>SDBV01008579.1_pt1 | contig 13742 bp, 12 predicted proteins | sample 2277081 | NCBI WGS metagenome assembly SDBV01 (sample SAMN10402039, study PRJNA504765) | marine sediment metagenome | isolation source: marine sediment core GS10_PC15, 223 cmbsf | place: Arctic Ocean: Southern Knipovich Ridge | collected 2010 | reverse complement strand
TGCTTAAAAGCGAGACTGTTAATTTCAGGATAAATTTATCAGGATTTTCAAACGTGGTTTTGATCGCAGCAGTCTTTATTTTTAAAGGTATCCTGGAGTTTTCTATTTTATAGAGAAGATTGACTATACTGTTCAGATCGGTATTTTCTATTTCGAGTTCTGCGTTATCTTCTGTAAATACATCGACCTTCTTTTTATTCAAAGGTTTTATTTTTTTTGCCTTGAGACCGATATTCTTCAGGACCTGTTCAAGGGTAGAGACTACCCCTCTGCTTTTTCTCAGGCCGATCTTTTTTTCTTTTGACTCAACAAAGCTTTTTATTTCAATAATATCCCCCGCAAACGCCTGTATCTCATCGAGCCGGTTTTTTAGTATTTTATTTTCGCTTTCATAGTTATTTACATAGATTGATGAAGAGATTGTGAAAAAAAGGGCCAGAATCAATATGGAAGACAAAACTAATATGCCCCTGTCCATGAAAATTAATTTCAATGATGCTTTCATGATGTCCTGTTCAGCATAAGTATTGTAAATATTATTTTGTTATCAGTTGATGTCCCGGATTCAATTACTTTGACCCCTCTGAATCCGGACGTAAGAGTGTCTTTTAATGATTCAACTTCTTCAAAAGATCCGGCGGCCCCCTTTATTATGATATTCTTCCCGTCTGCATTAAGCTCATGAAGTATTATCCTGCTGTCCTTTTGAAGCGCAATCTCACGGAGAGTGTCCAGCACAGGTATGCCCGCGAGCGCCGCCTTCTTTTTAAGAAGCATATTCATCTTTCCCTTAAACTGTCTTGCGGCGTCAATGATTTTCTTGTCTTCAGGAAATACCCGGCGGTAAATGCCCTGTATATTTTCATTTAGTGATTTATTTTCTTTGTCGAGGTTAATAAAACTGAAGATCGAGCCGGCGCTGAGAATTGCTAATGTACTTATGGCAAGTATGGCTGTTAATCGCAGGTTCTTCTTGAACCGTTCAATGTCTCCCCTGTAGGAGAGCTCATCCTGTCTCAGGTTAATGGAAGGGTTTAACAGTTCCTGGCGGGCCGCATCAGCCCGGAGTTCTTTATCAGTAACCGGTGCGATGAAAAGTTCATCGCTTTTCCCCTTTGAGAGCCTCAGGTCAAGAGAGGTAACAATTTTCGGCTCGAGTTGAAGGGATGAAAATATCGAGATTATTTCCTGCAGCTTTGATTTTTCAAAGCAGGCGGCAAGGACTTTGCTGCCGCTGTCAGTGGTATCCACTTCAATGTGGTCAATCAAAAAATCGTTGATATCACCGAGCAGGATGCCGTCCAGTTCATAAGGGATTGCATCGTTGATCTTGGCCTTGCCGGAAAAGGGGAAACTCAGTTCCCTGAAAGTTACTAAATCCGGAGGGACGCTGAGGTATACTTCCCCGGGTTTCATATTAATTAATGAAGTCAGATGAGAAGCATTTATTTCTCCTTCAATCTTAACAGAATGGCTGTCACTTAGGCTTATTTGACTTCCCTGCCTGTCAAACAGGTAGAGGTTCAGGTCATTTTCTGTCCAGTCTATAAAGCCTGTTTTCAAGTTATCCTTCTCTCCAAAAATAAATTTTCCTGGATGTATCCATTACACTCTCAATAATCCTTGTAATTCCGTTTACTGTTGAGGTGGACGTTATTCTGAAGTATGAGCTTTTGACAGTGGTCCTTTTCATAAGAGGATTTGCGATTGAATATTCTATGCCGGCCAGTTGAACATGGGACGGATGTTCAAAAGATGAATCTTCCCTGTAATCAATGATTTTATTTGCGTGGGCCTCAGTCATATTATCGTTCAGGCTGACAAGCACCGGAACTTCCGCAGTATTAATATTTATTTGATTATCGCCAAATACTGTAATATATGGACTTATCCGGTCAAATATTTTATTGTCTATGCCTTCTATTAATCTCAATTCATCCACGGACCATAAAAAAGCATTCTTTGCAGCATCCTCGGAGTCAGTGATCCTCGGCTCCATATCAGGATCTATCCAGTCTGCAATTACCAGTGACAGGTCTGGATTAATATTAAGATATTCAAAGAGCTTTTTCAAGGATGAAAGTTGTTCATCATCTGTCTCTCCGTTCTGATATATTATACTGTTAATATTAAATTTTGAATTTTCATCTTCAATTTTAATAATCAGGTCAATGTCAGCGCCGAGATACTTTCCAATAGGCATTTCAAGATCGTGCTCATCAGTAAATTGATCATTCCTGACTTCATCAAGATATCGAGTGCTGAGGTTTTGCCCGGATTTGGCAATCAGGGACGCTTTCTGTGCATTACTCCAGTTGGATAAAGATGACGTATCAATATAGACATCATAAACAAAATCAACTACAAGACCCGTCAGGATAGTAACCATCAGGAGTGTTACTATAAGTGCCGAACCTCTTTGATCAACGATTGCAGGTCGTGTCTGTTCTGCGTTCCCGAGTCGGGTCTCCGCGAAGGGTCGATTCGACTTTATTACTTTCATTAAAGCTGTTTCCCTATTTTTGGACTTGCATATTCGGTAAGTTTTACTGTCCTGCCATTATCGTCAAATTCTATACTCACTCTTATCGTGTCCGGAAGCCTGTCTGTATTTCCCGTGTCCCATGTCTTTATCCATTTATTATTGTAAAGTGTTTCAATGGTAAAGCTTTCAATTCCTTCAATGATGTCCGATGTATATTCCTTTGCTCCGACAATCGACGGCGCTTCCTTTTTGAATAGATTGAGTTTCCCTTCTTTTTCCTCAACAAAATATGAGATAGTATTCAGACGGCTTCCCCTGAAAGAGAATGCCGTCAATTCGATTGAAGAAGTGCTTTTGCCGAATATGTCCCTGTCCTTAAGAATAAACACTGCTTTTACCTTTTCTTCTTCACTGTCATCATTATTGAATTCAGGGTTCTTTATCAGGGCGCTTTCTATTTCACGCCTCATAATGTCCAGGGCCGTTCTTGCCTCATGATATTTGAGTGATATATTGTCGAACCTTTCAAGCGCCCGCTGCACGGAAAAAAATGAACTGTATACAGCTCCAAGCACTATAACCAAAATGGTAAGGCTGATCATCACTTCAATCAGGGTGAAGCCGCTTGTGGAATCTCTCCTGCCCCTTTTTGTCCCCCTCTTTGGAAAAGTCGAATCGACCCTCGTAGACCCGACTCGGGAGGGGTTAGGGGAGATTTTATTAATCATGATTCTCTCCATATAAATAAAAGTTTCAATTCAATCCCGGGTCTTCTTTTTTGATAACGAATGCCTTCAGCGAAACTTCATTGTCTTGTCCGCTGACAACAGTTTTAAGTTCGATAATGTTAAAGTCGTTTGATTTAAATACGAGGTTCTCATATGTTAATTGGGTTGATTCGACAGCGCCTTTGGAATTTATCAGGGTCTTTTTCAGGTCATACATTTTTTCTTTTGCAGTCTGGTACATTATGGTAGTAAGTGTATTTTCCTGCATTACGTCGACATGATAGTTTACAGTGTGAAGGATAACAGTAAGGGCTATCCCAATAATTGCAAGAGCGATCATGACCTCAAGAAGAGTAAATCCCGCTGTTATTTTATTATTCTGACTTCTGACTTCTGACTTCTGACTTCTGACTCCTGATGTCATTCTATATATCCCTCATATACTTTTGCCCTGCCGTTCAGATGATTAAATATTACGGTATATTCAGCAGTATCTTTAATCAGATGCAGTGTTATTGATTCTTCAGGCCCCGCAGGATAGAAAATTAACTTAATTTCTCCTGATGAAACTTTACCGAGAGACGGGACCAGCAGGTCCTTGAACATTACAGTATCCTTTAATTTGAAGCTGCGGGATTCGATCTTGCTTTCAAATTTCCATGCATCACTGTCAAGATCAAATATCAGGACATATGTCTGCTTTTTGCCGGCTGCCTCATCATATATGTACCTTAGTGTATTCCCGATGCGATTTGCTTCAGACTTTAATGCACGGTCTCCCATATTCCAGAGTGACGGCATTATTAAAGCAGTAGTAATGGATATGACGAAAATTACGATGATAAGTTCAATAAGGGTAAACCCCGTTAGAGAACTTATTTTTTTGCAGCTATTGTTTTTATGTAACATGTCCATGAAATTTCTGGACCGGCTTACGAAACAGTTCAATTTTTCCAGGGGGCTATATATTCCAGTTGATAATGTCTGCATTGTATTTTTCCCCGCCCGGCTTGCCGTCTGCCCCATATGAGATGATATCGTAATCCCCCTGCATACCCGGAGATATATAAACAAATTCATTGCCCCACGGGTCGGATGAGAGAGATTTTTTGTCAAGATATCCCCCTGGTTTAAAATTGTCCGGGATTTGACCGATCTCCGGAGGCGAGATTAATGCCGAAAGTCCCTGTTCGGTGGAAGGATAGAATCCATTGTCCATTTTGAAGAGCTTTAACGCAGTTTCCAGGTTCTTTATTTGTAATGCTGCGTCAGTGACCTTTGCATCATCCAGTTTGTTCATAAGACGGGGGGCAATAAGGGCAGCGAGAATACCGATTATAACCATTACCACCAGGATCTCCATCAGAGTGAAACCCGGGCTCTGAGTGTTCTTTGAATTGTTATGTTTAATCATCTATAGCTATTATAATTGTTAAATAACTTTCTTGCTCATGGAAGGCGGGGAAAAGAAATGAAAATTTGTTTACTGCATTATCTGATTAAGGTCAAATATCGGCAGGAGTACTGCTAATACAATAAATAATACTACCAGCCCCATTAATAAAATAATTGACGGTTCCAATAAACTTATTGCCCTCTGAAGTTTTCTGTCGAATTCCGCTTCATACGAGTCAGCTGTTCTTTTCAGGACTTCGGGTAGGTTCCCGGTTTGCTCGCCTGTGGCAATGATCTGGAGCAGGGTAGGCGGAAAGCCTTCCAGGCTGGTTGACAGCTTGGCGCCCTGTGAAACCAGGTCCTGGGCCGACATGATCCTGTTCTCTAAAACTGAGTTGCCTGTAGCTTTAGAAGTTAACTGCATTGCATTCAATATCGGAAGCCCGCCTGAAAGGAGAAACCCCATGGTCATCGAAAACCTGAGCATATAAAGTCCCATTAAAATACCTGAAGGGTCTTTAAGCAGTATTGAATCAAGCATTTCCCTTTTTGTTTCTTTCAGCTTCCTGAACAGAAAAAAAACACCCACGCAGAGGGCCAGCAGCAGCCACCAGAATTTTTTGAATCCGTCGCTTATCCAGATAAGTACAACGGTTATAAAGGGCAGGGAGGCCGATGTTCCCTCAAATATACTGGTTATCTTTGGTATGACAAAGGTAAAAAGGAACGCTATAATGAAAAAGCTTACACAGGACATGAATGCAGGGTAAATCAGAGCGGTTTTCACTCTGTTTTTTATTTTTAGTTCATTTTCAATATAATCGGCAAGTTTCAACAGTACGTCAGTGAGTTTTCCGCTGTTTTCTCCTGCCTCGACCATGCCCGTGTAAAAACCGGGGAAAACCGCAGGATATGCCTGCATTGCCCGTGCAAGTGACGCTCCTCCGGACAGTCTTTCCCTGATGTCTGTCAGCATGTTTCTCCAGTCACCTTTCTGTTCTGCTGATATTGAGGCAATGGCATCTATCAGCGGGACACCTGCTGAGAGTGAGGTGGAAAGGCTTCTTGTTATTGTGGGGAGGAGGAGAGGAGAGAGTCTTTTGAAGAGGACATTTTTTTTGCCGGAGGCTGCTTCAGTTATTTCTTTTGGAAAGATGCCCTTGGTTTTAATTTTTAAGGCCGCATCTCTCTGGCCGTCGGCTTCAATTATCCCTTCGGTTTCCGAACCTCCCTGGTCATATCCTCTGTATTTAAATACCGGCATAATTAAAAAATAAAAGTCAAAAGTTAAAAGTTAAAAGTCAAAATTAAGGAAGTTGTTTTTTATTAAATAATATCTTCTCCTCCACAATTGTTAATTGTTAATTGTTAATTTGTTTTCACAGGATCTCCTCATCGTCTTTCTGTCCTGTTTTTAAAATTTTAAAACTGTGGGTTATTCTCAAGACTTCTTCCATAGTTGTGATGCCTTTTAATATTTTATCAACTGCGTTTTCCTGAAGAGGTCTAAAGCCTTCGGTCATTGCGGCAGCCTTGATGGACTTTGCATCTCTTCGCTCGCCGATCATTTTTATGATTTCGGGGGTTATCTCGAGGAACTCGTAAATCCCTGTCCTTCCGAGATATCCCTTCCCGAGGCATTTATCGCAGCCTTTCCCGCGGTAAAGCAAAGAGGGGGAGGAATCAAGTTTGAGGTATTCAAGTTCCTGTGCAGTTGGTTTGTATGATTCTTTGCAGTGAGGGCATATTACCCTGATTAGTCTCTGGGCAAGTACACAGACGAGTGATGAGGCCACAAGAAAAGGTTCTATGCCCATATCTATAAGCCTCGTGATTGCGCCCGGGGCATCGTTTGTGTGAAGGGTACTGAGGACCAGGTGTCCTGTTAGTGAAGCATGAACTGCTATCTCGGCGGTTTCAATGTCTCTTATTTCCCCGACCATCATTATGTCCGGGTCCTGTCTTAGAATAGACCGCAGTCCTGAAGAAAAAGTAAGTCCGATTTTGGGGTTTACCTGCATCTGCCCTATCCCGTTCAACTGATATTCGACCGGATCTTCAACTGTGATGATATTCCTGTCTTCCGTGTTAAGCCTGAGGAGTGAGGCATATAGTGTAGTTGTTTTGCCTGAACCTGTCGGACCCGTAACCAGTATGATCCCGTTCTGTCTGGAAAGGGCGCTCTTTACAGAATTAAGGACCGAATCCGTAAGGCCGAGCATCTCAAGGCTCAGCACACCCGCCTGTCTGTCGAGTAATCTTAAGACAGCCCTTTCACCTAATGCGGTCGGAATTATGGAAACCCTGATATCTATGTGCTTACCTCCAACGAGGAGTTTTATTCTTCCGTCCTGCGGGAGCCTTTTTTCTGCAATATCGAGTCCGGCGATAATTTTTACTCTTGATATAAGGGCGTCATGGATTATCTTGGGGGGTGTCAGGACTTTATTCAGCATACCGTCAACCCTGAACCTTACATCTATCCCGCTTTCATATGGTTCGATATGAATATCGCTTGCTTTTTCTTTTACCGCTTCCATTAAAAGGGCGTTCAGCAGTCTTATGATCGGGGCCTCTTCCGTGAGCTCAAGCAGGTCCTGCGGGGACTCGAATTCCGTTGCGATCATAGAAAGGTCCTCACCCTTAATGTCACCCATTACTTCATCGACCCTGCTGGTCTGGCTGTAGATGCGGTTTATGGCATCAAGGATTATTTTTTCGTCTGCGTGGAAGGGACGGGGCTTAAGATTAAGGCTTCTTGCAAGGTCTCTGAGGGCGTAAATTCCGCGGTTGTCGGCGACAGCAGCAATGAGCTCGTTTTCCTGTATTCTTAACGGCAGCAAGACATTGCCCTTTACAAAGGAGAGGGGCAGGTCTTTAAGGAGAGAGATTTCTATGTCTTCATCTCTTATATTCTCAAGGGTTTCCATATTGCCTGCAGCTCAGTTTGTTTCGAGGACCAGCAGGGGCTTCAGGTCGTATTTTTTCTTGAGCTCTTTTAATAAAAGGTTGCCCTCTTCCCGGTTTCTTATTCCGGGAATTCTGACCTTGCTGAAATTATTATGCTCCACCATATAGGTCCCGGGGTAATGGTTTTTCAGTCTTTCCATTGTCTCCCGGGCGATTTCAAACTTTTTCCAGGACCCGACCTGAATAAAAAAGTCACTGCTTTCCATAAATTCTATTCTGGCAGGCTGTGTATTGCCCGCATCGGGTGTTTCTGTTGCTTCAACATTATTAACAATGTCTGTTTGTGAAGGTATTGTTTCAGTCTGGATAGCGGGACCGCCTGCTGCATTGTCTGAATCAGCAGGTGATAATTTCTCATTGACGGGGAGGGTACTTATTTCTTCCTGTGTTGTGACCCTGTAATTTGGTTCAACATAAAGTACATCGGTAAGTGAAGTAAACTCTTTTATGGACGTTTCCACATCCTGTCCGGGAGCAAGGCGGATATGGTAGACGTGTATGCCGCTGAAGTATTTTATAACCGAGGCGTTTTTATGGGCGATTATCTCCTGCGCCGCTTCTCCCGATATAGTGTCTTTAAATTTTATAAGCAGCTCTTCTCCCTGATACAGGGTATCTTCAGATGCAAAGCCCGCCTTCTTTTCTTCTTCTTTCTTGAGCGGCTGAGGCTGCTCCCTGATTTTAGCCGTATCAGTTTTGTCCTGTTCCTGTGTCTCGACCGGTTCATTAGTTTCCTGTTTTACAAAACCGGTGTTCTGTTCGGTATTGACAGGAGGGGCTGCTTCCTGTTTGATGATCTCCTTTTCAGGGGCATGTGTTCCCTGCTGCAGCTTGAGCCTGTAATTTGGTTCTGCGTAAAGGACATCTTCCAAAGATGTAAATTCTTCGACGGCATCCTCCACTTCCTGTTTGGGTTTTATTTTTACGCGATAAACATTAACGTCTCCTGAATGCTTGATGATGCTTGCTTCTTTTTCCGATATAATTTTATTTGCCTTGTCTGCAGATATATTGTCCTTAAATTTCACCAGGATTTCGCCGTCTTTATAGAATTTTTCCTTAGTCACGAATTCCTTATGTTTTTCTACCGACAGCTCGGATAATTGGGGCGACTCGTGCACTATATGCGGTGATAGAAATACAAGGAGGTTGGTCTTCTTTTTTGATGTGCTCTGAAACTTGAAAAGCCAGCCGAGTATCGGGATATCTCCCAGTATAGGCATCTTCGAGATTTCTTTTTCTTCCCTTTCCTCCATTAAGCCGCCGATGACAACAGTGTGGTTGTCCTTTACAATTACAGTTGTCCTTGTTGAACGTTTGGTGGTAGTTGGTCCGACTTCTACGAAAACGCTTTCCGGGGTTTCTTTGACTGCAGAGATTTCCTGGTAAATATTGAGTTTCACATATTCGCCTTCCGTTACCTGGGGGGTGATCCTGAGAGTTATACCAACATCTTTTCTTTCTATGGAACTCAGGACAGTGTTTGCAGCTGACGCGTCACGTTCCCTTTTTGATATAAAGGGCACATTTTCACCAACTATGATCTCCGCTTCTTCATTGTCCGATGTGAGTATCTGGGGGGTCGAAAGGACATTCACGGCATTGTTGAAATCATTCATGCTGAAGAGCGCAGCAAACCCCGGGACTGTAAGGTTTTGTGTTGAGGCTGTTCCGCTTGAACTGACGGTAGTAATAGGTACATCGATAAAATTACTCATCCCACCTGCTGAAAAACCTGCCAGACCGGAAAGAATTGAGACCATTGTTCCAGAGCTTATATTACCGAATCCGCCTATTGCCAAAGGTGCACCTTTATCGTCTTTTACCGTTGCCCTCCACTTTGCGCCAAGTTCTCTCAGCTTGTCAATTGATGCCTCAATAATCATTGCTTCAACAAATACCTGTTTTCTCCTCTTGTCGAGTGTTTTGATGACCTCTGTGATATTACGATATTCAGACGGAGGCGCGACAATTACGAGAGAGTTGGTCGTCTTGTCGGGTGTGATGCTCAATACGGGCACAGGGGCTGAGGCTGCTTTCTGTTTTCCCCTACCGGCGGTTTTATATGATGTGCGCAGGTCTTTCAGTATGACCTTAAGTACCTTTGCAAGGTTTTCCGCGTCGGCGTTCTCAAGGAAATAGACATTGATCTTTGCCTTTTCATGCTCAACCGTGGGCAGGTCGATTATCTTCAGGATTGACATGACTTTCTGAATATTCACGGCGGAGTCAACGACAAGCAGCAAGTTGCGGGGGCCAAAAGCGGATATATGGCCGTCTCTCGATATAATAGGCCTGAGAAATTTAATGGTTTCATCAGCCCTGATATGTTCGGTCGGGATAAGTTTTGTTATGTATCCTTCGTTTACCGGCAGCTTATCATCTGTTGAGATAACTCCCGCCTGCTTTGCAAGAGATGATGGAATGATCTTGTACGTTTTGTGGCCTGTCAAAATTATGGTGTAGCCCTTCAGGCTCAATATGGAAGTGAAAAGATTGAAGGATTCATCAATAGAGAGTTCTGTCGGGGCAATGATGGTGATCTTTCCCTTGATCTTTTCATCAAACAAGAAATTATTGCCGGTTATGTCACTTATGAATTTAATTACAGTGGGGATTTCGACATCTACGAAGTTAAAGGAGATCATTTCTGTTTTGTCATCAGCAAAGGAAAGGGATATGGATGCAGCGGTAATAAAAGAAAATAGACAGACAATAAAGAGAAATTTGTAAATTTTCATAAAATAATAATTTGTCTGGTTTTCGGTTTTCATCAATTATCAAACATTAACTGTAAATTGTCAATTTACCATAAACAAATAATAATTACTTGTTTTCATTGTTTATTACTGACCGCTGATCATCTTATCTGGTAATTCATGGACATTTTTTTGCCGCCTCTTACTATGTCAAGATTAATCCTGTTCATTCCCCGCAATGCTGACATTGCCTGAATAGCGACTTCAGGATTGGATATTTTAAGGTCGTTTATCTTCAGCAGGACATCTCCATTTCTCAGGCCCAGGTTATGGTAAAGTCCGTCCGGGACTACTTCGCTTATCGAGAAGCCATTCTGTTTGCCGTCTTTAAAGTTTGGGAGCAGCCGCGCATCCGTTAATATATGTTCGGGATTTTTCAGCGATTCCTGAACTATTCTTCTGTTAAGAAGATACTTTTTATCTCCGACTTTTCTTGCGAATGTTGTCCGGGTAGCAGTCGTCCTTGTAGATTGAGACGTTTCAGGTCCGGAAGTAAGGCTTTCGAAAGATATGGTAATTGTGTATGTGGCGGCATCCTGTTGTATTTCGACTGATGACCGGCCTATATGTTTTAATATGCCGTAATTGAAGACCATCTCGCCATATTTGAAAATTTCCTGGCCTCCCGGTTGGGACTGCGATTTATCTTCAAAAACAGCGTAGCTCAGATGTTCGGGTCCTGACACTGTCCCCACAAGAATGAGGCCGGACAGGGAATGAAACTGTTTTTCTGTACTTCGGGAAACTGCGAGAGGACGAAATATGAGAGGTGGGCCGAAGGGGTTTTTCTCAAGGATAGCTGCATAATGCATTATCTTTGCTTTCTTGACCCCCGGTGTATTCAGATTGATTTGCTCTGTGAAAGCAGTGGACTTTGCAGAGAACGAAGTATTGACAATATTTCGTGCCAGTAAAAGTGTTGAAACTAATACAAGCAGCATGAGCATGTAATTAGCTAACCGTATCTTTTTTAATGAAAATTCAAGCATTTTTTACTAGATTAAACAATTGATTATTCCCTGTCAATAATACAGTCTAATCATTAACGTAAGACCCCCGGTTAATAATACTATTTATTATCGGCAATTAAGGGCAATAACATAACCTATTGGTTATATTCCTATTATGTAACGTGAGCAATAATTTATATATATATTATATACCCTCATCAGGATTGCTGGCATAGTTATGTTGGATCCAGATCTCCCCTCTTTGGAAAAGTCGAATCGACCCTCGTGAGACCCGACTCGGGAGGGGTTAGGGGAGATTTTATAAATCACAATTTTTTTCGTACCAGGTGTCCTCAAATCCCCCCTGGCCCCCCTTTTCTAAAGGGGGGGATTAATGAGGAAATTAGATCTTCGCTTCTTTCAAGGCATCCTTACACGAACACTTTCTTTGTTCAGGGATATGTTTGAAAAATTCTTTCAGCAGGCATTTGATTTTTTCAGTTGAATCTTTCATTTCTTCCATTACTTCCGAGACAGTAAGTTTTTTCCTGCTTATGCCTGCAGCATAGTTGGCAACTACTGAAATTCCCGAATAACAGATTTCCAATTCTCTTGCCAATGAAGCTTCAGGCATCCCGGTCATGCCGACAACATCTCCTCCGAGTATACTGTAGCTTTTTATTTCAGAGGATGTCTCGAGCCTTGGCCCTTCTACCGCGACATATGTTACTCCCTTTTTCAACGGTACTTTGACCTGTTTTCCGGCTTTGAGTATTATGCGGCGAAGTTCCGGACAGTAAGGTTCGGTGAAATCAATATGGACGACACCTTCTTTTCCGTCATAATATGTCGATTTCCGATCTTTTGTCATATCAAGGACCTGATCAAGGACAACGATGTCTCCGGGCTTCAGACCTTTCCGGATGCCTCCAACAGCGCTGATCGATAAAATTCTGCCGGCCCCCAGTTTTTTGAATCCCCATATGTTTGCCCTGTAATTGATCATATGAGGGGGAATATCGTGGTTCCTGCCGTGGCGAGGCAGGAAGATAATTTCTGTTTTACCTATTTTGCCTGTAAGGTACTGCCCGGACGGTTTGCCATAGGGAGTAGTGATCCTTTTCCTGCCTTTTAGAATAAAGCCCTTAATTTCATAGAGGCCGCTTCCCCCGATTACTCCGATTTTTGACATATCAACCTCCTTCTGATACATTATTCCGAATGATAAATATTTATAAGTTTTAAGTTATTTGTTACACGAACTGCATGATCACGAATTTTTAACTTGAAACGTATGCTGTAGGACTTATAACTCATAATCGTTCCAGATAGTTTACAAGAAAAAGAAGGTAGAGACAAATGAACAGAGTTTCTGATGAACTGTTGGCAAAGATGATTAAAAAGGCGCTGTCAAATGGCGGTGATTATGCTGATGTTTTCATTGAACATCAAAGGCCGCTTTCTATTATGCTTGAAGATGACAAAATAGAGAAGCTTACTTCGGGAATTGATGCGGGCATTGGAGTAAGGGTTATTTTTGGAGATAAATCTGCGTATGCATACAGTAATGATTTCTCGGAGAAATCTCTGGTAAATCTGGCTGAAACCGTGAGCAGGGCAGTGAAAGAAAAAAAAGAGGATGAAATAACAATTGATCTGACCAGGGTCAGGCCGCCGGTTAGTTTTGAAGTAAAGCAAAATCCGGCGGATATTGAAATGAAAAGCAAAATACTTCTGGTTGAAAATGCGAACAGGACAGCAAAAGCCGTCAGCCCGAAGATCAAGCAGGTATCGGTTATTTACAGGGACTCTGTTCAAAACCTTTGTATTGCGACATCGGACGGGACCATTGCGGAAGAAGAACGAATTCACACCCTTGCCCTGATCCAGGTTATTGCCGCTGATGGAGATGTCCTGCAGACCGCATATGAGCCTGTTGCCGGATTAGTGGGTTTTGAGCTGTTTGAAGAAAATCCTTTTGATGAAATAGCTGAGAAAGCCGCACGGAAGGCGGTAGCTTTATTAAGTGCAAAAAAAGCGCCTGGCGGAAGAATGCCGGTTATAATTTCTTCTGAGGCCGGGGGTACGATGATACACGAAGCTATTGGACATGGCCTGGAAGCTGATCTGGTGCAGCAGGGATTGTCCGTTTTCAGCGATAAGATCGGGCAGAAGGTTGCATCACCGACAATAACAATTATTGATGATTCGACTCTTTCCGGCAAAAGGGGGTCTTTTGCGTTTGATGATGAAGGTGTAAATTCGCAAAAAACAGTCCTGGTAGAAAATGGAATCCTGAAGGGATACATGCATAGCAGATTGACGTCGATGAAAGAAGGTGCCGTGTCTACTGGAAAATTCTCGACTTTCATTACAAAAGTAACGAACTATGACAGACAGTACTTAGCAGTTATGATGATGCTAGCATGTCTCTCTACGACCAGACCATAAGAGG
>SDBV01008578.1_pt1 | contig 13743 bp, 12 predicted proteins | sample 2277081 | NCBI WGS metagenome assembly SDBV01 (sample SAMN10402039, study PRJNA504765) | marine sediment metagenome | isolation source: marine sediment core GS10_PC15, 223 cmbsf | place: Arctic Ocean: Southern Knipovich Ridge | collected 2010 | reverse complement strand
CTTGCCAGAAACGCTGCGCGGGGATTGGTGCCCACGAGGTATGCCTAGGGCTGGAAGGCGTCACCCGTGCAGTTATCCCCGGTGAAACTGACATAGGCCGATCCTGCTATTCGGCCCCTCTGAACTTGGAGTCAAACTGCCCTTCCCTGCTCGGAAAAGAATCAATCTGCGTAAGCCCCTGCTGGCCCGTTAGCCCCGGCTCCGCACGCCTCGGCCATCCTCCAAACACACCCAAATCAAGAAGACGAAGCCAACTGGGCCTCCGTTAGCGCGACCACAACGCCACCACTCCGGCGGCGCCGGAGGTCGTCTAGGCAATGCGCGCTGTTTCACCGACCACCTGGCAACCCGTACCCGGAAGGTTCCACGCGCAATTCGCTGTGGACTCAGTTGATGGTACTGGAACCCGCGTCGATGATGGCAAAGAAGTGGCGAGCGGCTTCACTGGTTGCCTCGACGAAGGGGTTGGGGAACACACCCATCCCGACGACGAATGCGATGCAGATTATGATGGCGAGTTTGAGGCTGCCCGAAGCCGCGACTTGCCGCTGTTCGCGCGCGGGGTTGATGTACATCGCCCGAGCGACCTGCAGGTAGTAGTAGAGCGCCACGACGGCGAGCACCGCACCGACGACGACCAGCCAGCCGAGCCCCGCGTGCCATGCGGCGATGAAGACGTAGAGTTTGCCCCAGAAGCCGACCACGAACGGAATGCCCGCGAGCGACAGCAAGAAGAGCAACATCGAGAGCGCCAGGCCAGGAGAGCGCTGCGCGAGTCCGTCGAAACTATCGATGCTGTCGTCGCCTCCGTCAGCGGCGAGGGCCTGCACGATCAGGAATGCCCCCATATTGGTAACCGTGTACCCAGCGGCATAAAAGAGCAGCACGCCGAGGCCTTCGGTGCTGGCGCTCGCGAAGGCCATCAGCATGTAGCCAATCTGGGCGACGCCGGAAAATGCCAGCAGGCGTTTGACGTTCGTCTGAGGCAGCGCGAGCAAATTGCCAACCAAAATCGTCACGAGAGACAACGCGGCGATCAGTGGCACCCAGTCACGGCTCCAGTCGCCAAGCCCTTGCAAGAAGAGCAGCGAGAGCACCGCGAAGCCCGCGAGCTTCGGCGCCACCGACAAAAAGCTCACGAAAGGCGTGCCGGACCCCTGATAGGTATCCGGAACCCACATATGGAAAGGCACCACACCAATCTTGAAACCGAGCCCGGAGAGCACCAGCAGCATGCCCAGCGTCGAGAGCGGTGTGGGATCGGCTGCACCGAGTAGGGCGATGTTCGTGGTTTGCGCCATCCCAAAAAGCAGCGATATGCCGAGCAAAGTGATCGCCGTACTCGTGATGCCCACCAGATAGAACTTGAGCGCGCCCTCGGGAGTCCGCTGTTGGCCGCCGTCGCTGTCGTTCTTGTCGAAGGCGGCGAGGACCGCCAGGGGCAGGCTCATCAACTCGAAGCAGACGAGCAGCAAGATCAGATCCTGGGCGCCCGCCAAGAGCGTCATGCCGAGTAGTGAGAAGAGCAACAGCAGGTAGTACTCGCCCTGGCGCTTGGGGTAGCACCGCTCGACGTGGGCCGACGAGCCGAGCGTGGCGATGATGCCCGCGCTCAAAAAGATGCGCTTGAAGAGCAAGGGCCAGGCGCCACCCAGATAGGCGCCGCCAATCGCGCTGCCGCCGGTGTCGAGCACGAACGAGGCGGCGAGCACGCTGACGAGGATCAGCACGGTGAGATTGGCGCTTCCGCGACCGAGGCGCGGAAGAATCATGTCGACGGCCAGCAGCAGCAAGATGCCGCAGGCGAGCAGCAAGTCGAGGCTCAGCGGTGAGAGTTGATCCCAACTCATGGTGGGCCCATCACCTGGGTGAGCGCAGCCAGGTAATCCGGAGTCACGCAGTTGATGAAATCCAAGATCAACGAAGGCATGAAACCAAAGAGCACGATGCAACCACCCAGAATGACGAGCGCGCCCCATTCCACGCCCTTCGCGTCGACCAGGTCGCGAAATTCTTCAGCAGGTCCCTCGCCCCAGAAAATCTGGCGCGATGCGCGCAACACGTAGACCGCGGTGATGAATGCCCCAAGGATGCCCGGGATCGCCCACCAGGGGTGGAGACTCTTCCAGGCACCAATGAAGACCAGTATCTCGGCCACGAATCCCGCGGTGCCGGGCAGGCCGAGCGAGGAAAGACAGGCGAGCGTGAAAAATGTCGCGACCGCGGGCATGCGCGCCCCAAAACCGCCCATCGACGGGATATGGCGGGTGTGGGAGCGGCCGTAGATCAGGCCGACGAGCGCAAAGAAGAGGCCAGTCATCAAGCCGTGGGCGAACATCTGATACACGGCTCCGTTCCAGCCTTCGACCGTCAGGGTCGCCGCGCCGAGCATCACGACGCCCATATGGCTCACCGACGAGTAGGCGACGACGTATTTCAGATCCCGCTGACTCATTGCCGCCAGCGCGCCATAGACGATGTTGACCACCGCGACACAGCCGACGAGCGGCGCCCACGCGACGGCACCCTCGGGAAGCATGATGAATCCGACGCGCATGATCCCGAAGGCACCGAGTTTCATCAGCACGCCCGCGTGCAGCATCGATACCGCGGTGGGCGCCGATGCGTGCCCATCGGGCGACCAGGTGTGAAACGGGAAGACGCCCGCGAGCGCTCCAAAGCCGAGCCAGAGCAGCGGGAAGCACCACATCTGCAGTGTGCGGTCGTAGTCGAACGAACCCAGCAGCTGCATGTCGAAGCTGCCCGCACCGGCCGCCAGGTACATCGCGAGCATCACCGCGATGATGAACGCGGACCCCACCAGCAGCATCAAGGTGAGTTTCATCGCGGCGTATTCGCGGCCGCCGATATCGAAGAGCCTCCATACGAACTTGAAGGGGCCGGCCTCGGTCACTGCATGGCTGCTGCCCCAAATGCCGATCAGCAGGTACATGGGCAAGACGGCAATTTCGTAAAAAAGGAAGAAGACGAATAGATCCTGGGAGACGAAGACGCCGAAGACCCCAGTCACCAGAACCAGAAGCGTGATGAAGAAATTTTTCGAGCGATCTTCGAGCGTCCAGCTCGCGAGTACGCCGGCCACAATGACCAGGCCAGTCAAGAGCAGCAGCGACACCCCCCAACCGTCAACGGCGAACCGGAAAGCGATGCCAAAGGAGGGTACGAGGGCATGGGTTTCGGCCATCTGAAAGCCGCCTGCGGCGATGTCGTAGCGCATTGCAACCAGGCAGCTGGCGAAGAGCGAATAGCCGGCACCGAAGAGCGCGATCGCCCGCACTCCGAGGCGATTGCGGTCCGGGACGAACAACAGGACGACCGCCGCAATGAAGGGCGTCGCCACGACGCTGCTCAGCAACAAGCCGCTCACCTCGAGAGCCCCCAGAAGACGATGACAATGGCGCCCGCGACGACGGCGTACACGTAGTCGCGCACATTGCCGGTCTGGGTTCTTCGCAGCCGGCGTCCCGACATGATGGTCGTCCAGCCGATCCAGTTCATCACGCCGTCGACGACATAGCGATCAAAGAATCCCACGGCGTCGGAGAAGGCGAGCGCGCCGCGCCGATACGCGAACTCGAAGAACCGATCGACCAAGCCCGAGCGAGCGAGCCTCCCGATCGGCGCGAGAAAGCTGAAGGCTTGCGGGCTCAGCTGACGCGATCCGTAGATCAACCACGACAGCAACAAGCCGGCCAGCGCACACGCGGTGCCCAGCATTCCCGACATGCCGACGTGAAAGTGATACGACCCACCGGAAAGCGACGCAAATTCGGTACCGAAGTAGCCGATCCCAACCGCACCGGCCGCCAGCAGCAAGAGCGGCCCCGTCATGCTGGGGCCGCTCTCGTGGGCGCCTTCGGAGGCCTGCGAGGCGGAGCCGAAGATCGCCAGAAAAACCACGCGCCCCATATAGAATGCGGTCAGGAAGGCCGCAGCGATCAACATCGCCCACGGAACGAACAAGCCCGCTTCGTGGACGGCCTCGAGGATGAGGTCCTTGCTGAAGAAGCCCGCGAACCCCGGGATTCCCGCCAGCGCGAGCGCTCCGATGATGAAAACCGCCGAGGTGGTCTTCATGCGGCGCGCCAGGCCGCCCATGGAGGAGAGCTCATTGCTGTGAACGGCGTGGATCATGCTGCCCGCGGCCAGAAAGAGCAGCGCCTTGAAAAAGGCGTGGGTGGTGAGGTGAAAATAACCGGCCATCGATGCGCCGGCTCCGAGTGCGCAAACCATGTAGCCGAGCTGTGAGCAGGTCGAGTACGCGAGCACGCGCTTGATGTCGGTTTGAACCGTCGCGAGGACTGCCGCGAAGAGCGCGGTGAAGCCGCCGAGCCAAGCCATCAACATCTGCGTGTTTGGGGCTTGCGCAAAGAGCGGGTCGGCCCGCACCAGGAGATAAACGCCCGCGGCCACCATGGTGGCCGCATGCAGCAGTGCCGAAACCGGCGTGGGCCCCTCCATTGCGTTGGGGAGCCAGATGTGGAGTGGAAACTGGGCCGATTTCCCGACGACGGCAAGAAACAGCAGGAGCGTGATCGTCGTCTCCCACCCTTCTGGCAGGGTCGCGGTCCATTCGAAACCGCCGGTCCCTGCGAACAGGCAGATCAGACCGAGAAGCAGGCCTATGTCGGCGAACTTGGTGACCCAGATCGCCTTGACCGAGGCCCTGGCAGCGCTGGGCTTTTGAAAATAGAAACCGATCAGCAGATAGCTCGTCAGGCCGACCAATTCCCAACCCGCGAAGAGCTGAAGCAGGTTGGGAGCGATCACCAACAGCAGCATGGTGAAGATGAAAAACGAGTGGTAACCGAAGTATCGACCGCGGGCGGCGGGCGGCTCGTCGGCCATGTACCCGAGCGAAAAGATCTGAACGCAGGCCGCGACGAGCGTCACGACCACGGACATCGAAACCGATATGCCGTCCAAGTGGATGCCGACCTCGGCGAGCGAAGCCGCGCCGTTTGGCAGCCAGCGCACGACCTCGTGAACGACCCGATCGGGCTGGGATAGTTGTTGTACCAGGAGCACCAGCGATGCGCCCAGCGAGACCAGCGCTGCAGCGACCGATAGCAGGGCGGCGGGCATGCCCGCATGCCGCAGCGGCGCCACCACCGCGATCGCGAACGCCGCAGCGAGAGGAACAAAAAGTGCAACCAACGCGTAGTCGATGGGTGTCATCACAATACGCTCAATGCCTGAGTTCGTTCGCGGAATCGACCGCGATCTCGCGACGCCAGCGGAAGAGCAAAATCACGATCGCCAGCCCCACGACGACTTCCGCCACGGTGAGGGCGATCGTGAATACCGCGAAGACCTGTCCGGTCACGCCGCCTGCAAAGCCTGAGAACGTGACCAGGTTGATGGTCACTGCATTGATCATCAACTCGGCGGAAAGCAGCAGCGCGATCGCGTTACGCCGGGTGAGGAGCCCATAGATCCCCATGCAGAATAGGCCGCTCGTCAGCAACAAGAGGGCTTGCACGGTCACGGCGACCCATCCTTTCCATAGCCAGGCTCGCCTTCGTCATCGAAGTCGCGCTGCCTGCCAAGCACGATCGCACCGATCATCGCCGCGAGCAGCAGGATGGACAGCACCTCGAACGCCACGAGGTGATCGGTCAAGAACGCGCGGCCAATCTCGCGCGCGGAAACCGGCGCGGACGACGACCAGGCGGGAAGGTCCGTGCGAAAAATCGCAGACGCCATCGCGCCAAAAAGGCTCGCCGCTCCGAGCGCGGCGGGTAGTCGCCGTGAACTATCGATTTCGACACCAATCTCGTGGTGGCGTCGGGTCAGCATCACGCCGAAGAGCATCAACGTGATCACGCCACCCGTGTAGAGCAATAGCTGGATACCCGCCAGAAACGGAGCACCCAGCATCACGAACACGCCCGCTGTGAGCACCAGGACGACGCCGAGCCAGAGCACGGCGTGCACGAGATCACGAGACGCGACGACCCTCACCGCACTGAGCAAGATCAAGCCAGCGAGAACGAAGAAAATCACTGACTCGATCATGAGGAGCCTTCCGGGGTTGGATCGACGCCCTGGGGCGGCGCTTTTGGTTTTGGCTCGGGTGCGGGCAAGCCGCGTTTGGGGTTCTGCATCTCCATCAGCCGCGAACCCGTGCCCCAGCTATGCGCGATCGCTTCGTTTGCGTAGAGGCGCTCCATCGACAGGAACAAGCCCTCGCGGCTGAGCGCCGGCTTGGCCATTTCGCGCAACATGATGAGTGCATCCGTGGGGCAAACCTGAACGCAGAGTTCACAAAAAATGCAGGCGTTCAAGTCGAGCGTGAGATCTTCGAGGTAGTTGCGCTTCTTGCCAGTGACGGGCGACTCGCGCTTGCCCGCCGGCTTTACCGTGATGATGCGCGAGGGGCAGATGCGCTCGCACGCCAGGCACGCAATGCAGGCCTCGTCACCGCCCTCATCGTGAACCAGCGCAAAGCTGGTCCGATAGCGTTCGGGACGCACCCGGTCTTCCGCCGGATACTGGACCGTCGTCGGTGGCCGAAATGCGTTTCGCATGGTCACGGCCAGTGCCCGCGCGGCGTCGATGAAGTAGCCCATCAAACGCCCGTCCCGCGGTAGTGGACAAACAGCGCCGAGACCATCACGAGCAGCAGGCTGATCGGAAGCAGGTATTTCCAGCACAACGCCATCAGCTGGTCGGAGCGAAAGCGCACCAGCGACCAGCGGACCCAAAAGATTGTAAAGAAGAGCACGAACGTCTTGAGCAGCATCCAGTGCAGACCTGGAGCAAAAGGCCCATCCCAGCCGCCGAAGAAGATGGCGGCGGCCACCGCAGATGAGATCAGCGTGTGCAGGTATTCCGCCATCTGCAGCAACCCAAAACGCATGCCCGCGTATTCGGTGGTCACACCTGCGACCAACTCGCTCTCGGCTTCGGGGATGTCGAAGGGAATCCGGTTGGCCTCCGCGAGCGAACAGGTAAAAAAGATTACGAAGGCGAACAGACCCGGGCCGGGCGGCCAAAACGCGAACCACTGGGTCTCCGCCTGAACGGAGATGATGTCGCCGAGGCGCATCGATTGCGCGAGAACCACGGGAACCATCGCCGACAACACGAGCGGGATCTCGTACGCGATGCCCTGCGCGACAGCGCGCATTGCACCTAGCAGCGCATATTTGTTGTTGCTCGCCCAGCCAGCGATCCAGACCGGGAATACGATGAGCCCTCCAACGGCCAGTAGGAAGAGCACCCCGATGTCGAGGTCGGCCACGAGCACGTCTTCATCGAAGGGAATTACCGCCGCAACCGTGAGGGTGAGGACTACCGTGCAGGGAGGCGCCAGGCGAAACAGAATCGAATCCGCTTTCTGTGGGATGAGATCTTCCTTTTGCATCATCTTCAGAGCGTCCGCAACGAGCTGCAAGATGCCGGCGGGGCCCACCAGTGTCGGACCGAGGCGGCTCTGAATGCGAGCGGAGAACTTGCGCTCGAACCAGATCGAAAGCACCGCGATCGTCACCAATACGCTGGCGATCACGAGCCCCCACACCAATCCGTGGACGAGCGGCGTCATCGATCGACCTCTCCCATGATCGGATCGAGGGTTCCGAGAATCGCGATGGCATCGCTCACGGTGTGGCCCGGAAACAGATACGGAATGCAGGACACGGCGTGCAGGCTGGGAGATCGAATCTTGAGCCGATAGGCGCTCGCGCCGCGGTTACCCCCGCCACCAATGAGATAGGTACCGAGTTCGCCCCGAGGCGACTCGATGCACGTGTAACGCTGACCGGGTCCGATTTTGATGTGGCTGGGAGACTTGCCCGGCTTGATGCCGAGAATCGGACCTTCGGGCACCGAATCGATGATCTCTCGCACGAGCCGGATGCTCTCGTGCATTTCGTTCAGGCGCACCAGCGTCCGCGCGAAACAGTCACCGGCGCTCTCGGTAAAGACATTCACGTCGAGTTCGCCGTAAATGTGGTACGGCGCATCTCGCCGCAGGTCGTGATCCACGCCGCTGGCCCGCGCCAGCGGACCCGTAATCCCCAGAGAAACCGCGAGTTCTCCGTCGAGCACACCGATCCCCTGGGTGCGGTCGCGGTAGATCCGGTTCGAGCTGAAGATCTGGACGTACTCCTCGATGCGCTTCTCGATCACCTCGATCGTCGCCTTCGTATCGCAGCTGAACTTGGGCGTGATGTCGTGCCGATTGCCGCCGACCGCGTGGGTGTTGTAGTGGAAGCGGCAACCGGTGACTTCTTCGAACAAGCCGAGGATGGTCTCGCGCTCGCGAAAGCAGTACATGAACAGCGTCGCACCACCGCCGAGGGCGCCTCCCAGATCCATCCCGAAAGTGCCGAGCCACAGCAGATGCGAGGCGAGTCGCTGCAATTCGGCGAAGATGGTGCGCAGATAAAGCGCGCGGCGTGGCACTTCGATATCCAGCATCGCCTCGCAGGCCATTGCAATGGCCTGCTCGTTCATCATCGGTGAGACATAGTCGTTCTTGTCGACGACCGGGATGATCTGCACGAAGGTCAGCTCTTCGCAGAGTTTTTCGACGCCGCGATGCAAATAGCCCGCGTAGGGGGTGGCTTTTACGATGACCTCGCCATCGAGGTAGAGCTTGACGCGAAAGACACCGTGGGTGGACGGGTGCTGTGGCCCGAGATTAAGCACCATGAGATCCGCACTGGGATCGTAGGTGTCGATGTCGAGATGGGGATCGACCCCGGTGACCTTGCTCTGCACACTATCTCCAGGGCGGGCACGCCGTTTCGATGGCGTAGTCTTTGCGGAGGGGGTGCCCTTCCCAATCCTCGGGCAGCATCAGTCGGCGCAGGTCCGGGTGGTTGTCGAAGCGAACGCCTACCAGGTCGTACTGCTCGCGCTCCTGCCAATCGGCACCCGCGAACAGCGGGAAGAGCGTGGGGATGGCTCGATCGAGTTCGACCCGCACCCGCCAGCAGGCCAGGTGCGCGGGCGCACCGACGCAGCGAACACCCGTTGCGACCTCGTAGTGCTCAGCCTCGACCTCCGCGTCCTCGTTTTTCGCATCCACTTTGGCGGGATGGTGGCTGGCGACGACGAACGAATAGATGCGATAACCAAATTCTTCCTTGAGTACGCGGGCGAGTTCGAAATGATGCCTGGCGTCGACCAACGGATAGTTGGCCTCGGGGATCTCATCAACGCCGAACCGCTCGTGCAGCAGCGCGACAAATCGCTGTTGGGCTTCGTCTCCCGTCACGGCGCGGTCTCGCCATCAGCGTCGGCTTCCTGCCGATCCGGAGCTTCGGCGCCCTCGCGAGGTTCGGGCCGTGGCCTGCGAATCTGCGCCAGGTTCAGGGTGTCGCCGAAACCCAGGCCCGCCGCGCTATCGGTCTGTTCTTGATCGGTGAGGGGATCGCGCTCGGCGTCCTGAAGCCGACCGATCGCTGGGCGATTCAGGTTCGGGGGCGATTCGGGCCTAACCTCTTCACGCGTGAGGGTCCCCTCGCGCACCATCCGAATTTTTTCTTGCAACTGCAAAAGACCGTGCATCAGTGCTTCGGGGTTGGGCGGGCAACCCGGAACGTAGACATCGACGGGGACGAAGGTATCGATGCCGGGGATTACCGAATAGATGTCGCGATAGAAATCGCCGGAAATCGCGCACGAACCCATGGCGACACACCACTTGGGTTCCGGCATCTGCTCCCAGAGCTTCTTGACGCGCGGCGCCATTTTGACCGTAATGGTGCCCGCGACGACCATCACATCGCATTGGCGCGGAGTGCCGCGAGGGATGGAACCCATGCGGTCGAGATCCACGCCGCTGGCAGCCGCAGCCATGAATTCGATGCCGCAGCAACTCGTCGCCATGGGGAAGATCCACAGCGAGTTCGCCGACCCCCAGGTGAGCAGCTGATCGATGCTGGCCAGCGCAACGCTGACACCCGGCATGCGCTCGACGTGCTGGTAGAGGGGATGCTCGTAGGTGCGCTGGCTCTCGTCTACTGCCACTTCAGCGCCCCTTTTCGCAGCGCGTAACCCCACCCCAAGAGCAGCACCAGCACGAAGATCAACATATCGACGATCGCCAACCCGCCGAGTTCCTCGATCGTCAACGCCCACGGAAACAGAAAGACCGCTTCGATGTCGAAGAGCACGAAGACGAGCGCCACCAGGTAGTAACGGGGGTGGAACTGAAGCCAGGCGCCTCCTTCAGGCTCCTCACCGCATTCGTAGGTCATGGTCTTGAGCTTGGAGTTGGATTTGGCCCTGACCGCGAGCAGCTTGGCCGCTGCGAGCATGCCCACGGGCACGACGATCGCAACGGCGACGAACCCCGCTACGGCAACCCACTGGTCCAAGCAACGACCCCCCAGTATGCCAGTACCCGGTACCCAGTATTCCTAAATCACAAAATCACCAGGCCGCCCGGCGCGGGCTTGCCAGGCGGCGTTTCGCCGACCGGAGCGCGCTAGCGACCCGGTGACACGGCCCGGGTTCGTGTCTCGCAGCTGAAACAGCGAGAGCAGAACCAGCAGCTTATCGAGTCTCGAGCCGCATTTCGAGTGACAGCGTCGCGCCAAATCCCCGACTCAACGCCGGAACAGGACGTTCGTGGGTAATTCCGCCACATGCGGGCCTCGTTGACGCCCCAATCCGATTTTGCGAGCGTCGCACGACGCGAATGCCGCCCGGGACTCGTCGACTCATCTACCTGCTCTTCCTGCTATCCGGTGGCACTGCGCTCGTCTACCAGGTCACGTGGGTCCGTGACCTGTCGCTGATCTTCGGCGCCAGCTTCCAGGCTGCAAGCATCGTGCTCGCCTCGTTCATGGCGGGGCTCGCCCTCGGCGGGTTCTGTCTCGGACGACTCGCCGGGCGACTGCGGCGGCCCCTCGCCGTGTACGCCGGCCTCGAACTCGGGGTGGCGGTCTTCGCGCTGGCCTTGCCGACCCTCCTGCAAAGCGTCGACGGCCTCTACGTGGCAGCGGCGCTGAAAGCGGGGGGTGTCACGCCAGCGCTCAATTTGCTGCGCACGCTGCTGGCCTTCGGGGCTCTGGTCGTCCCCACGTTCTTCATGGGCGCGACGCTGCCCGCGCTCACCCAGCTCATGGTGTCGAGTCACGCTGAGATGAGCGATCGCATGGCGTGGCTCTATGGCCTGAACACCCTGGGTGCCGTCGGGGGCACCCTGCTCTCGGCTTTCGTCTCGATTCCCGCCATCGGCGTGTCTCGCACGCAGTTCCTGGCCGTGGCCGTGAACGTCGGCGTGGCGCTGCTGGCCTTCGCGATCGACCGGCGTCTCCCGGCCCGCTCGGGCCTCGAGAAAGAGGAGTCTGCCGCCCCGGACCCGGGTTCGCCCGGCGCGACGGCCCCGCTGGCGCCGGCCTGGGTGTGGCCCACCCGGCTCGCCTTCTGGGGCACGGCCGTCAGCGGCATGTGCGCGCTCGCACTCGAGGTGCTCTGGATGCGCGGCATCACCATCGCCGTCGGAAGCACGATCTACAGCTTCGCCGTCATGCTGGCCGCCTTCCTCGTCGGAATCTGGCTCGGCAGTTGGTTGCATGCGCTCTTTCCAATGCGCCGCATTCCCGAGAGCGTGCAACTCGGCGTGGCGCTCGTGCTGATCGGGCTGCTGAGCTTCGGCGCCAGCCACGCGATCCCCGCGCTGCCCGAGCTCATGCTTCGGCTCAACGTGTTTCTCTACGACGACCTCAACCGCGTGCGGGGCGGGACGACTCTGCTGCTCAGCTTCGCGGTGATGCTGGTTCCGACCCTTTTCATGGGGATGGCCTTCCCGCTCGCGAGTGAGGCGCGCGCCCGTCTCCGCGTTGGCTTCGGGCGCTCGGTCGGCGACACGCTCGGGCTCAACACCCTGGGCTCCATCAGCGGTTCCCTGGCGGCCGGCTTCGTCCTGATCCCCCTGCTTGGGCTGCAGCGGTCGATGATCCTGGCCGCAGCCGTCAGTCTCGCCTATGGCCTGGTCGTGCTGGGTGCGGCGGCGGCGGCCTGGCAGCCCGGGCACCGAGCGTGGCTGGCGGTCGCGACGCTCGTCGCCGTCTGCGCAGCGTTCGCGCTCCCCGTGACCGCGCGACCCTGGGACCTCTCTGTGCTGGGCGCCTTCCAGAGCCACCGCCTGCGCAGCTATGTGAGCGACGGCGACGGGGTTGACGTTGGCCGCCAGCTCGTCGGCTTGAGGCTCCTTTACTACCGCGAGGGGCGCGGCGCGACGGTGTCGGTCCTCGAGCGGCGCGGCAATCGCACGCTCGTCGTGAGCGGCAAGCCGGTGGCCACCGACATCCTGCCCGACATGCAGCACGAGCTGCTGCTCGGTCACCTGCCCATCCTGCTGCATCCGGCGCCCCGCTCGGCTCTCGTGGTGGGCCTCGGGGCCGGCATCACCCTGGGCGCAGTAGCCACCCACGAAGAAATCGAGATCCTGAAGCTGGTGGAGATCGAACGCGCCGTCGTGGAAGCCGCCGCCCTCTTCTCGCACGCGAACGGCAACGTGCTCGAGGACCCCCGGCTCGAGATCGCGATCCAGGACGGACGCAACTTCCTGAAGACGTCGCCCGACAGCTTCGACGTAATCACGGCCGATCCCATCCATCCCTGGGCCGCGGGGGCGTCGTATCTCTACACCGCGGAGTACTTCCAAATAGCGCGCACACACCTGCGCGACGGCGGTGTGATGTGCCAATGGCTCCCGACCTACGGCCTGTCCCATGAGGACTTTCGCTCGGTGGTGGCGAGCTTCGCGACCGCTTTTCCGCACACGACCCTGTGGCAGACCTCGCACGACGTCCTCCTGATCGGCAGCCACGCGCCCCTGCAGGTGGACCTCGCCCTCCTGACGCGCCGACTCGCACAGCCAGGGGTCGCGCGCCAGCTCTCCCTCGTCGGCCTCGAAACACCCCTCGCCTTCCTATCCGAGTTCGCCCTCGACTCCGAAGCAGTGCACGCGTACGCGGCGGGAGCGTTGATCAACTCCGACGACAACCTCTACCTGGAGTACTCGAGCCCACTGCACGTGGGCTCGGACGACATGCGGATCAACATCCGCAGCGTCGATCGCGCACGCCAGACCGTCGAGGGCCTGGTGGCGAACTGGTCGTTTCGCTTCGACTCGCCGGAGGCGATGCGGGCGGAGCTCGACCGCTACCGCAGCGCGAAGTCGGAGGTCCTGAAGGCCGAGTTCGCATCAGGAGCCGCGTCGGCGAACGCGCCCGCCTCGGGGCTCGAGCGGGCCAGCGAGCGCCTGCGCGCCGTGCTGGACGAACTCCCGGAGTACGGCCCGGCTCGCGCCCAGCTTTCGATCCACCTGACCCGGCGCGCCCTGATCGCCCTCAACCGCGACCGGCTGCGGGCCGGTCACGCGCTCGCCAGCGAAGCCCAAACCCTGGCTCCCGGCAGCGCCGACGCCCACTACGCGCTGGGAATCTCGCTCATGCGGCTCGAGCGGTTCGACGAGGCGGCCCCGCATTTCGAGCGCGCCGTGGACCTGCGACCCGATCACTGGCCAAGCCTCTACGGGCTGGCGATGGCGCGTAACCAGGCCGGACAGCTCTCCCAAGCGATCGCCTCTCTGCAGCGCGCCCTGGAACTCAACCCCGACGACGCCCGCATGCAGGAGGGGATGGCTCGCCTGCAATCACTGCGCGCGCAGCACTAGCGGTCTGAAGCCACGGAACCGACTGGGGAATCATCGGCCCAACATGCCGTTCTTGAGACTCGTTTGCACGGGTCGGT
>SDBV01008577.1_pt1 | contig 13743 bp, 12 predicted proteins | sample 2277081 | NCBI WGS metagenome assembly SDBV01 (sample SAMN10402039, study PRJNA504765) | marine sediment metagenome | isolation source: marine sediment core GS10_PC15, 223 cmbsf | place: Arctic Ocean: Southern Knipovich Ridge | collected 2010 | reverse complement strand
TACTACAATATCGAGAGAATTCACTCGGCGCTGGACTACGCCACGCCGAAAGAAATCGCGGATGCGAGTGTCGCACTCAATGCCGCTTGATCCTGTCTTGCTTTCCGGGGGGCACTACGGTGGGGTCTTGACCGTCGATGTCTCGTGGAATATCCAAAGGTTCGATGGAAAGCCTTTGGATAGCGTTGCTCGGTGCGATTCAGGGAGCCACAGAGTTCCTTCCGGTCTCCTCGTCCGGGCACCTGGCGGCGGGACAACTGATCCTCGCATGGGCCGAGGTTGGACCGATCCTGTCGGACAAACCGCTGTTGCTGGAGGTGCTGCTTCACCTGGCCACCCTGGCAGCGGTGATCGTCGTATATCGCCGCGAGGTCATCGGGGCCCTTCGCGGGGCCGGCAGAGGCGTATCGGCTCTGATGCACCTGAAACTGCGGAGAATCGCGGGCGTGGATGATGACGTAAACCTGGCGGTGGCGATCATCGTGGGCACGCTCCCGACCGGCGCGATCGGGCTCGCCATGCGCGATCCCGCGGGCGCCGTTTCCCGATCGCCCCTTGCGCTGGGAATCTGCTTTTTGGGATGCGCTTGTTTCCTGCTTGCCGCTAGATGGTGGCCCGGCGGAAAAAGACGCCTTTCGTGGCGTGTCGCTCTGATCATAGGAGCCGTGCAGGGCATGGCGGTGCTGCCCGGGATCTCACGGTCCGGCGCGACGATTGTTGCGGCGCTCGCATTGGGGCTGAGAAGAGAGGAGGCCGCGCGGTTCTCCTTTCTCCTTTCCATTCCGGCGATCCTCGGCGCCGCCGTTCTCGAACTCGACGTCTCGGCCATCGCCGCAGGCGGGCACTCGTGGGCGTTCGCTCTGGGCGCGCTGACGGCGTTTGTGGTGGGCACAGGGGCGCTCACTCTCCTGATCAGGCTGGTGAGGAATGGACGTCTGTGGCTGTTTGCTCCTTACGTTGCGGCGGTGGGAGTTGCCATGATGGTGCTTTTCTACTAGCGATTCGCTTGTGATTGTTTCTTGAAGGAGGGAAGAGATGGACCATACGTACGCGGTGATCATGGCCGGCGGCGTCGGTGCGCGTTTCTGGCCGGCGAGTCGGGCGAAGTCCCCCAAACAGCTCCTGGATCTGACCGGCGGCGGACGGACGATGATAGCGGCCACGCTCGATCGCCTCGGGCCCGATATCCCCCCCGAACGTGTGATCGTTGTGACCGGCGCCATCACCGTGGAAGCGGTGGCGAGGGCGCTGCCCGAGCTCCCTCGTGAGAATATCCTGGCCGAGCCCGTCGGCAGGAACACGGCGCCGTGTATCGGATGGGCGGCAATTCACGTGAGGCATAGAGATCCGAAAGGCGTGCTGGCCGTGATGCCCTCCGATCATCTCGTGGCCGATGTGAAAACCTTCAAGGCTTCGGTTCGAACGGCTGTCGCCTCGGCGCGCGGGGGGGCGATGGTGACATTCGGGATCAACCCGGACAGACCGGAGACCGGATTCGGCTACATCGAGATGGGGAAAGAGGTGAAACCCGGAGTGCGTGAGGTCGAGCGCTTCGTGGAGAAGCCGGATCTTGAGACCGCGAAAAAATATCTCGAGGCCGGCAACTTCACCTGGAACTCGGGCATGTTCTTCTTCAGCGCGGATCGGATACTTGACGAGATCGGCCGGCAGATGCCCGATCTGAAGAGCGGCCTCGACGAGATCGATAAGGCTCTCGCGGCGGGCCAGGAAGCCGAGATTCTAAAGAAGGTGTTTCCCGGGCTCCCGTCCACATCCATCGATTACGGCGTGATGGAGGGTGCGACCGGAATCCTGTGCGTTCCCGTAGATTTCGGCTGGTCGGATCTCGGTTCGTGGGAAGCGGCCTACGAACTGTCCGACAAGGATGATGCGGCCAACGCCATCGACGGAGATGTGATCGCGGTAGGATCGACGGGTTGTCTTGTGCGGGCGCCGGCCGATAAGCTCGTGGCGCTGGTCGATGTGGAAGATCTGGTGGTGGTCGATACGGGTGACGCTCTGTTAGTGTGCAAACGCAACAGAGCCCAAGACGTCAAGAAGGTGGTGGATGCGCTCAAGAGCCGCGATCGAAAAGATCTACTTTAACTGCCTTCTTCCCGCGGGGGAGGAGGGGGCATGCTGGAGGGCCGCAGGAAGGTTTCGTCATTGGTGATGACTTCCATGAGCGGCTTCCATTTCTTCATTCTATTGCTCTTGACCTGGGAAGTAAGCGGGATGTCTCCGGCGCGGAGCTTGTCCTGGAACGCCTCTTCCGTGAGCGGCCCTTCTTTCTTGCCGCCGGTGGGCTTGATCATCCATGTGCGATCCGACACATCCATGGAGGAAAGTATGCCACAAACCGCGATGTCGACCAAAAATATAAGCCGCGCATGTTGCTTGACTGATCACGGATGGCAAACACCCGTTCAGCGTTGACCGGTTTGGAAGCCCCCTCTAATTTATGTGCATCATGGGATTGAAGTTGGAACGTCCACTCGTCGTTTTCGATCTGGAAACGACAGGGGTTGATACTCAGCGTGACAGGATCATAGAGCTCGCGGCGCTCAAAATATGGCCCGATGGTGAACGTGAGGAAAAGGTGCGCCGATTCAATCCGGGCATACCGATCCCCAAGGAAGCGACCGCGGTGCACGGGATCACAGACGCGGACGTGAAGGATGAGCCGCCATTCGACAAGGTGGCCAGGGGCTCGAGGGGAATAGCCTCCTATTTCACCGGGTGCGATCTGGCGGGATACAACGTGATCAATTTCGACATCCCCATGCTGGCCGCAGAGTTCAAGAGAGCGGGGGAGAAGCTGGACGTGGCCAAGATCTCGGTGGTGGATTCCTTTCGCATCTTCAAGAGCCGCGAGCCCAGGGATCTGAGCGGCGCCCTGCGTTTCTACTGCGGCCAGGAGCACGCGGAGGCGCACTCTGCCCTGGGAGACGTGAAGGCGACCCTCGCGGTTCTCGAGGCCCAGTTGAATCGCTACAGGGATCTGCCGTCCACTCCAATGGAGCTGGATAACGCTGTGCGGGATTCCGAGGAAGTGGATCGACGGGGAAAACTCAAGTGGATCGACGGCGAAGTTGCGGTGAACTTCGGGAGGCACAAGAGCAAGACATTGAAATACCTGGCCCGGGAGGAGCCCGATTACCTGAGGTGGATGATTGACAACGGTGTCGTGGAAGACGCCGTCCATCATTTGCACGACGCACTTTTAGGCCATTTTTCCTTGAGAGAAAATGATCCCAAAAACAAGGGCTCTTCTTCGTGAGGACTTCGCCCGATTTTGCCGGCAGGCCGGCATTATATCTAGTACCGCTTCGACCTCTTCTTGACGGGTGAGCAACGGTGCGTGCGCGCAGTTAAGGATATCCTTGTTGAGCTTGGAGGATATCTCGGCCTGGCCGTCGAACGCTATCCTGGCTATCCGGTTCAGGTCGGATGTAGAAGGTCTCCTGGAACAAATCCGAGTTTCGCATGTTATTTTACAGAACATATGTTTAGAGTAGGGTAAATTGAGAAGGGGATCTTTGGTGTCGAAACTTAAACCAGAGTGTTACGGAGGATTCGCGGCGCCGCCCGTTATTGAAGTAGTCTGTGGAGTGGTTTTTGAACCAATCCCCCGTTTTTCCACTGCCTTCTTCGGCCTGCTGTGGAACCTTTTCGGTGAAGAATTCCCTAAAACAGTGGACCAACCACCATTGCTCTCTCCCGCTCAAGCGCTCGTGCCCGGCAAGTCGATCCGGATCCCGGCTGGACCTCCCCTGCCTCGAGTCTGGTTCATGAGTGTGGACGAGCGGCGGTTGATTCAAGTCCAGAGGGACCGCTTCCATTACAACTGGCGTCGTCAGGACGACAGTGATGAGTATCCTCGTTTCCCGGATATTTTTTGTTCGTTCAAGGACTATTACGAAACACTGGTTGGTTTTGACACAGATAATGGTGGTAAAGGTCTAATCGAGATTCAGTATGAACTCACTTACGTGAATCACATTCCAGTATCGCATTTCGGGCAGGGATTTGGTCAGATCGGAAATGTTCTGCCTGACGTATCGTGGCGGGCCGGTGGCAGTAGGTTCTTACCGACACCCTCAGGGATGAGATGGGAATCCCAGTTCCCTATGCCGGACGGCGCAGGTATCCTGTCGGCTAATGCACGGACAGCCAGGACGGCGGACACCGGCGAGCCGGTCATTACGCTTGATATGTCTGCACGCGGCCCCGCCGGGACGTTGGATTTTGACGATTGGTTCAATGTTGGTAGGGAGTGGATAGTAAAAGGCTTTATCGATCTTACCGACGAAGATATCCAGAATAAGGTATGGGAAAAACAGAAGGAATAAGGATGAACCTAGCGGTAAAAAAAGACGACCTCCACACTACACAAATTGCCGAAACAGCGATGGTGTATCAGGGGGGTCATATCGTGCCGCATCGAATGACTGACGCGATATCAAGTACCACCTTTGGCGCCGTCGTCGCGGCTGGAATGGATTTCCTGCTCTACCCACCCCAACAGACTCCGAAGGTTCAACGTTTTTTCGTTTCCACGAAACGACATATTAGTCGGACGGAACTTGGTAGGTGGTTCTCGTATCTCTCTCGTCTAACAGAAGAACCGGTCAAGCTGTCACCGGAGCATGCACATGCAGTTCGAGTTGTGTGGTCGAAGCTTAGTACGCTAGTGGAAAACATCCGGCCACCGGCCGCAACACCAGGTGGGGATCTTGGATTCCAGCTCGCATGGAACCCGCCGGGTTATTACTTGGATATTGATATCGCTTCGGACGGGCATTTCGAGTGGTTTTTTGTTGATAGAGGTACGAAGAAAGAGCTTGGATCTGATGATGATCTCCTCACCGAACCCCCCGAAGAACTTGTTCGACTTCTCGTTAGAGTCTCTCACGACCGATGAGCCGCAACCTGTTTGAACCTCTATCGGATGGAGTTTTCGTTTTTCGTCTCGCGGAAACAGGAAAGTCTTTTCTTCCCAAAGAGGCGCGGTTGCCGAACGCGGATTTCTTCCGGCCAAGTACCGAAGATGAAGAAGAAGCAGAAAGAATCGGACGCCCCCCCGGTTTGTCTGTTTGGGACCGGGGGCTTACCAACCTGGAGGACGCCAAGCGAATTCGCTTCGCGCCAGAAGATTCACAAGACGGAGTACGCGCTTTCGGTTTGCTGGTTCAAACTATAAAAAGTATCGGCCTGGAGCGAAGACGTGAGTTGGGCGTCGTTGCGGTCCCCCTACCAACGGAAGTAGGCCCAGGTGCGAACGGACACGCACATATTGAGGGACTTGCTCGCGAGCCTGGAGAGAAGCGAACGTTGATCAAGGGGCTGCGTACGGCCCTCGCGGATGCATGTACTGAGGTGGCATAGGCGAGTAACCTCCTGAAACGGTGCCAGTCATCTTTATTCTTCTTCTATTTCACAATGTTAGCCCCGAATGAACCTCGGACTTCATAATTTCGCTGATTGAACGGGAGGCGAATTATATTCGGCTCATGCCACGCTTCGCACGAATTCGCGAAAAACGGCACTTTCGGACGGAAAATTGCAAAAGTGAGTTTGTGTAGTTAAATAGAGCACTTACGGGTTCTCCTCTACCTTATCATCGGTGCTCCTCTACCTGTTACGGGTGCTCCTCTACCTTATCATCGGTGCTCCTCTACCTGTTACGGGTGCTCGTTCACCGATTGCGCGGTGCTCCTCTACCTGTTACGGGTGCTCCTCTACCGATTGCGCGGTGCTGGTTCAACGATTGACGACCGGTCCTCGGGGTGTTGAGGGGTGCTCGTTCACCTATTTCGTTGTTTTGCCGGCGAATTATACGGGCTAGAAATAGACCTTGAGCCTCAGCCAGCCCTGTCCCTTGGCGGAGGAGAGAAAGTCCTCCTTGTCACCCAGGGCGGCCACCAGGAGCAGCCAGAGCTCCGCGTCCTGAACGAACTCCCACCGAACATCCCCCATGATCGCCGCAGAGCCGTCGGAGAGGGACTGGAAGGACGACAGTCCCAGGGTCCAGAAATCCGCCACCGGGTGATCGATGGACTCGAAGAGGAAATCACGCCCGAGCATCTTCAACTCGCCGGTGAGGAGCTGCATCCAGCTGTTGAAGTCGTAGGTCCCCCCGTGTTGCTCGCCGCCCTCGCCGTAATGATAATACTCGACCATCAGGTGGGTCTGGAACGAAAAGAAGTACTCCGCGCCGCCGACTAGCTCCCACCAGTCCTTTGGCGCGCCACTCTTGTCCTCGATAAAGTTGTACGCCCCTTCCGCCCACAGCCTGACTCCCGCAATGTCCAGAATGGCGTCGCCGCCGACCATGGTCCTGCGTGCCGAAGAGACGATGACGGCCTCTTCCGGATCTTGTCCCAACAGAGCCGCCGCCATCATGGCGTCCATGGAGCCCTCCATGTCCGTGCGCTTCACCCGGGTCACGTAGCCCGCGGCGCTCAGACTCAACGGGCCCAACCGCAACGCCCCACGGCCTCCGTAGCCCCAGTGTTCGAAGCTGCCGTCCGGTGCGCCGAGGAGGTCGAGAGAGGCCGGCTCGCCTATGGGGATCATCAGGCGCGCGGCGACCACACCCGGTTTCTCGTAGGTCGGGTCCATCATTTCCTTGCGGGTGAACACGTCGGTGGGGTTCCAGGCGTAGCCGGCGCCCTGTTCCACCGGTTGTTTGCCCAGAATCAGCAACGTCTTCGCGATGGGCACCTTCAGGTAGACATTGTCCAGGTAGATCTCGTTTTCAAGTTCGTATTCGTCGAACATGGCCGCCTGCCAGCGGGGATCCCGGGCTACCAGATCGTCGAAGGTCTTCGCGGGGATGATGTTGACAATGTAGAAGTCGGTGTCACCGACAAATAGGCGCGCCACCACATCCGATCTCAACTGGAGGCCTCCGGGCAGATCCGCGTCGAGATCGATCCGCAGCCGCGTGTAGTCGTAGGCGTACAACCGCTCCTCGCCGTTGTACTGGTTGGGCCACATGAAAGTGAGCTGGTTCTCGAACGAGCCGTGGAGCATCACGCCGAAATCGTCGCCCGCCCGCACAAAGTAATCGCCATCATCGTCATCATCGTCTTGGGCCCGACCCTCAACCTCACCGTCGTCTTCGACGACAATGTCCCACTGTGAGTCGCCCGAATCCGGTTCCACTCCGGCATCCTGCGCCTCGGCTCCGGCATCTTGCGCCCCGGCGTTTGCGGTGAATGTGAACGCCACCAGGGCTATCATCGGGATCGATGTCTTGAGCATCATGATTACTGGCTCAGGCCGGATTCGGTGAACAGGCCGGGATCGAGCTGGACGTTGATGGCCACCTTGAGGACCTTCATCACGGTCGTGCCGCCGTCCATGAGGTTGATCATGGTGTACTGCATGGGGATCTGGATTCCCTTGATCTTCTTGTACCCGGACATATCCAGTTGTTTGAGCTTGTCGCCGTCGAGATCGTAGTACACCACTCGCAACATCAGGTTCTTTGCCTTATCGATCCAGACGGTTGCCCTGGAATAGGACTTGGGACCCGAGGCGGTGGGCATAAGATGAAGTTTGTAACAAGTGACCCCGTCGATCTTCTCCGTGCCGGCCACCTTGCCCTTCCAGTTCTTTGCCATCTTGCCCGTGGCCATGTCGTCGTAGGTGAAGTCGGAGCCCTGGACCCGGCGGTTGCGAGCGGAGGATGCTATCTTGCGAACCCGGTTGGTCTTGGGGAAGTACGTCCAGATGTCGTCGCCGTCGTTGAGGGTGAGGATCTTCATCCCGCGAACCTGAGCGGGAGTGAGATACTCCGTGAGTCCCTTCTCCTGGCCGCCGGACGAGTACGACATCATCTTGAAAGTGCGGGTGTCCCCCGATGGAGTGGTGATCGTCTGGGAGATCTCCATCTTTGCGGAAACGGAGGCGCCCGACTGATCGACTTTCCTCAAAATATCCGCGACCGATTGTGCTTCCGCTGCGATGGGAAGCAAAAGGAAAGCCGTGGCGATCGAGCCGATGAAAACAGTCGAGATCTTAGGCATGACGCACCTCCATGTCCGCAATGTTGGACTCCTTGTCCTTTAAAAAGATTCTCGCGAGGGGCGGGAGCAGGAAGAGGGACGTCATCAGGCAACCCGCAACTCCCATCACCAACAACAGGCCCATGCCCGCCATGCCGCGGTGGGACGCGAACGCTATTGACCCGAACGCGATGCCGGTGGTCAGGGAGGTGAGCACCAGGGCACGACCCGTGTGCTTGAGGATTTGAGGCGCGGATTGTATTCCCCGTCGCTTGATCGCGTGAAGCACATGCACCGCGTCGTCGATCCCTATCCCCAGGATCAACGGGATGGCCATGACGTTGTTCACGTCGAACGACCGACCCGCCAGAATGAATAGTCCGATCATCCATATGAAACCGGTGACCAGGGGAACCACGCCCAGCAAGGCGTAACCGAAATGCCTGAAGTCTATCAACAAGATGATGAAGACCGCTCCGAGGGCCAGGTATGTGGCCATGAGCCCCTTGCTTCCCACGAGCTCGATGAGACGGTCCATAAGGACCACGGACCCGGTGGCGCGATCGGTTACCTTGGCCATGGCGGAGATGAACAGATCCATCTTGTCCTCTTTCCAGAGATCCACAGAGGAATAGATGGTGATCAGGTTGTTGCCCTCCACGCTGAAGTACCGCTCCTTGATGGATTCGGGGAGGGTGTCCAGAGTGATGGGCGACGTGTCGGACATTTTCTCGATCTTGTGCGCGAGGAGCGGGATGTACGCCCGCTGGTACTGCGCCATGCGGTGCCCCGGATCGGGCCCCTCGTTGAGGGCTTTCACGACCGCCAGGATTCTCGAGAACTCGGGCTGGTCGCCGCCGGTGAGCCGATCGCAGGCCTGCTGCAGCCTCTTTTTCACAGAAGCGAACGCAAGCTGGCTCATCTCCTGAACATTCATCTGAAGTCGATCGAGCTCCAGAGCGAATCGTTTCACTTCCTCGGGATCTACTCGGTCGATGGACATGTACTCGGGCGGCTGCGCAAAAGCCGGCACACCGGCAAGACCGATCGTTACCTTCGGCTCCAGGTAACCCCGCATGTGCTCGCCCACCCGTTTCGCAATCCGGGCACGTTTCTTTTGCTCCTTTGGTGACGGAATGAATTCGGTGATCGCGTCCACCTGACCCACCAGCCGGTTCTTCTTCATCTTCTTCACGATGGCTGCGGTTTTTTCGAGGCTCGCTGTGGTTACCAGAGTCGAGTCCGGATGGAGCTCGAACTTCTTGAGGATATCCCGGTGGAGGGTCACCGACGGCATGTCGGGGGGTTCCAGCTCGAGCATATCGGTTTCGAACTTCGCGGTTCTAGACAGCAGCAACGCACCGGCCGTGAGCGCTACCATGATCCCGACAAAGATCCATGGGCGCCGGGCCATTCCCCTGCCGGAGGACTCCAGGAAAGGGAACGCGAGACGCACGGGCCTGGATTTTCGCTCCTTTCCCTTTCGAAGGCGTCTGGCGATGCGCTCATGGACCACCCACATGGCCGGGAGGATTGTCAAAGACGCAACCAGGGTAAAAAGAATCCCCGCACCCAGGACAATCCCGAGCTCGATGAAGGCTTCGAGTCCGGTGAGCGCCAGGGCCAGGAAGGCCACCGAGGTTGTCAACGCGCCTGTTATCACACCGGCTCCCGAACGGCGATACATTGCCGCGAGGGAATCCGGGATACTCTTTCCCTCGCTGCGAGCGGTGGAAAACGATGCGTTCAGGTGTATTGCGAAGTCGATGCCCAGGCCCAGGAGGATCACCGCGAACATCATGGTCATGATGTTGAGGCGGCCGAAGACGATTGCTATAAAACCGGTCGTCCAGATTATCCCGACTATCAGGTTGATGACGGCCAGCAAAGGAGCGGTCCACATTCGAAAGGCCAGGACGAAAAGGGCGAGAATGAGCACCAGGGAAACCATGGAGCTGATACCCATGTCCCCGATGGTCGCTTCCTCCTCCTCGTAGCACATGACGGGCATTCCGGCGGCGCGCACCTCGAGATCGGGAAAATCCTTCCGTATGTCCTCGATGAGGTTCTTCAGGCTTTCCACGCCGGCGAGCATCTCGTCCATCCGGTCCATGGAGATGGAGGGGATCAACGTCACGATGAGCATGGAGTCGTCACCGGAGAACATGTATCGATCTCCGGTGGTCAGCAGATCGGTGACACGATCGGCGTACTTCTCAAGTGCCTTGTCGCCGTCGTCCACCTTCTCGATGCCTTCTAGCCACTCGACGAGACCCTTCAGGCTCGAGATGGCCCGGTCCTCCTTCTCGCGTTCGGTCACACTGCTCGAGTCCTCGATGTACTCCCGCTCGAAGAAATCGTTGTACGCCATGAGGAGATCGGCAAGCCCGAGGTCGGTGAAAAGCTCTTCCAGGTTCTCGAGATCGCGAACCTTGGAGAGCATCATCGCGTGCTTCTCCACGAAATCCTTATCAAAGCTGAGATCCACCCTCTTGATATAGGGACGGCTCGTTCCGTCCGTCTTATCGGTGAACACGATCTCGCCGGCGCGTTCCTTGAGCGCCTTTGCGAAGGCTACCTTGGTGTCCCTCGAGCCCCCCTCGACGCCAACCATGATCTGGGAGGCCGAGCTGTACTGGCGGACGATGTTGTCGAACTCCACTGCAGCGGGGTCGCCTTTCGGGAGGAGATCCAGGATGCGGGTCTCCATTTTCAGGTTGCTCGAGACCGCGATTGCCGTGAAAGACAGGAGGAGAGCCGCGAGCAGAACCAGCCACGGGCTTCCGCCGACCAGACGGGTGAGAAGGTCAAAGAGCTTTGCCCTCATCTTCGACCTCCTTTTCGGTAGAGTATTCCGTTGAAGAAGGTGTCCATGTAGGCGTCGGCCATTTCGCGCATCGACGGGCCTTCGGGAACGGCGATCCGGTGGAAGACGGCGCCGTCGAACCACGCAGCGAAAGTCGCCGCTGTGTTCACGACGTCCAGATCTTTTCGCAGATCCCCCGCCTTCACGCCGGCGACCAGAAGATTCCCGATTTCCTTGCGAAACTCCACGAGCATCTCCTTGAGGATGGGGAAATCACTCCTCGCCCGGCTGATGTGCAGCATGTACTCGAGGAAGAAACGGTAGCCCTCTCCCAGATGCTCCATGGCCTCGACCATGAAGTCGGTCAAGCTCCGGAGTTTGTCGAGAGGGAGAGAGTCGTTTTCGAGCGCGCCTCGCATGCCGGCGGCCATGCCGTCCATCATCACCCCCATGGCTCCCACAAGGAGGTCGTCCTTGTTATCGAAATACTCGTACAGGGTGCCCTTTCCGACCCCGGCCGCTGTTGCGACGTCGTCCATCCTGGTCCGGTCGAACCCCTTGTTGCCGAACACCTGGAAGGCCGCGTGGGCAATGAGCAGTCGCTTTTCTTCCTTGTCCACTGTCTTTGGTGACATAACCTCTCCCTGCTTGACCGACCGGTCGGTCAAAAAGTGTCTGGCACCTTTTTAATGCCAACCGACTGGTCGGTCAAGGAAAAAGAAAAGAAAAAAAGAACAAACTTTTTTTGCCGAGCACACCACGTAAAATGGAATGATATAATTTAGATGCCAAGGAGGTCTCGTGAAAACACTCTTGATAAAAGAGCTTCGGAACCTGGCTCTGCTGGTGGTTCTGGTGACTCAATTTGGATCGGGGTGCTGGTTGATGCAGGCGCTACCGGGTGACGGCAATACCGACACGGATTCCGATACCGATACGGACACCGAAACCGATACAGACACCTGGGTGGATCCCCACGACACCTGCAACATTGATATTGTTTTTGTCATCGACAGTTCCCAGTCGATGATGCTCACCCTGAACAATCTGGTGCAGGACGGCTTTTCCGGGTTCATCAACATGCTGGCGTCCTATCCCCAACCCGGCACCATACGCGTGGGGATAACCAACCATCTCTACGGGCCCAAGAACATCGGCGGCCAGCCGGTGGATGCCTCCGCCTTCTTGACGAGTGGATGGCCCCTCGGTGTCGCTCACGATATAGACGGTTGCCAGGAAGTGGGTCACGAGGATTGCGACTTCGCTTCGGGAATGCCGTGGATGGAGGGACCTTCGGGAACGTTGAGCGCGGAGTTCAACTGTGTCGGCAACTTGCCGTGCCAGGAGGATCTTTCAGTTGGAGAGCCAACGCTCCAGGCGGGGCTCGAATCGTTGTTATGGGACGCCAACGCCGATTTCATTCGGGACGATGCCCTGCTGTTCATGGTGTTCATCACCGATGAGGACGATCAGTCGCCTTTGGCCAAGGAAGATATCTACGACGGCATAATGGCCGCCAAGGATGACGGGAGCCTGACAATACCCGTGGAGGAATATGTGTACGTCGCCACCATCGCGGGCCCCGAAAGCGGCGGGTGCAACGATGGAGACTTTTTTGGCGAAACCGATCCTACGCCCGGGGTGATTGCCTTCACCGCGCAGTTCGGCGCGAACGGGCGCCACTTTGATATGTGTGCCGTTTCCATAGAGTCCGCCCTGGGGGCGATGTCGTCGCTCATGCAGAACGGCTGTCAGGATGTTTTCGATCTATAGGCTTAGTTGAGGTTTTCGGAGATGCGGACGGTCTCGCCGGGGCGCACGTCCACCACACGTTTCCTGCGCACTCCCAGATCCCTGTTCTCCATGAGCACGATGTGACGGCCCGGGGAAACCTTGAAGTTGACCAGCGGCGTGTTGCCCACCGCTTTTCCGTCGATGGTGACCGCCGTCCATGGGTTGGAGTTGATGGAAAGGTAGCCTTTGGATCCGGGATCGGTGATGGGCGGCGGGTCCACCTGGACCAGCGGGTCGGGGATCGGGTAAGGCTGGTTCGGGGATATTTTCCTCGCAAGCAGGACGTCCATGTTCACGGCTCTTCCGTCCTGCGGCGCCACCACCAGTCGACGATGGCTCGCATAGCCCGCCCGGGTAACCAGCACCTCCGTGGCGCCGGTCGACAGGAGCGCAATTGTGACGGGAGTGATTCCCACATTGCGTCGGTAGGCCATGCCGGGCTCCCTGATGGTCACGGTTGCTCCCGAGGGCTGGGACGTTACGTTGACGACGAATGTCTCGACCCCGTTCGGCGGACCTTCCGGGATCTGGAGTGGATCCTGATAGTGAGGCGGCAGGTTGATCGGCGGTGAGTTCGGATCGATTGGTCCTGCGAGCTGAAGAGGATCACGGATAAGCTCAACCGTCTGATTCAGATGCGCTCCTCTTTCCAGGGATATCATCATCTCCACCGGCTTGTGGCCGGGACTGGAGACATCGAGCTTGTAGCGACCAGATCCCTTGAATGTAACGGTGTGCGGCGATTCACCCGGGTGAACATAGCCGTCCACCGAGACCTGTGCGTTTGCGGGGCTCACGGTCAGGACAAGCGTGGGCTCCCCGGATCCGCAGCCGGCTGCGAACGAGAGGGCCGTGAAAACAACGGCGATGATAAGGATAGGGACTCTGAGCATGTTGTCTCCTTCCGTTGCCGGAGGTAGTCGTTTCTGACCGTATGGACGTTTCTCGATAGCTAAAGAGTTAATCGAATTATACTTTTTCGCACACGTTCGGCAACAGCCCCTATTAAAGCCGGCCGCCATCATCTTCCCCTTCCCCTCGCAGGGGAAGGCCGGGATGGGGTTAAAGCCGGCCGCCATCATCTTCCCCTTCCCCTCGCAGGGGAAGGCCGGGATGGGGTTAAAGCCG
>SDBV01008576.1_pt1 | contig 13745 bp, 9 predicted proteins | sample 2277081 | NCBI WGS metagenome assembly SDBV01 (sample SAMN10402039, study PRJNA504765) | marine sediment metagenome | isolation source: marine sediment core GS10_PC15, 223 cmbsf | place: Arctic Ocean: Southern Knipovich Ridge | collected 2010 | reverse complement strand
CTAAAACAAGTTCACATTCAAGTGTTGGATGTCCCCGAGAGTCATAAATTTCACGACCTATTACTTGCTCTATCTTCATGCACTCTCCCAACAACAGAACTACTTCTTGATCTACTTTTCTTTTTCTTGATCAAACATGAGGCGTATTTATGCCCCACACTTTCAAAGCTTACACGTCTGCTCGAGCAATCTCAATTTTAAAACAAAATTGAAACAGTAAAGCAGTTACTCCACACAAGGTGTGATTATTTTTTTGAAACATAATTTTTGGATACTTAAAAAATGAGACGAATTTATTTTTTAGGAATAAACTTAAGTTGATATTCTTTCAGTTTTTCGTTTTCAACCTTACTCGGTGCGCTCATCATAGGATCATAACCGCGTGCTGTCTTGGGAAACGCAATCACTTCGCGAATAGATGCGGAGTTAGTCATCAACATAATCAAGCGATCTAGCCCAAGTGCAATGCCTCCGTGAGGAGGGAAACCTAATTCTTGCGCTTCTAACAAGAAACCAAATTGTTCATGCGCTTGATCTTTATCCAATCCAAGCAACTCAAAAACTTTATCTTGTGTTTGTGCATCATGAATACGAATTGAACCTCCGCCCAATTCAACCCCGTTTAGCACAATGTCATAGGCGCGTGCACGCATTTCACCTGGCTCTTGATTTTCCCAACCTTCAACCGGTGATGTAAATGGATGATGTACCGCATCCCACCGTTTACCATCTTTGTCATATTCAAAAAGAGGAAAATCAGTAATCCAAAGAAATTTAAATTCATTTTCTGGGATCATGTTAAGCTGTTTGCCAAGAATTAAACGCAACCTACCTAACAATGTCCACGCTTCTTGATACGGTCCAGCAATAATGAACAATGTGCTATTGTCAGAAAAGTTAGGAATGATTTTTTTAGTTCGTTGCACAAAATCGTCCGGTAAAAATTTTGCAACAGGAGATTCAGTGGCACCATCTTTATAGCGAATCCACAAAAGACCCTTTGCTCCCATTTGTTGAGCAGTGCCAACCATGCCGTCTAGTTCTGATCGAGTGAATTGATGATCGCTCACATGCAATGCACCAACTTTACCATCTGAATCTAAAACTGATCGAACAAATTTTAATTGCGTGTCATTAAATAATTCACTGCAATTGATGATAGGTAAATCGAAGCGTATATCAGGTTTGTCAGAACCATATAAAGAAAACGCTTTGTCATAGGCCATTCTTTCAAACGGAGGAAGATCAATGTTGAATACTTTTTTCCACAAGTGATGTAACATGCGCTCAGTTAAATCACAAACATCACCTTCTTTAACAAACGACATTTCAATATCGAGTTGTGTAAATTCTGTTTGTCTGTCTGCACGTAAATCTTCATCGCGGAAACAACGCGCTAATTGAAAGTATCGCTCTACTCCAGCCGCCATTAACAGTTGTTTATAAAGTTGCGGCGACTGAGGAAGTGCATAAAAAGCACCCGCAATGCGCGAAGGAACTAAAAATTCTCGTGCACCCTCAGGAGTATTTTTCGTTAGGATAGGAGTTTCAATTTCATAAAACCCTTCATTGATTAAAAACTCTCTCATGTCGAATGTTATTTTGCTACGCAACGCGAGCTTTTCAAGCATTTCGTGGCGACGTAAATCAAGATAGCGATATCTTAAACGCATTTCTTCATCAACGTTGCCCGCCTCTTGTAAAGAAAATGGCAATGTTTTTGCGCGGTTTAAAATGGTAATTTTTTGAACTTGTAATTCCCACTTGCCGGTCGGCAAATCAGAATTAACTGTCTCAGGGGTTCGATTAACCACAACTCCCTGCACCGAAATCACATATTCAGAACGCAACTCATGGGCAATTTTGTGAGCTTGCAGAGAAAAATCTGGATTAAATACGACCTGCATAATACCACTGCGATCACGTAAATCAATAAAAATAAGACCTCCATGATCACGACGACGATTAACCCAACCAACAAGGTCAATTGTCTTACCTAACAAGTCTTTATTTACAAGACCGCACGATATCGTACGCTCGAATTTTTTCATCAGTTTTTCCTGCCCTAGATCTAAAAAATTTTAGCAAAACATGCTATAGACCAAGTGTATCATATTTAATAATCTTTATCAGTCGGCACATGTACTTTAGAACTTAAAGGTAACGCCGGCATTTAATGTGTAGGCAATATCGTCACCAAGATTTGGTATAAGATCATCATTGAATCCAGTTCGATCCAATCTGTCTAGTCTTTTCAGTTGATCTTTATTGAGTGGTTTTCCTTTAATATCACTAAAGTGCCCTCCTGGCAAGAATACTGCTCCCACAAAGAACACATTGATGTTTTTTGTGATATCAGCATATAAAAAGAGGTTAATCTCAGCGCCTAAATAACTGCGGGCGCATTCAGTTGTACTATCTTTTTTTGCCATAATATCAAATTTAGGTGTTTGGAAATGATCCCAGTATCCAATCACATTAGGATTAAATGTTATCTTATGATCGCGACAACAAGTTTTCCAATTAAGGCCAGTACCAGTATAAATAAGATTAGTAAAACCAGAAATAGTTCGCGCAAACGGATCAACAGCCGTTGGAGAAAGTGGCGCAGATAGCGGACGTTCCAACCTGCCAGAACCACCAAGCAAAAACGCACTTCTTACTCGTTTGCCAGAATAAATTTCTTGTAACCCAATAAATCCAGCAAAGTCACCATCCCTTGTAGTAAAGTTTGGATTGTCATCACCTGAAGCTATTCCAACTGCAACTGCAAGTTTTAAATCTTTACATGGAATCCATGCAGCATCTGCCACAAACATGTATCCTTTAAATTCATTTTTATATGGGTTGCGAAACCGTGTATTGGTATTATACAATTGATCTTCCATTGCAGGCGCTACAGCATCAGGAATGGTGTCAGGCAATGCAGCACTAAATCCAGAAACAGTTCCTATCAACCGTCCATTTTGATTTTCATTTTCTATTTCCCGTAGGTTAATAATATTTTGGGCATCTTTTCCAAACGTTGTAGGGGTGCCGCCATTAATTTCATTTGAAGTATGGGGTACTTTATACAAACTTAAATCAAAAGGAGCGTTAGGGTCTTTAGGATCAACACCGATAACTACTTGGCTATTTACTAAGACTGGATTGCCATTACGGTTTTGAAGTTCAACAACATTACGATCCCAACCTTTAACTTTTTGTGATCCAATATTTTTAGCAAATTCAAAACCAACCTCAAAACAATCAGTCAAATAATCACAGGCCAAACCAAACGTACCTAAATCTGCTTTAGCATCGCCCAAAAATTCTAATTTTTGTTCTGGAGCATGCCCATAAAGCATGTATGGTTCAACCACTAAAGTGCGTTCAGGATCATTGTGCAACGGGAACCACACCAATCGACCAGCAACGAGATAGGCAACTTTCCCAAAACCTCTAATCGGATTAGCAATTCTGCCAAATTCTTGCCCGTAAATTCGTGCACCAGTATCAGAAACGCTGCTTGCCTTGTTGTCTAATATCGCGCCATACAAGTCATAGGATAAAATATCCTTGCGCAGTTCCCCTGAAAACTTTGCACCAAATGCAAATTGGTTAATGGCACTGTCAGTATAAAAACCAAGGAGTTCTGGTCCAACCGCAAATGCTGCCCCTAGTGAAATTCCACGTCCTAACTCAAAAGGAAATGCACCAATGGTAAATGTGTGCTCACCACACGCATTAAATCCAAAAAGGTCGTTCAAAGAAAATCGAACCCATAGTTCCCGCATCCATAAAAAGTGGAAGGGGAGATTATGACGATGGCTCTGCCCAACGGCACTCAAAAATTTAATTTCGTCACGTGTGGTTGGCCCTAGGCTTTTTCTGTTGCCCCATACCGATCTGTTACGCAAGGTAAACATAAATTCTGCTGCAGAATGTCCGTATGTTTCTTTCCCATACAGCACATCAATATTCATATCAAGTGTGTGCCGCGCAAACCACACCCTGTCTTCGCAGTTGTTATCATTGATCAGAGTGATATTTTCTCCATAAAATGTTTCGGGCTTAAATCCGCCTGAAAGAATATATTCCAAGTCCCAATCTTCATTATAGCCTGACAAAACAGCATGAATGGAGCTTGCAACAAACAATGACACAACAGAAAAAACAATAAATAAGTAACGACTACGGGGAGATGACATGCGAACCTCAGCAGTAAATGCAATAGAAATTATTGGGACTTACCCAAAATATATATGATAAATAACTAGTATTGATGGTAATTGATAGGGCCAATTTGTCAAATAATAAGCGCACTTTTATTAACAAAAAAATGAAAAGGTTGAAACGTGTACAGAGAGAGGGCAAAACGTTACATTAAACAATAAAACAAATATAAAACACTAAAATAGGGCGTGAAAATTTATGACTAAAAAGAAAAGACGATTACTCCTTGGTGCACATATGTCCATTGCCGGAGGTTTAGACCAAGCAATTTTTCGTGGCGAATCTATTGGCTGTACCACCATACAAATTTTTACCAAAAGTAACCGACAATGGGCAGCGAAAAAATTAACTACCGTTGACATAGAAAATTTTAAGACCGCGCAAAAAGAATCTGATATCTCTCCCGTTGTAGCACACTCAAGCTACCTCATTAATTTGGGGTCTCCCAAAAAGGACATTAGCAAAAAATCTACAAAGGCTCTTGCCATAGAATTGCAACGATGCGAAGAACTTGGCATTCCTTATCTTGTGTTGCACCCAGGATCCTGCCTCGCCTCAAGCGAGGAAAAATGTATCGAACAAATTGCCCAAAATCTTGATAAGGCTCTCGCCCTTGCACCAGGAAAAACAATGGTCTTATTAGAAACTATGGCGGGCCAAGGTTCCATCATTGGCTACACTTTTGAACAAATAGCAGAAATAATAAAACTCACATCAAATAAGAAGAGGGTTGGCGCCTGTTTAGATACGTGCCATGTTTTTGCAGCTGGCTATGAATTTGATAGCAAGAAAAAATACAAGGCAATGTGGGATAATTTTGATGCAACAATAGGCCTAAAAAAATTGAAAGCTATACACATCAATGATTCAGAAAAAGCTTGCGGAACGCGAGTAGATAGACATGCGGATATAGGAAAAGGAAAAATTAGCCTAGAAGCATTTAAGCTGCTCTTTAATGATCCCCGTTTTTTTGATATTCCCAAATTATTGGAAACCCCAAAAGAATCACTTACAGATGATCAACGCAATATCAATACGATAAAAAAACTTTTGACACCCAGCACCAAAAAAGATCTTTTAGTCGAAAAGTAAAAAATTAATCCCTTATTCTATAAAAACAGGATGGCGGATGAGGTTCTTAAAATCTTCTTGAGAGCCAAGAAGGAATTATAGCTTAATAGCTTAAGAATCTCACCCGCCATCCTGAAATGTAAGCAGTGCATCTAACCATACTCCTCTCGCAAGCGTTTCCGCCGGAGAGTAACCTTGCAGGGTTATCGCATAATCAATTTTCTCAGGATACAACAAAAAAACAATGAAACTATTTTTATCAAAAACGCAACGGGCCTCGCCTCGCTTTAAAAGAGGATTTTATTGAAAAGTAGAGTGCTTTTTGTGCACGAAAGCAAAAAAGCAACACAATCTAAATTGCTAGCTTATATCCCTGAAATTCATAAAAAGTTCTTGTTTCCCAACAAAACTCAAAAAGCACATGGGTGAGACATCAAAATAAAAAAGAGTAATGATAAAGAGAAAAGCAAAAAATAGGCCTGGGACTTTTTGTGCACTAAAAATTCCCAGGCCTAGTAAGACATCAAAATAAAAAAGAGTAATGAGTATAAAAATATTATTTTTCAGGCACTTCTATAAAGCATTCAACACGATCTTCTACTTCCCAATCGTCCATACCTTCAATCATAAAGGCACATTCGTATCCCGAGTGAACTTCTTTAACATTCTTTTTATCGCGCTGTAAGCTTGTTATTTTACCCTCACCTATTTTTTGATTACCTCTCCATGCAACGACAGAACCTTCGCGAGAAAATACGCCATCTTTAACATAGCAACCTGCGATTACACCAAGTCCCTTAATTTTAAATACACGACGGACAACAGCTTCACCAGTCTTTTTCTGCGTATATTTAATTTTTCTTGCTCCTTGTGCAACTTCTTGTAGGCGGTCTAATAATTTATAAATAATATCAAATGTTGCAATCTTGACTCCGGCATGCTGTGCTGCGGTAGCTGCATTTGATTCTTTTTTTACGTGCAGCGCAAATATTGATGCCCCCGTAATGACAGCCAAGTCAACATCGCTTTCATTAATATCACCAATGCCTGAATATAAAACATTAAATTCTTTTTCAAATTCTTTAGCTGTTCGAACGGACAATTTATCAATGGCGCCTAAAAGCGCTTCTTTTGATGAATGTGTATCAGCTTTAATAATTATATTGATTGCGCCTTCTGGTACAAATCTCGCAGCCGCTGATGCTGGCCCACGCAATGTTGAAAGTGAGGCCTTACGAAATTCAGCTTTGCTTACAACTTCGAATGCATCACCCGCTTGTGCAAGTTTTTCAAAACCCGCAACCTGAACCGGCACAGCCGGACCAACTTTTTTCAGCAACTTGCCATTAGAATCAACTATTGAATTCACTTTGCCGCGTGTAGCGCCTGCGATAAAAAGATCACCAATTTTAATTTCTCCCTGTTGACACAAAACGGTTGCGACAGGTCCACGCCCCTTTTCAAGTTGCGATTCAAGAATATATCCTCGGGCAGCTCCTGTTGCATCTGCACGTAATTCCATCATGTCAGCCTGGAGCGCTATCATTTCCAACAGCTCGTCCACACCCTTGCCAAGCTTGGCAGATATCGGCATACAGACGATCTCACCACCCCACTCTTCGGGAAGAAGATCATGTTGAGCAAGCTCACCCTTTACGGCTTCAATTCGAGGTGCATCAACTTTATCAATTTTATTTATGGCCACAATTACTGGAAGTTTCATTGCCTTTGCATGACGTATAGCTTCTACCGTTTGCGGCTTAATGCCATCATCAGCAGCAATAATTAAAATGGCAATATCAGCAACTCGCGCACCACGTGACCTAATTTTTGAAAAAGCTTCATGGCCAGGAGTATCTAAAAATATAATATTTCCATGCTTAGTTTCTGCTTCATAAGCACCAAGATGCTGTGTGATGCCACCCTTTTCTCTGGCAGCAACCCGTGTTTTACGAATGAAGTCCATGAGTGTTGTTTTTCCGTGGTCCACATGGCCAAGGATCACCACAACAGGAAGTCTCTTGGTTGCTTTTTTATTATCAGCATCAGCAATTTTTTTGAGATCTACACCCGGTTCATCTACAGATTTTTTTTCAAAAGGAACACCAAAGTGTTCAGCAAGACGTATAACAATGGCTTCAGGTAAAATTTGATTTTTGTTGGCGATTATTCCCCACCTCAACAGGGTAAGAATAGCTTCGTTCGCTGGTTGACCAACTCGTTGAGCAGCATCAGCTAAACTCATCTGCTCAATAATTATAGGAGACAGTTCTGATTTACCTGATGCCACACCCTCCTTCTCACGAGCCACTGTATCGGCACGTGGCGAAATAACGCTCTTTTTGCGGCGGATGGCCTGATTTTGTCCACTGTTTGTAAGCATAGTTCCTCTATTAAATTTTTTCTGTAAGAAATCGATAGCTTTTGGAGAAAGTGTCGACATGTGATTTGACACCTCAAATCCAGCATCCTTCAGCGCATCAATCAAATCTTTAGAAGCAATTTGAATTTGCTTTGAAAACTCGTAAACACGCATCGAATCACCATCTCTTTTTTAGGCTACATGGACACTATTCAATCTGCCCTATATCGGTAATATCACCATCAAGCTGAACAAGGTTAATATCAACCCCGGTAAGCTTTGAGGCAAGAGAAATATTCTTGCCCGATCGCCCAATAGCCAACGATCGCTGATCATCATCTAGCCAAACGTTGGCCACAGAGTCACCCTCAAGTTCAACTTTATTAATTTTTGCTGGCTTTAAAGCGCTGCGCACAAGGATTTCAAGATCATCGTTCCATGCAATGATATCAATTTTTTCCCCACCAAGCTCCTTAAGGATAGGCTTGATACGCGCACCCCCAACACCAACACACGTTCCCACCGGATCTATATTAGGATCATTTGAAACAATCGCAATCTTTGTTTTATACCCGGGAGCACGAACTATTTTCTTTATTTCAACAAGTTTTTCAAATACTTCAGGAATTTCCGCCTCAAACAGCCCCTCAACGAGTTCAGCAGACGATCGGTCAAGTATCAGCTGATTATCATTGCGCGGCTCCGACAAAACCTCCTTGAGAAGTGCCCGTACGGAGTAACCCACAATACATTTGCTACCAGGAATAGTAAGTGATTTTGGTAGGAATGCAAGATGGTCGCCAATCTTTACAACAATACCGCTGCGTTCACACTTATGGATAACACCATAGACAATGCTGCCCTCTTTTTCTTTAAACTCTTCATATACCGCAGCAGCTTCGATCTGAGCAATTCTGCTCGCAATTAATTGCTTGGCTCTTAAAACTTCTATTCTACCAATACCCCCCTCAAAGGGAACCCACACGGTATCTCCAATAAGCAAAGCATTATCAATCGAGCGAGCTTTCCTGAGTGAAATTTCAGAATCATCATTTTCTACAGAAGAAACAACATCTTTTTGCACACGAACCAAAATATCATCAGATTGCTGATCATATTGAACGTCAAATGTTTGGTCGGAATATTTTTTTGTATAAGCAGCATACATCGCCTCGGATATTATTTCTCCGAGTTTTTCGCGATCAAGACCCCTTTCCTCGACCAATTCATCTATTACACCAGAAAGTCTCACTATATCCTTTGCTTTTATGAATTTGTGGATTTTTGCCTTTACACAACCTCTGAAAGCAGGCAAAGCGCTCAAACGAAAGGTATATTACATAGTGTATTACAAAGCCTAAAAGAGCGCAAGGGATCTTGCCTTGTTTTTTTGAATGAACGTTCGAACCTATCTTTATATAGTTATAAATTAATTTATATAGGATTAATAATAATAGGCGGGGCTGTTTTTGGTGGATAACTTTGGCAAAACACCTCCAATAGGCCCAACTAGAAGTTATATCAAAAAGTCATGGGGTGGTGGATAAGTGGTGGATAAGTGGTGGATAACTTGTTGATAACTTTTTCACATGTCTTCATTTTCTCTATTGAGAGCCGTGATCGAAGACCCCCCTCTTGGATTTCTGCTCTAGCGGGTTAATTTCAAAGGGTGCCTAAAAGTTATCCACCACTTATCCACCACTTATCCACCACTTATCCACCAGACACATTGTGTGATTTTAATTTTTATCACTTTGTCTTTTTTTCTAATTGTGCTTTAATTGTTGTTTTTTGCTCAATTCTATGGCCTCTCGAATATCGGCCATGAGAAATTCTAGCTGCTTGGGATTGCGCAGTATGTACGCCGGGTGATAGGCTGGAAGCAGAATAACATCTTTGTGTTTGGTTGGAATTCCCCGCACTTTTGTTATTTTTACTGGTTTTCCCGTGAGGCCTTCTAGTGCAGATGCACCAAGGGTGCACATAACTTTGGGCTTAATTATTTTAATTTGATTGTGTAGAAGGTCTTTGCAAGCATTAATTTCCTTTTTTGTTGGGGTGCGGTTTTTTGGTGGCCTGCATTTTACAATATTGGTTATATAAACATCTTCTCGGTTAGTGTCATATGCTGCCAAAATTTTATCCAAAAGTTTCCCCGACCTACCAACAAAGGGGCGTCCGAGCTCTTCTTCCTTTGCTCCCGGCGCTTCGCCGATAAACATTAGTTTGGCGTTTGCATTTCCTTCACCGAACACAGCGGTACTTTTGCAAAGTGGTCCCAAAGGGCAGTCTTTGTGTTTTTTGTAAGGCACATAAAGTTCTTCTAATAATTTTTGTTTTTGTTCTTTTTGGGTCATAGCACTTGTAACGTTATAGTATTGCTGATGTATTTTTTATTACAAGTATAGTTCTTGTTTGCTTTAATTGAAAATGGGGACCTTCAGCGGTCCCCATTTTCAATTAATATTTATGATAGTGCGCTAAGAATGAAGGCCATGCATTGTTTTGTGAAAATGGTACTTGGGGGTATGAGTTATGAATGGATTTTTCAGGGAAGTAGATTGAAAGCCCTCGAGCATTGCTTAGTTTTTTACCTACTGCGTTGGCGATTGTTATGGTCCTAATAATTTCTCTACCTTCTTCGAGCAAGTGTCGCAGCTCTTCGACCATTTGGGGTTGTCTTCTTTTGTCGGACAACCTAAAGAAATTGAGATTTTTCAAGAGATTGCGATAAAAGTGATCAAGGTCTATATAGCTTTTCTCGTCAAAGTGGGTACATAGCTGATTGCTGCGGCTTGCATAGATTGCTTTTTTTACTGACCGTTTTATTTGTCGTGATAAGCATTTTTTCAACAGTTGTGCTACTTCATCTACATTTTTCTCAAGATCCTCGACTCCTTGGAGATCTATTGCAGAGAGCGTGTAGTCGCTGGTAATAGTGTTATATACTTTTCCGTACTCTTGCACGATGTGTTGTGCAAATTCAACATGAGTTAGGGGACCATGTTCGAATGGGGCCAGCATTTTGGCGTACTGGAACCCTGGTCCAAGTATAACCTCTTGTGAGCTAATCATAATTTCTGCATAGTGTTTGGCTATACTAGCAACCTCAAGCATGGACATTAAGCAGGCATCAAAGGCAAGTATATTGAGTTTTTTTCCGCCAAGAAAGTCATTGGTTATTTTGTTAAGTGCAAAATCTAAATCTCGGCTAGACAGATAGTGCCCAGTTGTATCATCCCAGCATATTCCACGACAACACCCTTCTTCTGGTTCTATGAGGTCTAGGTAGCTTGATGATCGATCAAGGTCGTATTGTTCTGTTTTTGGATTAAAGGTAAAGCGTTCATGAGCTCTTACTATCCGTCCTCTTTTTGGGTCAAGGGTTCCAGTGCCATGGTCCCATAAAATAAGGGCATGTTTTTGTGCGGGAAAGGTTTCTATAGCAAATTTACAAAATGAAATCAGCGTATTTGGGTTTCCACTGTCCATGCGTTGTGTTTGTTTGTCGTCAGCATTTAAGTGAATAACCCTATCTTTAAGTACGAGGTAGCGACGCGTTACTTTTTTATTTTTTTTCAATCGAATATCAAGGTGAACGAGAATTATAAGATTTTTATTTGAACCAATGCGGGTCATTTGTTTTATGTTTCTGATGGCAAAAGATCGCAAGTCATTGTCTGCGGCTATGTAGACCATAAAAAGAGTAAGATCATCTGCAGTTGAATTAAGATATTCTTGAATTTCATTTTTTATTTCTGGTGATAGTTTGATAATCGGCACGGAAAGTTGATCGATAGTGCTTGTTGGTTTCATGAGGAATCGATGATAATCATCGCCAACAAGATCACGGGAAACATTATGAGGTAGGCCTGTTGTTGCAATAGTTGAAAGTGCGAGTATTACAAGATAAGATCTCATGTTGTGACACATTTCTTTTTTATTTCGATTCATCGCTTCTCCTTTTTGTAATTTTAATCTTTCCATTCATAAGAATTGTATTATTTTCTTTGGTTGAGAGGCAATGATTTTTCTATTTTTTAGTTTTTTAGAGCGACAGTTTGGGAATGCATCGCAATGGCAAATGTAAGGATAAAACTGAGTTGAAAATCAAGAAAGAAAAGTTGATGAGGATTTATGATGAGCGTCATGCAACAAACAATGCATAACATGTGCGTAATATTACTTTTCAAAGTTAATAGTATGCACAGTTGATAAAGCAAAAACGTTGAAAGGGCGCGGTTAAATGAGATGGTTGCCCAACTTAAAATGCTGTAGATAATACTTAAGATCATCAGCAAAAAAGTTTTTTTGCGTGTTGCAAGTTGTATCCAGCCTAAAAAAAAGCGCCATATAATGATAAAAACAATTAAGTGAAGACCGGATCGCGCTAAATAATGAGAAATTCCCCAGATTTTAAATTGTTGTTTTGCTTGATCTGTATAAAAACTGCCCTTTTTGCGTTTCCCAAGAAAGATAGATCTAAAAAGTGAAAAAGTTTTACGGGGTAATTTAGTTTCTATTGAATCAATAAGATTTTTTCTGTAGTTGTAAAGAGTTCTTTTAAAATTTATGGCTGGTCGATATAGTATTTTACACTGCGGTGCATCACAAAAAATGGTTGTCGCTATGCCCTCTTTTATTAAATATTTTGTATAATCTGGATTTTTGTTTTTTGAATTTTTTAAAGAACGAAATTCAACAATATCTGATATGTCAAAATTGGGTAAACTTTTTACATATAATTGCATGACTTTTTTAATGGGGGTCCATGTATCGTTATGTATTTTTATTGCATGTGCATTAAGTGTTATAAGATTTTTAAATCGAGAGTTTTTTATTTTTTCGATTGATGTAATGGTTCCCTTTATATTCATGGTTTTGTTGTATAACACTTTTTGAAAATTATAGTGATTGTTGCGTTGGTATTGATAGCGTATTGCTCCAAATGGAGTGGCACATAAAAAAAGTGTGCTATATAAAAGAGGCACATTTTTTATATTAACGAATACGTAAAATAAAAGGGTGCCAACCAAGCTTATTACAATAAGCACCCATGGTGATAAGCTTGCTGACTGATGCCATATGCCATATATAAGTGCTGTTGTAATAAATAATAAGGGATGGCCGTTTATTATGTTTAAGCGTTTAAATAACATCTCTTGTAGATTCGTGATAGTGTAATGTGCGACCGAGTAGCATGTTTAAGTTAAGTTGTTTGTTTAATTATAACACTTTTGTTTTTTTTGAGAAAGGTATTTGTAATGAGGAAATTTTTTTTATTTTTTGTAATTGGCATTGCGGCCGTTCCATTTTTTGTGTGTTGTAGTTGGCAATCAAAATTCACACAACTTATTGCTAACAATAGATCTATGTTAATAAAAAAACTTGGGTATGATCCCGCCATAGAGGTTATACCATGTCGAACTCGTTCTCGTGATGTAACTATTTGTTGTCATGGCTATGCAGGAAACAAAACAATTGCTCGAAACATAGCGTACCGCACACCTCTTTCTGGGCATTTAATTACATTTAACTTTCCTGATCATGACCCTACACAATCTACCGATCCTCACACAGTTGCATTTGGATCTATTAGAGAAATTTTACCGCTGTTATATATTATTAAGCTTGCTATTGATTCTGGGTTAAAAAAAATTAATTTGTACGGTTTTTCTGCTGGCGGTGGAGCACTTATTAATGCCTTGGTTGCTCTTAATACAAATCGTTGGGACAGTGACTTATTGAAACTTAATATTGGTGCACAAGAAAAAAAGGCAATGATACAAGCAATTGAGAATGGGAATGTTATCCTTGATTGCCCATTGAAGTCATTTCAAGAAATTCTCGACCTCAAAGGTTCGGTCTATAATTTACAGGTTATAGCACAAAAGTATAAACAAAATGATATGCAACCAATTGATTCTGTGTCTAGGCTTGCAGGCATGCGGCTAAATATTTTACTTCACTTTCAACACAATGATGAAATTCTTTCTAATCGCGACGATGAGTTATTTATTCGACGCCTAAAACAAGCAAATAAAAACGGCAAAACGCGCGTTGCAATGGGTAGCGATGGTGGTCACAATGTCTACCA
>SDBV01008575.1_pt1 | contig 13746 bp, 9 predicted proteins | sample 2277081 | NCBI WGS metagenome assembly SDBV01 (sample SAMN10402039, study PRJNA504765) | marine sediment metagenome | isolation source: marine sediment core GS10_PC15, 223 cmbsf | place: Arctic Ocean: Southern Knipovich Ridge | collected 2010 | reverse complement strand
ATCGATTGATTTTTATTCCGGCAAACAATCCTGAACCTGAGCAAAAAGAAGATGGCAGCCTGGATCTATCAAAGATTGACACAATTGAAATTATAGATATTCTCGACACACATTAACGAGGGAAATGATGTTGAAATCCAAAAATAGATTTGGCTTTGAGCCGGATTATGCGATCCCTCCCGGAGAAACGCTCAAAGAGGTCATGGAATCTCTGAATATGACGCAGAAAGAATTGGCTATCCGAACAGATGTCACGGTGCAGACCCTAAACCGTATTTTTAAAGGTATTCAGCCCATCTCATACGGGACATCGAATAAACTCGAACTGGCCACAGGTGTGCCTGCTCGTTTGTGGAATAATTTGGAAGCTCAATACAGAGGACAATTGGTAAAACTCAAAGAACGAAAACAGCTTGAAACCGATCTCGACTGGTTAACAAATATTCCAATCAATGAGCTGGTTCAGAGAAACGTGATTGAGAAAAAAAAAGACAAGGTGCTCATTTTAAGAGAAGCATTAAAATTTTTCGGTGTCAGCAGCGTATCCGCATGGCACGCTCTGTGGGCACAGCCGGCAGTAGCCGCAAGACGCTCTAAGTGCTTTGAAACCCGCCCGGGGCCGGCTGCTACATGGATAAGACTGGGCGAAACTCAGGCCCAGCAGATTGTATGCCGGGATTATAGCAAGAATCGATTCTATAACGCTTTAGAAAACATCAGAGGATTGACGGTAAAAGAACCCGATGACTTTATCCCTGAAATGATATCCCTGTGCGCTGATTCGGGGGTTGCGATTGCACTGGTCCCGGAAATGAAAAAAGTTCCCTGGCATGGCGCCACCAAATGGTTGTCTGCAACAAAGGCAATGGTTTTGCTTAATCTTAGAGGGAAGGCTGAAGACCAGTTCTGGTTTTCATTTTTCCACGAAGCGGGACATGTCCTTAACGATAGAAAAAAAGACTTGTTTATCAATGATGGTAATGAAGACGATCCTAACGAGAAAAAAGCAAATGTATTTGCCGCGCAATTTTTAATACCGTCTACGTACGATCGTATAATTCGCTGCTTAAAATCTAAAGCAGATATCATTCGAATTGCCAACGAACTTCAAATTGCGCCGGGTATTGTAGCCGGTCGTTTTCAACACCTTACAAAAAAATGGTCCTACTTTAAAGGCCTTATACGATCTTTTCAGTGGGCGAATACCGATCATGAATGATGTCCTCGCCGTCCCTACCTTTTACCGCGAGCGATTGATTTTATCAGTTTAATCTGGAAACGGATAAAGGAAAAGTACAATATCTGGTGGGCTGTGAAAACAATAGTGCAATATGTTGTGTTTGAGGCACCAATTCCTATCCACATTATTTTAACCCATCAAGATTACAAATATAAATTGACCCCAGGCAGTTAAAGGATATATATAATTGAAAAGCTGGTCCATATTTCTTTCTCCACCTGATCTAAAGCGCGCTTTATTTTCGCAATTGAGCCGGGCCTGACACCACACACCGCGTTCCCCTGGCGGTGGACCCCAAAAACTGGACAATGTGTTAAGCTTTGAATCAGCTGGTTCAGAGCTTAACTCTATGCCCGGCTGTCCATTAAATGGGGTCCAGGGCCCACGCCCATTTTTTCCTAAAATGAATAAAAAAAACAAAATTTTACAATTGTTAGTAATTATTGTTACTCTATCAGGTCTGGTGGTAATGGTCGGGTGGATATTCGATATCAGAATCTTAAAGAGTATCCTTCCAGGTTGGGTGACAATGAAGTTTTCAACTGCCCTTTGTTTTTTCTTAAGCGGCATCACCCTGTATTTTATTGCAGAATCACAAAAGAAAGGTTTAGGGGTTGCCCAGGTACCCTTATCGATCTCCACATTATGTATTCTACTTCTTATGGCGACACTTTTGATCTCTGTTTTTATTGGTGTGCGTACAGGAGTTGAGGATCTGTTCGTAAGAGAGGTCGAGGGCGCAGTCAGAACTACAACTCCGGGCAGACCTTCGGTTGGCACGATGATAAATTTTATTTTGATAGCGACGGCAGGTATTTTTGCAATGCTGGACATGGCAAAATTAAAGATAAAGCTGCTTATTGTGGGTGGAATAGTCACTGTAATAGGGATGGTAGCGCTTATAGGTTACATGCTTAATAAACCGGTTCTTTATTATACGATCGAGGGATTTAGTACCGCCATGGCACTTCACACCGCTATTTTATTTATCACTTCAGGTATTGGGCTTCTTTTACTGGGGAGGGTGGAATAATGTCCATTAAGATAAGACTAACAATTTCATTCATAAGCATTGTTCTGATCCCGATGCTTTTTATCGGAGCTATTAGCTATTTAAGCGCCAGAAACGCATTAGAGCAAACAACTTTGGCAGGCTTACATGCCGTCTCTGAGTTTATGGAAGGAAAAATATTTCTTTATTTAGATAAGCTGAAGGCAAGAACTTTAGACTTTAGTTCTGACGGCTATATAAGAGATAGTTTGGCGGTTATTGCCGGTCAGGATGCAAAAGAAAGATTTGAAGGACTCAACTTCCATTTGTTAAAGAACAAAAAATCTCTGGATAAGGACATATTGCGTATAGATGTTTTAAATATAAATGGAGAGGTAGTAGCATCCACATACCCCCAGGAAATCGGAACAGATAAGCATAAAGAAAAATATTTTATAAACGGAAAAAAAGAAATTTATGTGACAGATATGCATAAAGAGGCGGACGGAAGAATTGTTTTGAAAGTATCCACGCCGATAGAGGATCGTGTTGATCCGACAAAAATTATCGGTGTAATAGTGAATTATTATGATGCCATGCCGCTGCATGATTTGTTTACCGGCGAGGCAATTTTGAAAATGGGAGCAAAGTCCCAGACGATAAAAATGGGTAAAACGGACGAATCGTATCTTGTTAACCAAGAAGGGCTAATGGTAACCAGTTCATTATTTATAAAGGACGCTGTATTTAATCAGAAAGTGGATACATATCCGGTAAGAAAAGGTTTGCAGGATAATAAAGAAGTAAAAGGTATTTGGTCGGATTATCGTGGTGTTCCCGTGATCGGATCTTCTATGGTAATTGATATGGATGATTTTAAATGGGTACTTCTTTCGGAACAGGATGTGGCTGAAGCTTTTGCCCCGATATATAATTTGAGAAAATCATTGATCATTTTTGGTGCGATCGTAATGTTCCTTGTAGTAATTGTGGCGATATCAATTAGCCAATCGATCTCAAAACCGATTCGTGCTCTGCATAAAGGAACTGAGATAATAGAGGGGGGTAATCTGGATTACAAAGTAGGCACCTATGAGAAGGATGAGATCGGTCAGTTATCCAGAGCATTTGATAATATGGTGGAATCTTTAAAGAAACGTAATACGGAACTGGAGATGGAGATCGCAGAACGCAAAAAAGTAGAGGAAGAACTGCGTAAACTATCAAATGCGGTTGAACAAAGTCCAAACACAGTTGTTATTACTAATACTGAAGGAAACATAGAATACGTGAATCCAAAGTTCGTCCAGCTTACCGGTTATACGTTAGATGAGGTTAAAGGAAAAAAGTCGAGTATATTGAAATCCGGACACCACTCAGAAGAATTTTATAAGGAATTATGGAAGGTTATTATTTCTGGTAATGTATGGAAGGGCGAATTTCTAAACAAAGCCAAAGACGACAATCTTTATTGGGTGTCTTCCTCCATCGCGCCGATCAAAGATCAGGAAGGAAGTATCACTCATTTTGTAAATGTGGCCGAAGATATTACTGAAAGAAAGAAAACGAGGGCGGAACTGAAAAAATATAAAAACCATCTCGAGGATCTTGTCAAAGAGCGCACTGAAGAATTGTATCAGGCCAAAGTTGAGACCGAAGCCGCCAACCAGGAGTTGAAAATAAGCGAGGAACGTTTCCGGTCCCTGGTAGCCAATATTCCGGGAGCCGTGTATCGCTGTGATTTGGATGAACATTTGACGTTTCGTTATATTAGCGATTTTATCGAGGGTGTCACCGGCTATCCCGCTAATGAATTTCTGGGAAGCCGCGGCCGAAGTTATGCAAAAATCATACATTCCGAAGATGCGAAAATGGTAGACCGGACTTTTCGAGATGGTGCTGGGAAAGACGGATCTTTTGCTATGGAGTATCGAATTACTCATGCGGATGAAACGGTGCGATGGGTGTTTGAACGCGGACAGGCCGTTATTGGGAAAGATGATACTGTAGAGTTCTTCGATGGGTTTATTCTGGATATCACCGATCGAAAAAATGCTGAAAAAGAACTGCTAAAAGCCAAAGAAACTGCCGAAGAGGCCACCAAAACAAAAAGTAATTTTCTATCCAATATGAGCCATGAAATTCGGACGCCACTGAATGCCATAGTTGGTAATATTTACCTTTTGCAAAAAACAAATCTTACTTTAAGACAGAATGAATACATAGAGAGTATGAACCAGGCTTCGGATAACCTTCTCGGGGTCATCAATGACATACTTGACTTTTCAAAGATAGAATCTGGACGCCTTGACATGGAATCAGCTGATTTCTACCTGGATGATGTCCTGCAAAAACTGGCTGGAATTTTAATCATTACAAAACAGGAAAAACCGCTGGAGCTCATCTTTTACACCGCACAAAACGTACCACTGACACTTGTTGGAGATTCACTCCGCTTGGGTCAAATTCTAACCAACTTGGCAAATAACGCGATAAAGTTTACTGAGAAGGGTGAAGTTGTCATCCTTACAGAACTATATGGGGGGGAAAATGGTGTTGTTACACTTAAATTTAGTATTAAAGATACTGGGATTGGCATGACGGAAGATCAGATGGCCATGTTATTTGAACCATTCAGACAGGCCGACACATCCACAACCCGCGAATACGGAGGCACAGGTCTGGGGTTGACCATCTGCAAAAAGTTGGTGGAGATGATGAACGGTAAGATATGGGTAGAAAGTAAACCTGGTATAGGAAGCACCTTTTTCTTTACTGCTGATTTCGGTCAAAATAGGAAAGGGTTAAAAAAAGAATATAACTTGTCGATAGATTTTAAAGTTAAATCCGTGCTAATCGTGGATGACAATCAAACCGCACGACAAATTCTTGAAAAACTCATTGAATCATTCGGATTTAGAGTAACAGCGGTCGGCTCAGGGAAAGAGGCTCTGGATATTCTAGGTGACGCATCTGCAAATAAGACGTTTAATCTGGTGCTCGTAGATTGGAAGATGTCGGGCATGGATGGCGTAGCCTTTACACAGGTGATTCGAAACTTAACTTTTGAAACGCGGGATTCGGAGGGACAAAAAACCATTATTCCACACTCCGTATCAACTATTCCGATAATAATGATTACCGGTTATGGCTATGAAGAGCTCACACAACTGACAAAAGGGTTAAACTTAAAAAGGATTCTTTGCAAACCGTTCACTCGATCCACCCTTTTTGATGCCATCATTGAAGTCTTTATAAGAAAAACAGCTAAAGAAGTTTTGTCAAAATATAAACCGGTGGAAGACATGGAGAATATTCGACAAATTTCAGGAGCTCGGATATTACTTGTTGAAGATAATGAAATTAACCAAAAGGTGGCCAGGGGATTACTTGAAAGTGTGGGGCTATCGGTTAGCATTGCAAAAAATGGAAGAGAGGCAGTGCATGCAGTTACCCGGGATATCTATGACGCGGTCCTGATGGATATCCAGATGCCGGTCATGGACGGCTTTGAAGCCACAGCACAAATCCGAAAAATCGCCAGAGCATCCGGTCAGGATAAAAGAATTCGAAGTGTCCCGATAATTGCGATGACAGCCCATGCAATGGCTGGAGACCGTGAAAAAAGCCTAAAAGCCGGGATGAACGACCATGTCACCAAGCCAATTGATCCGAATCAGCTTTTTGCAGCTTTGGTAAAATGGATAGAACCCGGAGAGCGCGAAACCCCATCTTTAAAAAAGGAAATTCTTTCGCCTGAGGATGATGTGGACCTCCCTGTGAGCCTGCCCGGAATAGACATCGAGGACGGTTTGAAAAGGGTGGGCGGCAATCGAGGCCTCTTCCGGAAACTGTTGATAGAGTTTTCTCTTAGAAATAAGAATATGGTTGAAGAGATCAAATCCGTTCTCAAATCCAAAGACAGAAAAAAGGCAACCCGACTCGCCCATACCCTCCGGGGTTTGGCCGGAAATCTCGGTGCCCGTGAACTACAGGCAGCTGCAGCCGACATAGAGGCCGCCATAACGGCTGAAAGCCCCCAATTAAACAATATTTTTGAACGTGTGTCAGCTATCTTAAAGCATGTAATTTCCGGTATCGCTTCGCTTGAAGAAGGTAAACCTGAGGATCGGGTTATTGATGATGGATCCATAGAGGCTGTTGATATCTCTACAGTTGTGCCATTTCTGGATGCGCTTTCGGCGTTGCTTAAAAAAAGCGATATGCAGTCGGAGAAATTGTTTGAGAAAATAAAAGATGACTTGCATAAGATGCAGCCTGATAAAACAAGACAGATAGAAAAGCATCTTTTTGATCTCAATTTTAAGGATGCCTTAAAGGAGTTGAAAGACATAATGGATTCTCTGAACATTGATGGTTCAAGAGTAAATTCAGTTGAACCAACATGAGAGTAACTATGAGCTTAAATCCTTTCTTAAAGACGATGGTATCCTGGTTGTCAATTGTTTTAAGTAACTTAAAAGGTTAAATTGATACAAAAAAGAAAAACAATGCTGAAAAAATTGATTTTACTTTCCTGTGCTTTGGTTGTCCTTATCATTTTGGGCTTCATATGGCAGGAATCGGGTCCCAAACTCCCAGAAGCCCAAAAAACTTCCGGCTTTCCGATGAAGTTGGCACGATATTACTGGCCAGGACAATTTTGGAAGGAAATTGCCTATCAAAAAGGATGGTTTAAGGGAGCCGGTCTGAAAGTTGAGCTGATCGACACCAATTCCGACTACTATGCCTCGCTTATCGATATGGTAGATGGTAAAATGGATTCGAATAGTTTTACGTCTTTTGACCTGATTCAATTCAATCTAAAGGGCGCCGATTTAGTCGCTGTTATCAATCCGGATATTTCTCACGGCGTTGATGCGATTATAGCCAAAAAGGAGATTGATGATATTTCTGACTTGAAAGGCAAAAAGATCGGAGTGGCCCTTGGAACATATTCAGAATATTTGTTAAACGTGGTGGTGAGCATCGGCGGATTGACACCTGATGAAGTGGTTAAAGTAAATGTGCAAACAGAGAGAGCGATTAAGGATTTTATAAACGGCACATTAGATGCGATTGTCACCTGGGAACCTCTTGCTTCAGAAGCACGAAAGCAAGGGAATGGTCGAACCCTGTTCGATACTTCTCAATCTCCGGGCATCGTAGCCTCTGTCACGGCTTTTAAGCGAAGTTTTATCCAGAAAAGACCACACGACGTTCAGGCCTGTGTGATTGTCTGGCATCGGACCATTCAGTTCATAAAGGAAAATCCTGAAGAAGCATTTGGTATCATTGCCGCCATTTATAATGTTTCTCTGGATGAGGTGAAAGCCCTTGCCAATTTGGATAAGATAATGGATCTGGATCATAATATTACCGCTTTTACTTATGGAGCGGGATTCGATTCGCTTTACGGCGGGGCGCGCCAGATCGTGGCCTTTTTCAAAAACAATGGGTTAACGGAGGATCAAATTGATATTACTGACTACTTCGATGCACGATTTATCAAGAGGGTAAATCAATGAAATTTTCGAGCAAACTTTCGCTACCCATTATCGCTATCGGTATTATTGCCTTACTCTCGTTGGCTTTAACCGTGTTTTATTCCGCCAGGGAAACCCTTCAGGAATCCATTGTGAAAAGCCAGTTGCAATCAGCTCGGCAGATTATGAGTACCATCGATCGGATTTTATTTCAGGCATATGAAGATATTAATATTATCGCCGAAGATGAAATCGTGGAGGGGTGGCTGGAGAAATTCGGAACAGAAAATGAAGAAAAGGCAAACATTGAAAAAATCGCAAGAAAAACGTTGCAAGAAAAAGCATTATTAACCGGACCTTGGGATTCTCTTTTTGTTGTGGATACGGCGGGGATCATAATTGAGGCATCCGACCCAACAGAGCTGGGGAAAAATATAGAGACGGAGCCATATGGATTGCGTGCCTTTGAAAGCGGCCTGCAAGGCAACCGCTACTACTCTGACCTTGTAATTTCCGAAGATACCAGGAGAGCCACTGTTATTTTCGCAGCCCCTGTAAAAAGTGGCCGAAAAATTGGTCATAAAGTCAACGGCGTGGTCATCGGCCATTTCGTGTGGCATGTGGTCCTGGAATTACTTGATGAGATAGACCCGAAGCTGCATGTGCATCTGCTTAACAAACGGGGACTGGTTATCGCTGGCCGCCCTCATGATAAAGAGCATATACTCAAAGCAAATTATGCCCAATTGGACTTGGTGCGACGGGCTTTGAGGAGAGAGACAGGAAAAAGCGATATCTTTAAAGATCCAGATGAAGACAGGGTCGTGGTTCTAGGATCCTATGCCTTGCAGAAAGGATATCTGGGCTACCGAGGAAAAGGGTGGTCTTTCTTTCTCGAGACACCCGTCCAGGAGGTATTTGCTCCCATTAGTCATCTGACGCGCAAGGTCGTCGTAATGACTATAACCTTCCTGTTAATTATATCAGTGTTTGTATATTTCATCAGTAAACGGCTCACCGATCCTATCGTAGCCTTGACGGAAAAAGTTAAAATTTTTTCTTTCGGCAATTTGAGTACCAGAATTCTTGTCACGACCAAGGATGAAGTCGGTTATTTAGGTACATCTTTTAATGAAATGGCGGCCAATATTGAAAAGTCGGTTAAGGAACGGGAACAAGTACAGAAAACATTGCAAAGAGCAAAGGTAAGCGCCGAAGCAGCCACTCGCGCTAAAAGCGAGTTTCTGGCCAATGTAAGTCACGAACTCCGAACCCCAATGAATTCCATTGTCGGAATGAACTATCTGCTTAAGGAAACAGAACTTACCTCCCAACAAAAAGAATACCTTGATGAAACGGATCAGGCCTCTAGAAAGCTGCAGGAAATACTTAACAACATCCTCGATTTCACCAAAATAGATCAGGATGAGACGATAATGGGAGCAACCAGATTCGACCTGAACGATGTCCTTACAAAAATTGTCGACCAGGCAGACACAAAAGCTCGCAAAAAAGGGCTTACATTAAAGTTTTGTACCAATCCGGAGATTCCAACCATACTTGAAGGTGATCCCGAGCGACTCGGTCAGGTGCTGCATCATTTGTTAGACAATGCCATCAAATTTACGGAACAGGGCGGCGTAGCTCTTGGAGTGAGTAGGCCACAACTAGCTGTCAGTGATCATCCATACAGTATCCAGCATCCAGAATCTATCATCCGACTTCGCTTCGAAGTCGTTGATACAGGCATCGGGATACCCCGAGAGCAGGTCGAGGATTTGTTTCAGCCTTTTGTTCAACTAGATGGCTCCTCCACCCGAAAATACGGGGGCATCGGCCTTGGTCTCTCTACCTGCAAGCGGTTGGCAGAGTTGATGGAAGGTGAAATTTCCGTGAATAGTGAAGTCGGCAAAGGAAGCATCTTCAGTTTTACAGCAAAATTCGGATGTATTACAGATGATTCCTTACAAGCTGTTGAAAAATCTGCAGGAGAAAGGGCTGATATAGAGGGAACAGAGGTCCTATCAAATGCTTCTCGGCGAAAAGATATTGAAAACCTTGCTCCTCGATTACAAGAGCTGGCAGGCTTACTTAAAATCAACGACATGCGGGCGGAGACTGTTTTTGCGGAAGTAAAAGAGGAACTGCATGCCGTTATACCTGCAGAAACCAATGAGCTTAAACAGAAATTGGATAACCTTGATTTCAAAGGTGCTTTGAATAGTCTAGTAGCCATCGCTGAATTTTTCAATATTTTACTGGAAAAAGGAACCGACACATGATTGATAAGCGAAGGATTTTAATTGTGGATGACGCCCCGTCAAATATTAAGATACTCAATGAGCTTTTGTGTTCAGACTATAATATCAGCGTGGCGACCAATGGAGTTGATGCCCTTAAATTGGCTGTCTCACAAGAACCACCTGACCTGATTTTACTCGACATCATGATGCCGGAAATGGATGGTTACGAGGTCTGCCGGAGACTTAAAGCAGACGCAACAACCCAATCCATACCGATACTTTTTGTCACAGCCAAGGGCAAGATTGAAGATGAAAAAAAAGGCTTGGAACTCGGTGCGGTGGACTATATAGCCAAACCTTTCAGTCCGCCCATAGTCAAGGGCAGGGTTCGTAACCATATGAATCTTCATTTATACCGGGAACACCTGGAGGAGTTGGTCGCTAAGCGGACCCGGCAATTGCGGGAGGGATATATCGATACCATCCATCGATTAACACTTGCTTCAGAATATAAGGATGAGGAAACTGGCGCTCATATCAAACGGATCAGCTATTATACCAAAGAGATTTCCGAGCAAATGGGTCTGGGAAATGAAACCGCTGAAAAAATATTTTATGCTTCGCCCATGCACGACATCGGCAAAGTTGCCATACCCGACTTGATTATGCTCAAACAAGGTCCCCTCAGCAATGAAGAATGGGAAACCATGAAGACTCACACCATAATCGGCGCTAAAGTTCTTGAGGGGTCTAATTCTCCATTCCTAAAAATGGCGGTTGATATTGCCCTTTGTCATCACGAACGTTGGGACGGAAAAGGATATCCAAATGAGTTAAAAGGTGAAGAGATACCTCTTGCCGCCCGTATCATGAACATCACCGATCAGTATGACGCACTGCGCAGCAAGAGGCCGTACAAACCGCCTTTTGATCATGAAAAAACCAATCTAATCATCACTAAGGGTGACGGCCGGACGATACCAGAACATTTCGATCCCGAAGTGCTGGCTGCTTTTGAAACAGCTTCCGATACTTTCGCGGAAATTTACGAAAAACACACGGGTGAATAAAACCAAAATAACAAAAAAGACAAAACCCTATAATTCAAGAATGTTGGAAAACTGTGCATTAACTACCGCAAGCGGTTTCGTACATCTGCTATAAAATCAATTATCGCAGGTACTCATTTTTTTCAGATACTCCATAATACCTAAGTTTTTCACCCTCCAGAAAATCTGACATGGCGGTGGACCCCAAAAACTGGACAATGTGTTAAGCTCTGAATCAGCTGGTTCAGAGCTTAACTCTATGCCCGGCTGTCACAGTGGGTCAATTTTGGGTTGTCATTACCAGATATTCAGGGATCAGCGACTTATTGGAGCCGTATTCGGTGATGAATCTAAAAAAGGACCGGCTATTTATTGCATTCAAAAATTTGGTCAAGTTGACAATGAAGTGAGCAAACTGACAAAGAAATTTAATGATATCATTATTGATGCCGGCGGTCGAGATTCAGAAGAACTCAGAAGCAGTATGTTGGTTGCCGATCTGGTTTGTATCCCTCTGTAACCGAGCCAATTTGATGTTTGGACCCTTTCACCAATGGAAACAATGGTTAAAAAGGCGAAAATCCTAAACCCGAAACTACAGGCTTTTATTTTACTTAACAGGGCGTCTCCAAATCCGGCTGTTTCTGAAGCTGAAGAGGCTAAAGAAATACTGGGTGACTTGGAGCACCTGGGCCTTTCTCAGTCGATTATCAGGGATCGAATTGCGTTTAGGAAAGCAGCCAGGGATGGCCTGGCCGTGTCAGAGATGCAACCGGCGGATCCAAAGGCCGTATTTGAAATTCAAGCTGTTTATAAGGAAATCTACCATGGCCAAGAAAATTAAAACTCCGCTTAAAATGGCAACTCCAGATAAGGATTTAGAATATGACAAAGCCCGTGAGGATTTTTTAAGCGAGGTAGACAAAAAATCCCCAAGCGAAGCGGAAACCGTAGAAAAAGAGGAAAATGAATTTGGTTTTCCTTGGCAGGAGCCGGGAGTAAGCGAGCTCGTTCTTAAGTCTTTCAATTTACGCCTTCCGGAGCCCGATTTTCTGAAACTGAAATTTGTTGCCAGCCGGTCTCCAGACAAAAGCATGCACGCTTTTTGTGCCCGGGTGGTTATGGAGGTAAAAAGGCAGCTTAAAAATGTTTCTTAAAAGGGCAGGGGAGCTAAGGTGTAGTTTCCGAAGCGCAGCGCTCTTTAAAAAACCTATAATCAGGACTTATCCAATCCCATTACATTCGTTCTTTTGGTCTGATTGATTTATTGTTGCCATACGAACCCGAATCAAATAGAAATAGAGCTTGAAATTATTCAAAGAGGCCGTCGTTGATAAATCAAAAGGAGGATGCCCATGATCCGCTATTTATGGTTCATTATATGTATCGTATTTATAAGTCCTTCTCTCGGTATGGTTTATGCCCAGGAGACAGGTATAGGCTTCCCGGTGCTTTCATCGGTGTTCCAACAGCCCCGGTCTGAAGATGGAGACATCATTTATTTCCGCAACAAAGATGTCCTCCGTGGGAAGGTGCTTAACGCAAAGTTCCGCATCAATACGCCTTACGGGAATATCACGGTTCCTACCAGTAAATTAGCGGGTGTTTCATTTGAAGGTGCACAAGCCAACACGGAATCCATAGTGTCGGTCAACTTTAACCGCTTTACTGGAATCATTTCGGATCGTGTAATCCGGTTCAAGATCGACTCGTTAGGTGTGGAGATTCCTTTAAGAAAAGAGAAAATCCGTTTTATTCTCTTGAAGAAGACACCGGGTGAAAACAGTTTTGCAGATCCGAAGAACAAGACCAACCTTTTTATAATGGCAAATGGGGATTTACTGACCGGAAAACCTGCAATCTCTCAATTAAAGATCAAAACCGATTACGGCGATATTCCTGTTTTATTCTCAGAGATAAAGACCATCGACATGCAGGGGGGAGATAATGTGGTGGCGGTCATCCAGAAAAAAAACGGAGACACCATGCGAGGCACCCTGGTGACCGAAGAAATGACAGTTTATTCAGACCTGGGTGCAGAGGTTGAGGCTATTTACAATAATAAATTTTCGAAGATATTCGTGGATGACGGGTACAAACAGGTTGCAGCCCAATTTGGAATTAGGCAACCTGTCGCTGGTGAGTCGGACGGAGCCCTGTTCCCTTTAGTAGGCCAGGATATACTGACCATTAATCTACCCGGAAACGTGGGGATGAAGTTCCGTAAAATTCCGGCAGGCAAATTTACCATGGGAAGTCCTGAAAATGAAAAAGAGAGGGAATCTGATGAGGGCCCATTGCACATGGTAACGATAACGAGTCCATTTTACTTGGGGATGTATGAAGTTACCCAGGCGCAATGGAAGGCGGTGATGGGGAATAATCCCTCGAAATTCAGAGGTTGCGGGGATGACTGTCCGGTCGAAAAGGTATCATGGAAAGATGTCCAAGGGTTTATAAATAAGTTAAACCGAAGAGAAGGTTCGAACAAATATAGGCTTCCAACTGAAGCCGAGCGGGAATATGCGTGTCGAGCTGGAACGACCACAAGATTTAGTTTTGGCGAAGATGCCGCTTTATTGGGTCAATATGCATGGTATGAGGAAAATTCAGGAGGAAGCACACATCCAGTGGGGCAGAAGAAACCCAATGCCTGGGGATTGTACGACATGCACGGCAATGTATGGGAGTGGGTCTATGATTGGTATGGAAATTATCCGCTAGCCTCTGTAACAGA
>SDBV01008572.1_pt1 | contig 13751 bp, 13 predicted proteins | sample 2277081 | NCBI WGS metagenome assembly SDBV01 (sample SAMN10402039, study PRJNA504765) | marine sediment metagenome | isolation source: marine sediment core GS10_PC15, 223 cmbsf | place: Arctic Ocean: Southern Knipovich Ridge | collected 2010 | reverse complement strand
AGAAACAGGTGGCCCCATTCCCGGAAGCCCCATTGCAGGGCGCCCCGTTTCAGGAATCCCTCGCAGAAGCACATGAGCAGGCTGAGAAGTTGAAACGGAATTTCCGCGAATCGGAGATCAATGTGACGGCTGGGGAGGGTTCCCCTTCTACTTCGCTTGCTCAATGATCCTGCCCAACTCGGTTCTCACGTCATCCGGGAGCGCGGCAGGCTCGTGTTCCCGGAGTATGGCCCGTACCTTTTGATTCAGTCTTTCCCGCAGGGGCTTGGTGGAATTTTCCACCATCTGCTGAAACTGCACCAGGTCGTTGACGCTCTGGGGTACATCGCTGACAATCCCTAGGGACATTAGATAGTCAATATTTTCGAGGCCCGTCGGCGACCGTGGCCGCATGGGCTACATCCCGCGCCTCGGCTTGCTTGAGCTCTCCACTGAATGGATCGTATGCGTGAACCGTATCCGAACCCATCCCGAAATAAGTCCGGCTGCCCTCCAGGAACATGGTCCGCTTTCCTTCCCGGTCTCCGACAACCACCCTGGAAGGGGCGCTTTCAATGCACCGCTCGACAAGCCCGGCGGGGTAGCGTACTCTTTTGCCTGATATCCGGCACCCGGCGTCGGCGAGTAAATCGATGGCTCCCTGGTGATAGACATCTATGCCGGTGCGCTCGAGAACCTCAAGTGTGGCGAGATGTATCTGGCTGAGCTGCTTATCTGTCAGGATCCTGAAGGCCGGTGTTTTGTGGACGGTATAATCTGGTATCATGTAGGTATTCCCTGGCGATCGATGAAATATCTAGAGAATGAGCGGCCATGATAGCCGACGGGGCCAGATAGTGCAATTGAAATAGCGCCCCTCCCCTCGCCGGAATCATGCTCGCCTTCATAAATTTTAGCAACCACGCCCAACTTGACTTTCGTCCCCGGATCGAGCTACCAATAGCCTGCCGAGCTATCATGATGTTGGAACCGTGACGAGCAGCTTTCCCGAGCTCACCTACCGGGAGACAGCCGAACTCTATCCTGCAACAGCTGCATGGCAAACACTCCGTATTCGGGCATGACTATTTAAGAGGAGTAACGCATGATAGATGGAATAGAGATAATCGATGCCCACATGCATCTCTTCACGGACCAGTTTGTCGCAAGAAAAAAGAAATATGTGGAAGAAAAAACCGACGAGTACAAACGCGCCTTCCGGCGATGGTACGAATGGTTCGAAAGCAAATACAACAGTGATCTGTTGGAGGAGAAGCCCGGCTCCCCGCTGGAGCTCGCGCATGACTGGGCAATGGAACTCGACCGGCACAGCGTAGACAAAGCTTTCTTTATTGCCATGGATCAGGAGCAGAAAGAGCTGACGACTTTCCTGGATGCCAAACAGGGGCGGTTCTTTGGGTTTGCGACACTCGACCCGAGCATGCCCGAGGCACCCGCGTTGCTGAAAAAGCGAGTCACCGAAGATGGCTACAGAGGCCTGAAGCTCTACCCCGTATCCGGACACTTTCTCCCTTCAGAGAGATCCATATACCCTGTCTACGAAGAAGCTAAGTCTCTGGGCATACCTGTGATGTTTCACTTTGGCATTCTGTTGAGTTACGAGGCCGACCTGCGCTTTGCTCACCCGGAGCAGCTCCACCCGGTGGCCAGGGACTTCCCGGACATCGACTTCATCATTGCCCATTTCGGCGCAGGCTACTTCGAGGAAGTGCTGTTTTTGGCATACCACCTTCAAAACGTCTACGTGGATACCTCCGGCACAAATCGATGGCTCGAATACCTGCCGTACCGGCTTGTGCCGGCCGATGTCTTCAGGAAATCACTGGACATTCGGGGACCGGACCGGATCATATTCGGTACCGATTCGCGAATGCTTTCCCGCGGATACCGGCAGGCGATCCTTAAGGAGCAGCTGAGCATCTTAAGGGATTTGGGCCTGGGCCGCACCGAAATGGAGCTCATCATGGGTTGCAATATCAAGAGACTGGCAGGCACATGAGGAGGACCAGGTGATTCAGGGCATCAAGGTGATCGATTTCCACGCGCATTTCCCATGCTCGGGAAATCAGTTCCCCGGTTATGAGCCACCACCTCGGAGGCAGAGGCGGCGCAAGGCAAAGCAGGAGCGCGACGAGCAGTCGGAGCTTTGGAGGAAAGCCTACAACTTTCCCGCACGAGCAGAAGAGACAGGCGACGACAGGCAGGTCGCCGACCGGTGGCACAGCGACATTGTGGCCAAAGGCATCGAAATGGTGGCATTCGTGACGGGTGGCGGTAACCAGAGACTGGCCGACATAATCGCCTGTCACCCCGATCGTTTTGTGGGTTTTGCCCATCATCACCCGGCCGGCGAGGATGCTCCGGAGCAGCTCGAGCAAGCCGTGACCGAGATGGGCCTGAGAGGCTACAAGATACTCGCTCCCGCTGTCGGCAAACCCCTGAGTGACGAGTCCTTCTATCCTCTGTGGGAAATCTGCGCCGAACACGAAATTCCCGTGCTGATCCACTTCGGCATCCTGGGCGCGGCAGGGGGTATCGCGACCGCCGTAAATATCAATCCCCTGGCGATCCATGCCGCAGCCAAAGACTTTCCCGAGGTCGATTTTGTGATCCCCCACTTTGGCGCGGGGTATCCGACCGAGCTCCTGCACCTCTGCTGGGTCTGTCCCAATGTGCACGTCGACACTTCAGGGTCCAACCAGTGGGTACGCTGGATGGCCTGCAACCTCAGCCTACAGGATCTCTTCCGAAAATTCTACGAGACCATTGGACCCGATAGAATATTATTCGCCACGGATTCGAGCTGGTTTCCGAGAGCCTTTTGCTTTTCCTACCTCGAAGAGCAGCACAGGATCATGCGGCTCCTGAGGTTCAAAGAAGAGGATATCGTAAAGATATTGTACGGCAATGCCGCCAGATTATTGAAAATCGACCCGGCCTAGGCCTGCTCGCCGGCTTCTAACACTCAATTCGCGATTCTATCCTTTGAGACCCGTCATGGTTATGCCCTGCACGAAATACTTCTGGGCAAAGGCGTAGAGGAGCGCCAGGGGAAGCAGCGTGACGAGGGACCCGGCCATCTTCAGATTTTCGTTGACATCGTACTGCCGAGTGAAGTTGGCCAGGCCGATGGTTAGCGTCATTCGCTCCTGAGAGGCCAGGTACAGAATGGGACGCAGGAGCTGGTTCCAGGAGGACATGAAGGCGAAGATGAACAGGGTCGCAAGGGCCGGTTTGGAGAGCGGCAGAAAGATCCTGGAGTAGATGCCAAAAATATTACAACCATCCATCCTGGCCGCATCCTCCAGATCCTGGGGTACGGACATGAAGAACTGCCTGAGCAGAAACGTGCCGAAGGCGCCGGACAGCCAGGAAGGCATTATCAGGGCCAGGAACAGGGGGTGGTCGACCCAGCCCAGGCCAAGCATAATTAAAAATTCCGGTATTATCATCACCTGGATGGGGATCATCATGGTGCCCAGCAGGATGGCAAAGAGTATATTTTTAGCCGGGAATTTCATGCGCGCAAAGGTAAATCCGGCCATGGAGCACGTTAAAAGCTGCCCGCAGGCCACAGACAGGGAGATGACAATGCTGTTGATGCCGAAGCGCAGAAAGTGATTCTTGATCAGAACTTCCGGATAATTCCCCCAGTGAAATTTTTCCGGTATCCATTGGGGCGGGACTTCGACCATAATCCCGCTGCCCTTTAGGGAGCTGGAGACCATCCACAAAAAAGGCACAACCACCGTCAGCGCGATCAAAGACAGGACCAGGTAGTGCACGGAGTTAAGGGCCAGTTGTCGGACGGTACCACCCACAGTCTTCATCCGTAGTGCACCCACCTCTTCTGAAATTTGAAATTTATCAGCGTAATGACAGCAACCATCAGGAACAGGACGTAGGCCTGAGCCGCGCCGTATCCCATACGGTTAAACTTAAAAGCATTTTGAAAAATCGAGATGACCAGGACATTGGTGGAGTTGGCCGGTCCGCCCACAGACCCCCCCTCGCCGGCGGACGGTGCCGTCAAGATGTAGACCATGTCAAAAATCTGAAAGGACCGTATGATGGTAATGATGATGACAAAGAATGTGGTGGGAGAGAGCAGCGGAAGAGTAACCCGGAAGAAGGTCTTTAGTTTACCCGCCCCGTCTACCTTGGCCGCATCCAGGAGCTCCTGGGGAATATTCTGAAGACCGGCCAGGAAGATGACCATGGAATAGCCCATGGTACGCCAAACATTGACCAGCACGATGGTAAAAAGAGCTGACCTGGGATTGCCCAGCCACTCGGGTCCCCGGACACCCAACCCCGTTTTGATCAGAAAATTGACCAGCCCGTAGAGCGGGTTCAGGAGCCAGGCCCAGATCGTGCCTATGGCTGCAACCGCACTGATCACAGGCAGGAAGAAAATGGCTCTGTACAGCACCATTCCCCTGAGCCTGCTGTTTATCAGCAGAGCCAGGAGCAGAGAAGTGATCACCCCCAGTGGCAGATACATGAGGGTAAAATTGACCGTGTTGAAAAAAACCTGGTGAAAATCCTTCTCCTCCAGAAGCTCCTTGAAATTTTCAAGCCCTATCCATGTTCCGCCCTGGAAGGGGTTGTACCTCTGGAAACTCAGTAAAAAGGACCAGACCACCGGGCCCAGACGAAAGACCAAAAGCCCCACGATCATGGGAAAGAGAAATATAAAAGGAGCGATGTACCGTTCGAAACGTTTCGAAGCGCCTATATTCAGCATTCGTTTTTTTTGGCTGTTAAAATCAAAGCCCCGGCTCTCGGCCGGGCCGGGGCCTAAAGGTTCGTTAACGTGCGAGTGCTACTGCCGGGCCAGTATCTTTTCGACGCTCACCTTGAGCTCGTTCATGACCTGGTCGAAATCACCTTCGCCCAGGATGATCTTATCGAAATCGGACTGGATCTTCCCGCTGGCCTCGTTCCACCCCGGCGACATGGTGACCTTAGGTCCGATCAGATCCACGGAGTCGAGCACCAGACCCTTGTTGGCTGGAATCATATCCTTCTCGAGCCAGGTGTCGGACTGGGCCGTTTCCTTCCAGATGGGGACTTTGCCTCCCAGGATGGAATCCACGGGCCGGTCCTTGCCGGTCATGAACGAGACCCAGTCCCAGGCCGCATCCGGGTGCTTCGTGTAGGCCGAAACTGACATGGCGTCGGCCCAGCCGTAGATCACATCCTTGCCGCCCGCTTTGGGGCCCTTGGGCGGAAGCACGATGCCGAAGGGGTCCTCGAGGCTCTTCCTGTAGGTGTCGATGCGCCAGCTGCCTTCCGTGCACATGCCGATCTTGCCGGTGGCAAAGAATGTGCTGACGCCCTTGGTCTGGGCCGGTGTGGGGGAAGTCTTGTCCTCGACCACCAGGTCAGCAAGAAATTTCATGGCATCTCTGCCGCCGGCCTGGGCCAGCACCAGGGTTTTGAAATCGTCGCTTATGGGCTGAGAGCCGTTGTTATAGACAAAAGGGTACATGTGGGTGTACCGGCCCTTGACCCAGTAGCCCCACTGGTCGAAGGCGCCATCGCCATCGGTGTCCTTGGAGAGCTTGAGGGCCAGGTTCCTGAGGTCGGCGAAGGTCCAGTCGTTGGTGGGATAAGCCAGCCCGGCCTCGTCGAAGAGACGCATGTTGTAGTATGAGATACATGTGACAACAGCCCAGGGAAAGGCATACATGTCGCCCTTGAAGTCAGGCGCTCTCAAGACGTTGAAGGCACTCGGAAAATATGAGCTCAGATCCAGCTTGGCGATGTAGTCCTCCAGCTTCAGGAGGGCCCCCATCTTGGCATAATCCTTGACAGTCCCGGAGCTCATCCAGAGCACGTCCGGCATGTTCTTGGCCGCCGCCATGGCCTGCATCTTTTCCCAGAACTGAGCAAATGCCGCACTTTCGACGGCAACAGTGACGTTGGGGTGCTCCTGCATGAACTTATCCGCGAGGGCCTGCTCCTTCTCGATAATCTGCGGGTCCCACATCATGTAGCGGATCGTAAACTTCTCCTCTTCGGCGGCTGCATCCTTCTGTCCCGCGGCTGCGGCTGCAAATACAGCGATCGCGGCCAGAAAGAAAACCAGCAACCCTCTTTTCATCGTCGTCCTCCATGGAATTGTATTTTTGGATTGTAGGAACAGCCGGAGGTGCTGTCAAGGCATCGATGTACGTGTGCATCATGAACCAGGCGGGAAAAATCCTGAAGCACAGGAACATGGCGACTACCGCAGATGAGCGCGTGAAGGTGATCGAGCCCTACCGCAGCGACGTGGCCCTGGCGGTGGGGTGCACCGGAAAGAAAACAATCAGAGAATGACTAGTGAAAATCCCGGCTCTGCTTGGCGGGGGGGTGGTAGGAGAGCCGCGGTTTCCAGCACGATTCCACGATTACGTGGACCACACCGTTTTGGGACTGCAGCTTGCCCGTGACTCCCAGGAGAGAATTCGTCAGGATCACGGTCCGAAAGCGCTGAAAAACCTTCTGCCACAGAACAAGATTGACGAACCCGCTCTCGTCTTCGAGGGTCATGAAAACTACGCCTCCCGCCGTCCCCGGCCGCTGGCGGCAGATAACCAGTCCCGCGTAGGAGACCCGGCTGCCGTCTTTTTTTCTGGCCAGCCCAAGGGCATCGGGCAGCCCGAGGCCCGTCAACTCGTCTCTGAACGGCTCGAGAGGGTGACCATCGGCGCTGTGCCCGGTACTGGCGTAATCCCACACTATGCTTTCCAGTTCGGTGAGCTCAGGAAACCGGGGCTCGATCTCTCTCTCCTCCAGCCCCAGTGAGCCCTTCGCCATCGGCCCGGAACGGTCCGCGTGCTCCTCGCGCAGGCCCTTGAGACGGGCGGCTCCCGACACTGCCCAGAGGGCGGGCCGGCGGTTTTGGCCCAGGCTGCCGAAGGCCCCGCTCTCCGCCAGAAGCGCCAGGGTTCTTTCATCGAGCCCGGTGCGGGCGGCAACGTCCTCGACTGATCTGAAACCTGTGCCGCGGGCCGATTGTATGCGCTCCCAGTCGCGCTCGCTCAGGCTCTTCACGAAGCGCAGTCCCATCCTGACGGCGAACGGGTGGGCCGCTTTGGTCGAGTTTCCCGGGAAACTGTCGGCCCCATCGGCGGGCACTAGGGTGCAGTACCAGTCGCTGTGAAGCACATCCACGGGAAGCACCTGCACGCCGTGCCGTTTGGCGTCTTCGATGAGCGTCGAAGGTGCGTAGAACCCCATGGGCCAGGCGTTTAGTATGCCGCAGGTGAACTCCACCGGGTAGTGGCATTTCAGCCACGCCGTGCAATAGGCGATCAAAGCGAAGCTGGCAGCGTGGCTCTCCGGAAAGCCGTATTCGCCGAATCCGCGAATCTGACTGAAAACCCGCTCGGCGAACTCCTGCCCGATGCCTTTTTTCATCATGCCGTCGATCAGTCTCTTCTCGTGCTTTTCGATACGTCCGGATTTGCGCCAGGCCGCCATGTCACGGCGGAGTTGATCCGCCTCCCCCGGCGTATAACCCGCCGCCACCACGGCCAACCGCATGACCTGCTCCTGAAACAGGGGTACCCCCAGTGTCTTCTTTAAAACGGCCTCGAGGGAAGCGTGGGGGTAGACAACGGGCTCCTCGCCGTTGCGGCGGCGCAGGTAGGGGTGAACCATGCCGCCGGCGATCGGGCCGGGGCGCACGATGCTGATTTCGATAACCAGGTCGTAGAAACAGCGCGGCTTCAATCGGGGCAGCATGGACATCTGGGCGCGGCTCTCGATCTGAAACACCCCCACCGTGTCGGCCCGGCTCACCATCTCGAAGAGGGCCGGATCTTCGCCGGGTATCGTAGCCATGGAACAGGAAAGCCCGCGGTGTTCCTTCAACAGCCGGAAGCAGTAATCGAGGTGGGTCAGAGCGCCCAGGCCAAGCAGGTCCACTTTGAAGAGGTTCATGTCCTCCACGTCGTACTTGTCCCACTGAATCACCGTACGGCCCGGCATACTGGCGTTTTCCACGGGAACAAAGGCGGCTATGGGCTCACTTCCCAGCAAAAAACCCCCGGGGTTAATCGACAGATGGGGAGGCACATACTGTATCTCATCTACCAGGCCGCAAAGCATGAGCGGCGCGAGGCCGGCCAGGTCGAGACCGGACTGCTCGAAGCATGCCTCGAGATCGCCTTCGAAGTAGTGCGGCAACAGCTTGGCCGTCCGGTCCAGCGTGGTACCCGGCATTCCCAGCGCCCTGCCCACGTCCCGCACCGCCGACCGCAGCCTGTAACGTACGAAGTTGGCCACCATGGCGGCCCTGGCCCGCCCGTATTTCTCATACATGTGCTGAATGACTTCTTCCCTGCGGCGGTGCTCTATGTCGAGATCTATGTCCGGCGGCTCGGCCCGTTCCCGGGAAATGAACCTTTCGAAGAGCAGCTCCATGCGCACGGGATCGACGGCCGTGATGCCCAGGCAGTAGCAGACGGCGGAGTTGGCGGCGGAGCCGCGGCCCTGGCACAGGATCCCGTTCAGGCGGCAGAAATCCACCAGCTCCCACATGGTCAGGAAGTAGCCGCAGTAATCGAGCTCTTCTATCAGGGCCAGCTCTTTTTCGAGCTGGCGGGTCACCCCCGGGGGCACAGTCTTTCCGTAGCGTTTGCGCGCGCCCTGAAACGTGAGCGAGCGCAGATGCTCGTACGAGGTGCGGCCGTCGGGAAGGCTTTCCGATGGGTAGCGGTAATGAATTTCATCGAGCGAAAAGGTGCAGCGCCGGGCGATCTCGACCGTTCTTTCCAAGAGGGCCGGCTCGTCGGCGTACAGGGCCGCAATCTCCTCGGCGGCTTTCAGATCGTACTCGTCGTTGGGCTTGAGGGACCGACCGGCCTCTTCCAGGGTCACGTTCAGGCGGATGCACGTCATCACGTCTTGGAGCCGCCGCCGGCTGCGGCAGTGATAGAGAACTTCCCCCGCCGCCACCAGAGCGATGCCGTATCGTTCGGCCCGGGCGCGAATACGGGCTTCGACGGCTTTTTCCTCGGCCAGACGATGGCGAGAGAAAAAACCGTACAGGCGATTACCGAAGGCCTGCTTGAGCGCCCTGGCAACAGGCTCGGGGTCGTGCCGGCCCGCCATCAGGCCGCCGCATCCCCAGAGCGCAATCAAGCCCCCGGCATGGGTGCACACTTCCGACCACCTGACGCACGACTGCCCTTTGGGGCTGCGCAGTCTGCCCGTTGAGATGAGCCGGCAGAGATTGGCATACCCCTCCCTGTCCTGGCAAAGCAGGAGGATGCTCGACCCGTCGTCTACCGAGATTTGCGAGCCGATGATCAGGTGAAGCCCCAATCGCTGAGCTTCACCGTGGGCCCTGACAACGCCGTAAACGCCGTCGCGGTCGGTAATGGCCAGGGCAGGCAGGCCGTGTTCGTGGCATCGCTGCACGAGCTCTTCCGGCCGGCTGGCCCCTTCCAGGAATGAATAGCCCGACTTGCACCAGAGCGGCGCATAGACACGCCGACGATCCCCGGGGGAGCTAACGCGCATGGGTCACTCTACAAGTCCCTGAATACGCCACTCCTGGCTCTGCCGGTCGTAGTAAATCCAGCGCAGCTCCCCGCCGGCTGTCTCGGCGAAGTAGTACTCGCGGTCGAAGGGATTCAACCACCACTTGCCGGAAATAAGATAGGGACCAACGCTGAGGGTGATCGCTTCGGCGGTTCTTCTGGCGGCATCCGGGCGCATGTATCGCGGCTCGCGAAAAAAACGCCGCACCAGTTGAACTCTCTCCCGGTCCCCGGTTTTCGGGCGCCCAGAGCAAGTTATCATGGGCCGTTCGGCCGTCTCCCATGCAAAGCTGTGCTGGGGCAGGTGCTCGTTCCGGAGCCGCGCCCACTGCACGGCATTGTTGCCCAGCAGGGCTCGAATGCGGTCGAACGCGCGCGCGCCGGCATCGAGATTCCGGCGGGCGTGTTTCCGAAAGAGCTCCTCCTGAACTTTCATGGCCTGCAGACGCGAGGCGCAGAGGCGTATTTCCACCACGCCGGCCGATATCTGCAGGCTGTTGACACGCAGTGCGAGCAGCTCGAACAGCAAACCGCTGTCCAGACTGGGCGACGCCGCTCGTACCCTTTCCACGCTGGTCGGAGCGTCTTCGAGAACGAGGGTAAGCCGGATTTCGGAGATGAGCTCCTGGCGGGCATCGGCGTGTGCCAGCAGCGACTGCAGCGGCTGCTCCAGGTGGAAGAGGACCCGGCCGGCATCGGTCACAGGAAAGGGCAGCTTCTTGACGAACTCCCGCTCCTCTTCTATCCGCATGGGCTGCAGCGGGAGGGAGAGATCGCCGGATGCGAAGTGATGCACCCGCTCTGCCTCCGGCCCGAACCTGCGCCGAACGCCGCCCGCCGGCAGCCTCAGAAACGAGCCGACGGTCCTCAAACCCAGCTTGTGCAGGCGCTCCTGCACCTCAGGCTTCAAGGGCAGGACTTCGAGAGAAGCCTCCAGCGCGGCCCTCCGTTCCTGCTCGGCGGAGGCGAAAACGACGGGCGCTTCCGCCGTCTTGGCCGCGACGTAGCTGCCGAAACGCGTGAACCCGACGGCGATCGTGGCAAAATAGCCCTGCTGCCTCAGTGCACGCTTCACTTCGGCGGCCCATTGGTTCAACGACGGGTAGAGCCGAGTTAATCCCCCGGCATCGACCCAGAATATACCGCGCTCTTCCCTACCCACTTCCACCCCGGGGCTGAATCGCTGAAGATGCCCGGCCAGGGCATCGACACCCGCGTCGATCTCCCAGCGGTCTACCGTTCCGGCCCTAAGCTCGGGCGCTATAGCCAGGGCCGTAGCGTAACGTAACCCGGCGCTGACTCCCGCGTCCCTGGCCTTCCTGTTGGCGCTGAGAATTGCAGCCAGGGGGCTGTCCTTGGCCACCACAGCGGTGGGATAGCTGCGCCACTGCGGGTTGCGCTTTAATAGCAGCTGAAGAGCGAGCTCGCGGGTATTAATGCAGGCCAGCCGGGCCACGGCACACCTCCGAGTAGACCCAACCCGGCTTCTTGCGCTTGTCTTTCAGGGCATGCAGCTCGCATTGGAACCCGGAGCCGTCCGTCCTCTTTCGGATTGCCGCTGCGCGCAGTGAAACGAGGGAACCCAGAGAGGGGGCATGAGAATGCTTCGCGGTGAGGCAGAGTGCTGTCGTCGCATGTTTCTGCGCCAGTTGGGTCAGACGGCCTTGAACCGCCAACGAAAGCTCGGCATTGCGCCCCAAATCGATGACTACCAGGTCGAAAGCATCCGAGCGCATCAGGCAGGCGGCGGCTCGGGCAGCCGAGGCGCCATTCCCGGCCCATATTACCGGCAGAGCGGCGAGATCGACGCCATTGGCCGCCATGTCGGGCGGGTAGAAGCTGTCCACCGTGGCGGAGACCCAGGCTGCCGGATAGCGGCGGCTTTGAGCCTCTATAACGAGAAGACAGGCCATGGTCAAACAGGCTGACGCCGCGCCCCCGGATAGCTCCAGGAAGCGGCCCGCGAGCTCATCGAGGCTCCACGATTCAGCCGCACCCGGGAGGGAATCCAGGTGTTTCGCGCGCACCATGCGGGTAAAAGCACTCGAGCTCATGGTTCAGCCATCTCCAGGAAGACCGGCGCTTCGAGATAGCGTCGAACCTCGATGACTTTGCCCAGGATCGCGAGTTGCGATGGGTCGGGAAGCATGGGCGCGAAAGCAGGGTTCTGAGCATGAAGCTCTACCCTGCCCTGCTCAATGCGCAGAGTCTTGACCGTGGCCTCATCGTCTACCAGCGCGACGACGATATCGCCGGGATCCGCGCTCGGCTGCTGCCGGACAACCACGATATCCCCGGGCAGTATACCGGCGTCGCGCATGCTTTCTCCGCGCACGCGCAGGCCGAAGAGCTGTTCCCGCGGGAAACGAGACTGCACGCTGATGTAACCTTCGAGATCCTCTACGGCCGTGTGCGGATTGCCGGCCTGCACCCGGCCGAGAAGGGGTATTAAAAAACCTCCGGAGTAGGCCCCCCCGGCAAGACGGTAGCCCCGGGCTTTGCGCGGTTCTTTCTCGAGCAAACCTTCCACCACCAGGGCCTCCAGGTGTCCCCAGGCGGTCTGGACCGCCCGAAAACCGAAGGCCTGCTTGACCTCTCGCACCGATGGAGGGGAGCCCGAGAGGATCCGGGAGCGAACGAAGGCGAAAACCCTTCTGCGTGTTTCCCCGGGCTTCGTGTAAGCCATACCATGTCCTCAAAGGCTATAATACCAGACAAATGTATGGTATGTCAAGAGTTTTTTCCCGTGATTACCCGAGGGAGACCATCACCGGAGAGTGGGAAGACCGTGCCCCGATCCAGCTATTCGTAAACGGCGAGGCTATGAAGCTGTTGGTAGGCGGTCAGCTTTCAATGACAGTGGTGGGTCCATGTTGCTTGCTGAGTATACTGACTTCTCTACGTGTCGAGGGTGATGCCGGAAGTGTTGTTGCGCAGGCTATACGTATGCCTACCATACGCAGCCCTATGCGCGGCCTTATGGGAAATTTCGTGCAATGCCGTAGATGCGCATGAACAGGCTATTCGAATAGGTGGAAGCCGGCTTCCCGGACACTCCTGCTCCCAATCCCATCGACTTCGGCCGTGAGATGTTTCGCACCGAGCTGAACGGCGCCCGTCTTGCCGACTACCTGGTTCTCCGCGTTCCCGCTGCGCATATGGGCGGAGAGTCGGTCTTAACTTAAATGCGATGGGGCCGAGAACGACAGATAAATTGCGCATGCCAATCAGCTATGGAGTGATCTAAGCCTGCAAAAAGTTATTTAAGATTGCAAAAAAAGTGACAGTTTGCTAGGACCTCTAGGAGTCAAAGAAACCAAGGCGGGCTGGATGCCCGGGAAATCATGGCCGGGTTTTTAAGATTTCCCCCGTTCATTTCCGTCCCGTGAGGTGCCGGGGCTGGAATCTGGGTCTTCACCCCGCCCCAATACAGCAGTAGCCCCCTGCTCTGTCGACCCCGCTGGAGCTGCGGGCTCACTTTCCGCTTTCACCCCAAAGCGCCCGACGCCGCCTTTAAGCCTCGGGTCCATAATATCTCGCGCTGCATCGCCGAACATGTTTATGCCGTAGACCACGATGGCCAGGGCCAGGCCGGGCCATATCATCAGCCATGGGGCTTCGTACATATACATACGCCCGGCTCCGCTGAGCATACCTCCCCAGCTGGGAAACGGGGCGGGGATACCGAAGCCGAGAAAGCTCAAGCTGGCCTCGGTCAGGACTATGGCCGGCACCCGTACGCTGAACAGGATAATCGTGACCGACATGATGTTGGGCAGGATATGGCGCAGAATTATCCTGTAGGTAGGGCAGCCGATAGCCACTCCCGCCTTCACATACACGTTCTCTTTGAAGCCGATAACGGCGCTCCGTATTATCCTGGAACCGCCGATGCCGCGGGTAATCCCTAGAACGAAAATTATCGACCACAGCCCCGGGCCAATGATACTCATTATGACCATAAGAACGACCAGGCTGGGCAGGCACATCCAGGTATCGACAAACCTCTGCACTAACAGGTCGAGTTTACCGCCGATGTACCCGCTCAATATGCCTATGAGCACGGACATAAGCGTAGAGAGAGCTGAACTGTTTTGGAAATGTCGCCCTTGCACCTTCTCTTCTGCTTCCATGATTCGCTCGAGCAGACGCTCCTCGCCATCAAGTCTTTTTCGTTTGTCGAAGTAGATGTATACGTTGATAGCGTACTTC
>SDBV01008571.1_pt1 | contig 13751 bp, 7 predicted proteins | sample 2277081 | NCBI WGS metagenome assembly SDBV01 (sample SAMN10402039, study PRJNA504765) | marine sediment metagenome | isolation source: marine sediment core GS10_PC15, 223 cmbsf | place: Arctic Ocean: Southern Knipovich Ridge | collected 2010 | reverse complement strand
GCCGGGCACGGTCCAGCGCCTCGGCCGCGATCACCTCCGTATCCAGCCCGCGCGGCCAGGTCCGTCTGTGCCTTATCGACGCGATCGGCCGCCGGCGCAGCGGCCTTCTGCAATTCCTCCTGCACCGCGATGATCTCACGAAGCTCCGTCGCGAAGACCTCGGTTGCCTGCGATACACCCGCCAGCAACAGCAGACTCCCCAGGTCGCGCGCCGCTAGTTCGATGAGCTGTTGTGCGTCGGCGGCCTTCTGCCGATCGTGCATCGCCTGGGTCAAAAGCGCTCGCGCCGGGACCAAGCGCAACTGCACAATTGCATTCAAACGGCCTCGCATATCCGAAGCGCTTGCGATGACGCCCTCGCTCACTTCTTCGTTGGTGGCCATGTCCGCCAACAGTGCCTCCACCCAGCCGACGATCTCTGTCAACTGCGTCTTGAGCATGTCCTGCCGCGCCCCTTCCAAGGCGATCGATTGAACGGCGGAAGAGACATCGCCCTCCGCTCCATGCGCACGGCTGGATGCAATGCCCCCTACGCTCAAGAGCAACACCGACAGCCCGGCGAGTCTCCGCATCATCGCACGGCATCCTCCGGCGCATTCATCGTCACCTCCTCCAATTGTCGCGCCGCTTCGCGTTCCTGCCTATACAGCGGGCGCAACCTGCCGAGATACTTGCGCTGTCGCGAGAGTATATATTCGGCATACCCGGCGTCCGATACGAACTGCACCCGCCGGCTAACCGAACGCGTCTTCCCAGGCACCCCCGGCCGGCCGTCCGTGACCTCCACGGCAAATGTGACAATATCGCCGAGTTTGAGCGTCGGCAGCAACCGCGTAATGGGCCAGTTGGCCTCTTCTTCGGTATCGTGCTTGCCCGCGATAGACGGAAGCTCACGACGCAGCTCGCCGCCATCATTCACCGAATACACGATCGCCGATTCGCTCAGACCATGATCGTCGCGTGCCCAATACGCGAGGGGAATGGTCTTGCGTAGCGTCGCCTTCGTATCTTCCGTTGGGCTTAACAGGCCCACCTGTGGATCGGCGTCAGGCACAATCTGGATATAGTGCCGCGGGCCCTCGTTGATGTACGTTTCGTCCCCAAGCCGCCACTGCATCGCAATAACATAGGGTTGCGACGCCGTCGCGGCTAGGTCGACATTGATCTCGCGCCCGTCGGCGCTGACACTCATCGCCTTGGCGCCGCCGCCCTCGAGGCGCATTTCCGCAGACGTAACTGGCTTATCCAAAGTCAGCTGCCACCGCAAGTGTGTGCCCTCAGGCGCCTTGATGTTAAAGGTCTGAACCTCTTGCTCGCCCATGTTTGTATATTCCGGGTATTGGAGGCGCACACGCCCATCGACAATACGCGGCGGCCGGACCACCGTGACCTCATGCTTCGGCGAGCGGGCATCGCCAAGGCGAAAATAATAGCTCAAGTCATCCGTCGCACGCGGCAGCACATGCGTAAACGCGCCCTCGTCGCCGGCGAGCGGGACCGCCTCCCAATCCAATCCCTCGAAGCGAAGGTACAGCGTCCCGGTCTCAGGAACCACGCCGCTCGCGTTTGCCGCCAGCGTGACCGGCCCCCCGGCGACGACGATCTTGTCGCCGTCAGTCAGCTCGATGATCGTGTCGGTCGGATAGGCGAGTGCTGAAACCGGGTTGAACATGCGGGCGGCCAGCACCTGCAAGAAACGCACGTCCCAGATCGCTATGCTGCCGACAATGACAATCGCTACCGCTGCGAACAACATACTGTATCCAATCGGCCAGCGCGGCACGGCCCGAGACCAGTCGACCGATTGTGCTTCCTGATGTGCTCGGCGCCCGACCGCTTCCATCAGTTGAACCGACACGCCGCGGTATTCTGAACGGCTTTGGTCGAATTGGACGCATGAAATCAACACGCCACCCAGTTGCGGCGCTTGCCGCTCAACGCCCAATGCCTGGTCCACAATGTCGAAACGGCGCAGGTGTCTCGTCAGCTTCGTCCAGAGTACCCATCCCAACACCACGAGATTGACCACCAGCAGTAGCGCTCTGGACCAACCCGGCAGGTCGAGCGACCAATCCAGCAAGAAGTCAACCGCGACCAGCATTCCCAACGCGCCGAACACCCAGCCCGTTCCGCTGAGCGCAAGCCGGCGGCTGCGATCGGTCCACAGGCGGCGCAACCGGGCCTCGATAGAATCGCCCTGCCTAGTCTCGGATATTCGCTTGGCTGTCGTGTCCGTACTCATTGGGAGTATTCCATTCCGCTAACCTTAGGCAAGACTACTGTGGCGGCGCCACGCCCATTCGACCACGACAAGTCCCACAAAGATCAAAGCGAAGAGCCAGTGGTCCCACAGTTCAAAATCGCGGGTGTAGGTAGTCGTGCTCGTCGCTTCAGGGACCAGTTGTGGAAGCAACGACAGATCCCGCAGCGGCAAGTAGTCGCCACCCGTCACCGACGCCATCTGCACGAGCAGATCCCGCTGCATCGCCGTCTGGACCTGCTCGCTCGTCGCGCCCAGCACTTCGAACTGTACGTCGAGAGGCACGCCGGCTTCGCCCGCGCCGCTCGACACACTCCTCGGTGCGAGTTCATCGGAACTGGTGTCTTCACCGGTAGTCACGCGGTACCTGCCGGCGCGACGCGGCGTATGAAAACCATGATAGAGCCCTGGCATACCGCGCACCGCGTTGAGCGTGAGCGGCCCCTCGCCGCCGCCATCGGCATCCGTCACCTTCACGGAAAACGTTGGATCCGCAAGCGGCTCGTAGAGGTCATTGGCCGCCGTCGCAAAGACCTCAACCGGCTCGCCCAGAGCGTAGCGTTCACGGCCGGTCTGCAACTGCACGAGACGGTTCTCGCCCAGCAACCGCGAAAGCGTAAGAAACTGAATCGCCTGGCCCCAGAATCGCAGGTGGTACTTGTCCCCCGCGCGGGCGCGCAGCCGCCACAGTTGGTCCGTGCCGATGAACATGACCTTGCCCGCGCCATAGCGGTGCCATGCGATAAGCGGCATCGGTTGCGAGGAGTCCGACAACTCCGCGAGCACGTGCGCGCCGGGTTTGGCGCCGGTCACCGGCGGAATCTCTCTGAGTGGGCGAAGGTTGGACCAACGCGATTGCGAGCGGCTCCCCGAATCCTCCAAGGCCATGACCGTGCTGCGTCTGCCCTCGGCAGTCAACAATGGGTGAACATCATCGCCGACGGCAACCCATGGCTCCTCATCGAAGCGCACCGGCAACATCGCCGCGACCGGCGTATCGACATATTCAGCCGGCAGGTGCTTGCGGCCCGCAAGCGCTATCATCGACCCGCCGCGCTCCCGGACCAGTCGTTCCATCAGCTCCAGTTGTGTCGGCGTGAAAGTGCTGGCCTTAACATCGCCAAGAATCACCAGGTCGTACTGGAATGCCTCTGACTCAGTCTCGGGGAAGCGGCCCAAGTGCTCCTTGCTGGCGCGCGCCAGTTCCTTGTCGCCTTCGGTGTTGATGAATTGCACGTCGATGCGAGGATCGCGCTTCAGCACCGCCCGAATGTACCGATACTCCCATCGTGGCGCTCCCTCGATATACAGCACCCGGATCTTGTCGTCCAGGATGCGCAGATTCCGCCGCAACACATTGTTCTCTATGGTCGCCTCGCCCGGCAACGGTGCGAGCGACACCTCAAGTTCGTGGCTCCCGCCAACGCTGCTGGCATTGAACGATAGGTCCTCAAACTGGGCCTGGCCGGTGAAGGTAACCGCGCGCCGGGCGACCTCGTCGCCGTCGAGTCTCACCATAAGCGTCGTCGTTCGCTTCTCGTATCCACTGGCCCTGCATTGCACGCGCAACAGCACAAGGTCGTCTGCAAACACCACGTTGGGCGCCACGAGGTTGCTCAGGCTGGCGTCATCGGGTGCCGGCAGGCCCACACCGACCGACACCAAACGCACACCGCGGCCGTGGAGTTCGCGTGCGGCGGCGAGGACATCCGAACCGGTGTTGCTGGCGCCGTCGGTCAAGACAACCACTGCCGACACGGGCTCGCCCGCACTGCGATCCAGCGCGGACATAAGCGCATCGCCCAGCGCCGTCGCGGAATCATTCATCACAAACTCCGACGATTGCACACGAGCGGCCTGAACCTCGGGGTCCCGGTCGATGCGACCCCCGGCGGTGTCCGCCGTCAACTCTTCCAGACCGCTTGAAAACGAGAACATCCGAAGATGCGACCGGTTGGCGATTTGACGAAACGCGCTGCGCGACGTGACTTCTACGGCCGCATCGACCAACTCTTGCCGCGAGACCAGCGTAAGCTCGGCGCGCATGGCGTCATCCATGGGAGATTGGCTGACGACGACCTGCTCATACCACGCCGCCAAATCGTCCGCGATCGCACGTAGCGCCGCAGCGTGAGTCAGCCGATCGTCCACCTCCGGACCCAACTCCGGAACAAGCGCGCTTATCCGCTCGCCGAGCGACTGAAACTGCGCCAATACGCCATCATCCAGTGTGGGCGAGAGCATCGTGGCCAGTTGTCCAACCGAAGCCGCTTCATCGTCGAGCTCCGCGATCAGCTCTTCTGCCGTCTCGCGATCGCCCCGCTGTAGCATCTTCGCGGCAGTTCCACTGGTAACGCGCATTTCGAGAACACGTCCGCCAAGTTCCGGCGCCACGGCTGGCAACCGGCCAAGAACCAGGCCTGCTTCAACCAGTGCCGCAGGCTCCTTACGCGTGTCGCGGATCCCCATACTCTCCGAACGATCCACAAGTACCAGCACAGCGGACTGCCGGAGACGCGTGATTGTTGCCTGTACCGCGGGGCGGAACATCATGATCAGCAGCACCCCCACGGCCAGCATCCGGAGCACCGCCAGAACCGTACGCACCGACGGACGCAGCGACTCTTCCCGCACATACAACAGTGCCGAGCCGGCCGCTGCGAGGAGGAGCAACCCAATAAGTCCCGCCAAAGGCCACCCGGAGCGCAGCGACAGCGTCCACGTCTCAAGCGTGCTGCCGGGATCAAGATCGAGCATTCGCGCCATAAGATCGTTCATCGTGCTGCCGTGTCTTCCCTATCTATCATGTTTCGTTGACCAGCGCGCAAAGATCGCTTCAATTGCCATCAAAGCCGTGGCCCCGATCAGCAGCCAGAGCCAGAGCTCCCGTCCGGTCCGCGCCTGCATCACCACACCTGCAACGTTCCTGTCCCCGCCGATAACACGCACCGGCAAATCCCGCATTGTGGATTCGATTTCCTCAGGCGCCATCACTTTCACATCGGACTCGGCGTGGTCTACATTCGCCGCGACGGTCAGCACGGTGTCGGCGGTGGCGACTTCGTAGAAACCCGCAACGGCGAGCGGGGCCGTCTGGATAACAATCTCACCGTCGTGCATTTCAGTCCTGCCGGCGTACTCATCGCCGTTGGGTGAAATCACTTTGACCTCTTGGCCGACGGCCGCGTGCGGTACTGGCAGGACCAGAGGTTCCGGCACCGTGAGCGGCCGCTCGTGCGGGCCACGTACCAGGCGTGTGACCGCCTGTTGCATCAACACCGGAAATGCTGGGTTGATACCCAGGTTGCTCCAATCGCGATCGATGGCGGTTGTCACCAGCAACACCTTGCCGCGGCCGACACGCCGTTCGAGCACGAGTGGTTCACCGCCAGCCAGACGGAGTACAGGAGCCGCATCCGCGCTCGGGCGAACGTGAATCCACTTCTGAATACGAATAGCACTGAGAAGCTCAGGCGGCATATCGAGCAGCGGCCGCGCAAGAGGGTGGCCGGTCAATGCCAGATCGATCTGCAACGCCCTCGGCGCACGGCCCATTGGGTCCACAGCCGGAAGAATCTCGCCTGGCAGCAGCGAACTGCCGCCCGCCGAGAACCCGCGGTTGAGCGATTGCGGCCCAACATTCGAACCTGCGAAAAGGACCAACCCGCCGCCGCCTTCCACATACCGGCGCAATGCCAGGGCGCGGTCCTCGGGGATTTCGGGCACATTGACAAGCACAACCACATGATAGTCCCCGAAAGAGACGTTAGGCAGCGCCGTCCACGGGATGATGTCGACCAGTGGACGAACTTCAGATTGGCCAATCGACGATGGCGCCAGAGCGGTCGCGACGAACGCTGCGCCCCGGTTGCCGCTCGCGCCCGCCGCATCACCATCGATGCACAGCACACGCAACACACTACGGACATTGATTACCGCGTAACGGCTGTCGTCCAACGCGAGGTCGTCCTCATTCAGCCGCGCGGCCAAACGTACGGTCCCGGCGCGTTCCAGCGGCGCATACAAATGGACCGCTGCCGCCTGCCCCGGCGCGAGATTGCCGACAAAGCGCCGGTCGATGACCCGGTCATTCATCAGCAAAGACAACTCGCCCACATCCTGGGCGGCCGGGCCATGGTTGACCACCGTCGCGCGAAACCGCGCGATGGCTCCCGCGCGCAGGACCCCAGACGACAACTCAAGCTGCGTCACGGCGACGTTGTCCTGGCCCATCTCCGGAAGCGTCGAGATGAAGACTTCCGATGAGCCGGCCAGTTGCCGCAGCGCCGACTGGGCCTCGCCGGAAAGGTGCGCGAAGGTCGTGGCCTGTCCATCGGTGACCAGATGGACCTCCCGCCGCGGCGCCTTGATCTCACCGGCCAGTCGAATGAGTTCCCGCAAACCCGTTTCGAGATTGAGCCGCTCATGGGTAGGACTTAGCTCCTCAAGCAGCGCCTCGGCCTGCCCCAGCTCAAATGCCGTGGTGCGCAGGAGCACCCGGGGCCGCGATGCCAACATGACGAGGGTCACCGGCCGTCCCGGCTCCAGGGTACGCAGAATTTCACGAACGCGGTCGAGACCCTTGTCGAAGCGGGACGCCACACCGGGCCGGTGCTGCATGCTCATCGAGCTGTCCAAGGCGATCAGCAGCCCCGTATCCGGCTGGCCGAGAAGCGAGAGCATCTTCGTCGTTGGCCGGGACAAGGCAAGCAAGACCAGGAGGATGATCAGGCACCGCAGCAGCATCAAGAGAATGTCCTCGAGGCGAATCTGCCGCGCCCGGACCAACACAACCTTGCGCAACAGATACATGGCGCCCCAGTGGATGGTCTGGACACGCTGCCGGTTCAGCAGATGAATGAGAATGGGAACTCCTGCTGCGGGCAGCGAGAGCAACATCCACGGATTAAGGAAGGGCAGCTCCATACTCAGCGTCTCAACGCGCCGCCCTCGGGCCCGCGCCGGCAAGTTGCTTGCGCCGAAGCAGGTATTCCGTGAGCACCACTTCGAGTGGTTGGGTCGTATTAACGAGTGTGTAGTCCGCGTGGTGGCGCTCGCATGCGCGGCGGAGTCCGCGCGTAAAGGCCTCCACCTCCCGTTTGTACGACGCCGCAATACGCGCGGGCTGGGTAGTGATGTCACCCTCGCCTTCCAGACCCACGAAACGGCAGGTGCCAGTGAAGGACAGGTCGAGCTCTTGCGGATCCAGAATGTGGAAAACGCTCACATTGTGATTGCCAAAGGCCAGGTGGCCCAATCCTTTGATCACCTCGTCTTCCGGTGCGAACATGTCCGAGAAGACCATGATGAAACTCCGCCGCTCAATCCGCTGGGCGAATTCGTGCAAGATCGCCGCCACGTCGGTGCGTGGCACGGGCTCAGCCTCCTCAAGCTTCTGCGCGATGGTCATGATAACGCCCTGGGTGCTCGAGGGCGGAACAAAGGAGCGCAGCTCGCTGTCGAAGACGCCAAGGCCCACCGAGTCCCGCTGCTGGATGGTAAGATAGGCCAGACTCGCCGCCATCATCTTGGCGTAATCCAGCTTGATGATCTCGCCGGAACCGTAGCGCATCGACGAGCTTGCGTCCAAGAGTAGATAAAGGTCGAAATTCGTCTCGGCGTCATAGAGCTTGATGAAATAACGCTGGGTCCGGCCATAAACTCGCCAATCCACATGGCGCAAGGCGTCCCCCGCGGCATAGGGCCGGTGATGTGCGAACTCGGTCGAAAAACCACGTACCGGGCTCGTGTGATGCCCCACCCGCAGCCCTTCGACGACCTGGCGCGCCACCAATTCCAGCGAGCCGAGCTGTTGCAGAACGTGCGGATCGAGATAACGCCGGCTACTGAGCGGCCGCGGCATGGGCGTGCCTCTCTTGGGGGTCAATAGACTCGAGCAGCTTGTCCACGATATCGTCTGTCGTCAGGCCCTCGGAGTGAGCGGCGAAATTAGCGATGATGCGGTGCCGCAGCACTGGCTTCGCGACAGCCTGAATGTCCTCCAACGACACGAAGAACCGGCCACGCAACGCCGCGCGCGCCTTGGCCGCCACCACCATGTTAAGGCTCGCACGCGGCCCCGCCCCCCAGGACAACCACTCCTGCACAAACTCGGGCGCATCGGCGTCACCCGGACGAGTGGCGCGGGCGATTCGTGTCGCGTATTCCACCATGTGCCGCGCCGCCGGAATGCGCCGGACGAGCCCCTGCAACTCCAGGATTTCCTCGCGCGACAGCACATGCTTCAGCTTCGTATCGGGCGTAACGCTGATTCGCTCGACGATCTCGATCTCCTCGTCCCAACTTGGATACTCAACAAGAATATTGAAAAGAAAGCGGTCCAATTGCGCTTCGGGCAACGGGTAGGTGCCTTCCTGCTCGATCGGGTTCTGCGTTGCCAGCACAAAGAACGGCTCCTCAAGCTCGAAGTCCTCGCCCCCCGCCGATACCTTGCGCTCCTGCATGCCTTCCAGAAGCGCGGCCTGAGTCTTAGGCGGCGTACGATTGATCTCGTCCGCCAGAATCAGGTGTGCAAAGATCGGGCCGCGGGTAAACTTGAAGACCCGCTTATTCGTGACCGGGTCATCCTGCAACAGCTCCGTGCCCGTGATGTCCGAAGGCATCAAATCGGGCGTGAACTGAATCCGGTTGAAATCGAGCGACAACGTCTGGGCAAGCGAACTCACCAGGAGTGTCTTGGCGAGTCCCGGCACACCCACGAGCAAACAGTGTCCGCGCGCGAAGATTGCGATCATCATCTCGTCGATAACCGACTCCATGCCCACGATCGCTTTGCCGATCTCGCCCGGGATCCGATCGCGGGCGTCGCCGAGACGCGCAACAGCCTGCTCATCGTCGGCCGTAACGGCCTGACTATTGTCTGATTGCTTCGTCATCGCCTTCCTTCTCCTCGTCTATCATCTGCTTCCCAGCCAATGCGCTTCGTGTTTCAGCCGGGCTAGTTCTTCACAGCGGCCCGCGCCGGTATACTCAGTTGCGAACTCCGCTGACAGAGGCGCTGGCCGTGTCGGTGCTGAATTCGCCCTTCATGGCGTTCCCGGCGATAGTGCCCTTGAAAGGAACCATAATTTCCTGGCCCGTCTTGTCCAGGATCATATTGAAGCTCACGGCAGTGCCATCAGACGTCAGTTTCGACAAGCCTACTACCCCACCCATGTCATTCGACTCGAGAGTGCCGGAAAGATCGGGTTTCACGACCAGTGTGACCACGCCCCAATCCGAGGTCAGTGTCCATGAGCCCACGAGTGAACCCTTCGTCCCCTTGCCCGCGGAAGGACCCTTCACCCTGGCGCCCACAGAAGGAGCCTTCGCTCCGCCGCCCCTGCCAATGAGCGTGTAGAAATCCTCCTTCTGCTGGTCCGTCATCTCCGTCAGGATCGCTACGCCCCACTCCGTCTGCGGCAGGTCCTTGACCTCAGGCGAGGGCTTCAGATGCAAGGCCGTGAAGTTGTGCAGCCCGCCCCCGCTTTCCATGTCCACCGAGAGCGATTCGCCAACTCCCCTGGGCCATGTAGGTCCGTCATAATTGGTCCTCCTGGTGCCCTCGCCACCCTTGGGCGCACTCTTGCCGGCCGCCGTCAAGTCACGTGACAATTGTCTAGAGCCCACCCCGCGAAGTTGCGATCCCTGCCGCCCATAGTAGAAGGACGACGGGTGCGCGATGAGGCCCCACTCGACCCGGACGTGGAACCCGGGTACATCCAGACATTCCTGCGGCACTCCTTCGCCGCCACTGATCTTCCCGTCCTTGATCATGAAATAATACCCCGCGCGCTCACGGCCCGCCATCAGGCGTTCAGGAGTGTACGTGTACTCCTCACTGAAGGCCCAATTGTACTTCGAGAGGTCCAGATCGGCCGCCTCAAGCATCTTCATACCCATCTTCGCTGCGTAGTCACACCACTCCGCGCTGGCGAACTCCCACTTCCGATCCGGAGGTGCGATGTCGAACTCGAGAAGGTCGCCCGATGGCCCGATTCGCGTGGCTTCCGCTCCACCTTTGGCCGGCGCTTTGCCTTTAGCTTGGCCCTTGGCTTGAGCTATGACTGTACGATTCGTCAGGGCAATCGGCCTAATCCACGTCGCCTCCATACGGTCGAAATTGATGGGCAAGCCGACGTAGGTGACCCTATCGCTTAGCATCGAGAGGTTGGCCAGCGGATAGGCGATTGGGATGTTGTTGCCCATCAGATGCCGATGCGTGGGCGAATTATCCGGCTGTGCGGCCGCACCATTCGTCTCAAAATTCACACCCGGGATCTCCACCCCCAGCATCTTAATGCCCGTGTCGGCCAGCCACTTGGCCGTTTCAGCGGGAAGATACGGCGTTTCGGCCCCCCTGTAAGGGCTCCACAACAAAACGATATCGCCCTTCCTCACATTGGATAGATGCTCGGGCCGTATTGCCTGCCCTCGCGCCCCTACCGGTTTCACCGATGTGAGATCGCACACCGCCGCCGTTCCATAAAACGTATCGAGAGGCATCTCCCACAGCCCCAGCATATCGTCAGGAAGCCCCTCCCAATGGCTGATATGACCCTTGCCGGCTTGTACCTCGGTACTTAGATGGCCCGTCATTCGCCACGGATAGGGCTTGTAATTCGGGCTGCCCAACCAGGTATGCATGCTGTTGTCGTACTGCGCAATGCCTTCCTCGAGGACCAACGGGTTATTGAACATATCCCTGTCCCCTTCCTCAATCTCGCCATTGAGCTTTATCCGTGTCCCGATCATCCCGACACTAAGATCCACTACGCGATACGTAACGGAGTCGAGCGTCAAATCGCCCGCCGGAGGCTCCGGGGCGGATTGGCTCTTCGTGGCGGGCTTCTTTCCTTCCGTCGTCTGGCTTTTCTTCCCGCTGGGCGTCGTCTGTTGGCTAGCGAACCACTCCTTGATTTCCGCGTCCGACATGCCCTTGTCCCGCATCTGCTGGACCAGTTCCTGCTGGTCGGAATCGGCGCCCTTCTTCTGAGCATACGATTCTCCGCCAAAAAGAAGCGCGACCGAGGCCAGCAACAGAGCTAGCAATCCTAACCGTCGTGAATGCGGCATGCCCACTGCGACGGCCATGCCGTCCCTCTTCCAGTTCATATTCGTATTGGTCTTCATGATTCGTTCTCCTACTTTCTTTCGTCGCGGCCCCATTACCCGCAATTATGCTCCAATCGCTATCGACCTGCCCCCGCAAACTCTACCAGTTGCTGACAGGCACGTGCCACAGCGCCCGATCATGATGATGAGCATCACCGGCCGGCCCACGGAACTGGTTCCAATGGCCTTCATCCTGAGCCGAAGCGAGCGCCGCCATGGCACAGATACAGGCAAACACGGTTAATCTAAGAGAAAGACGTTTCAATCTGTTGACTCCTTCAGTGCCTCTGGTTTCTCAAAGAAGGTATATTGACCTCAGCTTAGATTAATCGGCATTCCTCTAGGCCCCGCCGGCATTCATCAAGCGTTACTCACAATCGGCTGCGCCACAATCTTCTACAACTTTATTCTCGAATTACGTTCTGGGCTCTTAGTCAATTTCTGTCCCTGGGATGATTTCAACGCTCGTGATGCTCAGATCGCCGTCCGGGTTGTACGTCGTACACCACACCTCGATGAGTTCCTTTCCAACGGGTGAGCCGGGAAACCTCTGGTCACTTCGCGAAAAATCTTCGAACTCTATTTCGAGGTCGAATTCTTGCCCATCCCTCTCAGTTTCATCTGGATTGAGCCGCAACACATATTTCCCAGAAAAACCCCCGTTAGTGAACTTTGTCACGACACCAAACTCGAATCTACCCGTGGCCCGGCCCCGCACGCGGAATTTCCCACTCGGCGCCAGCACCACAGGAGAAGAATCTGCGCGCGAGACGGACAGAGCGCAATGGTAGACCGTTCTCCGATATTCCTCCTTGGCACCTCGATACTTCGTGAGCATGGGCTTGGTCTTCAGGCGTGCGTAGTCCGCCTTCGGGTCGACGACCCATCCATCTGACGCATCAGAAAGGAGATCGCTCTTCCAGTACTTGACCGCCTTGGCGCGGAGCTTCGCCCGGAACTCCTCCTTAGGATTCGCGGACGCAACGATCTGATATTCGGCGGCCACTTCGCTGACACTCCCATCAGCGAGTCTTGTCACGCGGACCCTACCTTCGTTCACATTGAGTACCGTGCTTGCGAGCTCCGCATCGACATCCAGCCGTGTGCCCAACACCTCCAATCTCGCCGTCGGCGTGTGGATGAGAAACGGCAGCTTGTCCGGCTGGGGCCCGACCTTCGCGAAGAGCCTGCCCTCGCGAAGATGCAGTTCCTTCTGGTCGCGTGCGGGCATCGTTACGGCGGTATGGCCAAGAATCGTTACCTCCGAGCCGTCTCGGTATTTGATCCGGGCCCACGAATCAGCCGATAGCGATTCTAGCGTACCACCGCCCAGCCAACTCCCGACTTCAGGCTCCTGAATGACGCGGCCATCAGGGCCCGTCCATCGCACTAGGCCATCCGCCGCGACGATCTCCGCGAGTACCGGTTCCCCCGTTGGCCAAAGATAGATAATGCTCGCGATTAACAAGGCCACAGCCGCCGCGGCGAGTGCACCGGCCCCTCCGCTCAGGCGCGTGCGTTGACGACCGAATCTCATCTGATGCGAAGGTTTCGTTCCGCTCCGAGTGAATTCACCGCTGCTGGTCGTCGATACACGTGCCATCGTCTCGCGAACGAACTCGGCCTGCCTCGATGAACTGTCCTCGGAAATGAGCCCAAGTAGACGGTGCGTTTGATAACTGTCTGCCGCCATTTCAACCAGACGGGCGTCCGAAGCGATCAACTCTCTGAGTTCGGCAACTCCGGGTCCATCAATCTCGCCTTCAAGATAGTCGTTCCATAATTCGATGAAGCGTTCATCATTGTTCATGACTGTGCTCCTTCTTCTGCCATCCGGTCCTCGATACACTCGTGAAGTACACGGCGCAGCTTCCAAAGCTGCTTCTTAACGGCCGGGACCGAGCGGCCGCTTCGTGCCGCCATTTCATCCAAGGGGATTCCGTCTTCATACCGCCACCGGATGAACCTTCGAAGATGCTCGCCCAGCTTCCCAAGGCATTCCTCAAGATAGATAAGCCGTTCCTCGTGAATCTCCGGAGGCCCGGAGCTTCTGCGGTCCAGTTCGCGCTGGAGCAGATCGGGCGCGTACCGCGCGTGATAATCCGCGACCCGCCGGAGTCGAGTCATCTCAGTTCTCAGCTGAAATCGACCAATAGCAAACAGCCACGCGGCGAAGTTTGTGCCCAATCGGTACTCGTCAAGCCGCCCAAACGCCGCCACGAAACTCCGCTGCGCCACTTCGTCGATATCGACCCCCGGAGTGGCATGCGCCACAAGCCACGCCCTCAACGGCGTCTCGAATCGACGGACGACGACCTCGAAGGCGCCAACTTCGCCCGCTCGGACACGGCGAACCGCATCGTCTACTAGAGAATCG
>SDBV01008570.1_pt1 | contig 13751 bp, 19 predicted proteins | sample 2277081 | NCBI WGS metagenome assembly SDBV01 (sample SAMN10402039, study PRJNA504765) | marine sediment metagenome | isolation source: marine sediment core GS10_PC15, 223 cmbsf | place: Arctic Ocean: Southern Knipovich Ridge | collected 2010 | reverse complement strand
ATTCCTTGCAAGAATATTGAAAGTATAATTAATTTTTTATATTTTTTAGGTAACCAAATTGTTCCTGTCATACCTAACATTAAAATAATTAAATAATCCATTTCTTCTATACCTCCATTCTTTTAATATTATAACTTATACCTTTATGAATCCTTGATAATATTAATAATCTTCCGCAAGCTTCCCCCGGGGAGTGATGATACTCTTTATAAATTAAATCGCCTTTTACATTTTTTATTAATAAAGTATACATAATTATAACTCCCCCTCATTTTGAAAACTGTAATATTTATTATCATCTGAAATAATCAGATGATCTAATAAATCTATATCCATAATTTTACAGGCTTCTTTAAGCTTCGCGGTTATTGATATATCCAGTTTTGATGGAATATTTGAATTACTGGGATGATTATGAACTAATATTATCGCCGACGAATTACAAAATAATGCTTTCCTTATCACTTCCCTGGGATATATATACCCACTATCTATTGTTCCCTGACTATGAAGTTCGACGCATAACAATTTATTTTTAGTATTAAGGTATAGAGTAAAAAAGTTTTCCCTTGCTTTTTCATATTCAGGAAATTCTTTCCATAATTTTTGAATGGCAGTAAATACAGTAGCGGGATCACTTAAAAAAGCATTTTTTATATTTGTTTTAATTTCCATACTATCTCCCTTTAATTTTATTTTCCTTTTCAATTAATTTTATCAATCTATCCACCCATTCTTTATCTGGAATTAATGTTGAAAAAATGTGAAAAGTAATTTCATGTTCTATCTGCTTGATTTGTTTTTCTTTTTCGTAATTCATTTAATATCCTCTTCGTTTTATTAATCCTCTTTTAATACATCTTTTTTTAATTTCTTCTTTCATACAGGGTGTTATTCCAATTATATTTGACACTGCTTCTGTATATAGGATAAAGAATTCATCACTGATTTCTTCATCTGCTTCCAGACATTTTTTACATACTCCCATAATTTTAGTTGGCGGATCACAAAAAACACATTTTTTTTTCATAATTTTTCCTTTTTTATAAATTATAATAATCATTCTCAAATGTCATAACTGCATTATGGACTTGTGCAAACCGTATTAAATAACATTTATTACATATAATATAATTCAATATATTATGTTTATAATATAGCATCCTATATTCAAAAGTCAAGTAATATTTTATATTTTTTGTATTTATTATAAGGAAAGATAATTAATTATTTTTAATATACCCCTAAATATTACAATATCCACATCTTTCTTCTTCTTTTAATTCAAACAAATTTAATTTACTATCTTCCATTTCAAGTATTTTTTTTAATCGGAATCTATTCGCATCCGGTTTTATTCTACTTGCTTTTCCTTGATCATTAAATTCTTTCTCTAATTTAAATAATTTTTTTATATTTCTTTTACCCTCTGGATTCATCCAACATTTTTTATAATCTTTAAATCCTGATATAACACATGGATAACATCCGACTCGTTTATGCCCTATTCTATAAAGTGTATTAAATTCTATTCCAAAATCTGCAATAAATTCAAAACAATCTTTTTCTCGATAATACAAAATAGGTAATCTAACTTGCATTTTTCTTAATATTTTTGGAACCTTGGAATTCATCCAAAACAGATCTATGGATTCTACTCCAATATTTCCATACTTTTTACTTCTTCCAATACTTTCATCTGATCTTATCCCTATCCATTGCTCCCACTCTTCCAATTTATTATTAATAATAAAATCCCATATTGGTTTTAATTTTAAATTAAAAGTACAAAATCTCCTTACCCCGCTTGGAAACATTTTTTTATCTCTAATACAATCAATTATTCCTTTATATTTTTTACTCTTTACTCTTTCAATCTTCACTTTCAATTTGTCTTCTAAATAATCTAAATACTCATAAGTCAAACTATGTTCAAAATTAGTATCTGCAAATATTGGAATAATGTCCTTCTTATGATATTGCTTTAATGCAAGCAGCAAACATACTGTGCTGTCCTTTCCGCCCGATACATTTATAATGATTTTATTCATTAATTCCTATTTTATATCTTTTATTTTTTTCTGCTTTCTCTCTTCCTGCCTTTTTTCATGCTTTGCTTTTAACACTTTCTCTTTTAATAATTTTTTATCAAGTTTATTCTGTTTTGATGTTCTCATCTATATTATTCTCCTTTGTATCTATTTTTTTATTTATTTTCTCTGTCAAATTTAATGATCCGCCTGTTTTACTCCGGGATTCCTCAACCTTTTTTGCTCTTTTCTTGAATTCTATATCCCTTTTTTCCTGTGCCTTATCTTCTGCTTCTCTCTTTTTTTTCAATATTTCATCCGGATCTTTTTTAAATTGTTTCTTCTTCCATTTGATATAATTTAACCATTTCTCGCCATCATTTAAAAAATAATCTATTCCTTTTTCTCTATTCAGGAAGTTCTCCATAGACCATATATATTTATCAAAATATTTTTCATCATTCATTGCAGCTGAATAATTATTCATACCGGTTTTTATTTCTTCATAAGTATATTTTTTTAAAGCCTTTTTAATACTTGCTATTTTATCCTTTGTGAATTCCTTATTTAATTTTAATTTTAATTCATTCCAATGGTTATATATATTCTTATACTCTTTATTTATACTCTTTATATTACTCTGTTTGGTTTTTTCCAATGGTTCCCTTTGGTTTTTTCCAATGGTTGTATTGGTTTTTTCCAATGGTTTATCCGAACTCTCGGTTTTTTCCAATGGTTGTTTTGGGTTTATTAAAGGATATATTTTACGATTTCTGCTTTGTCTATTTTCTATTTTAATCCATCCATCATTTGCTAATTCAGTTATATATACACTTATGATTGATGTATCTTTTCTTTTTAATTTTTTTGAAAAATATTTATTAGAGGCCCAACAAAATCCCTTTTTATTTGTCAATGACCAGATCAATCCATATAATAATGCTTTTCCAAATTTGCCATCTTCTACTAACTCTGCCGGTATGAGATACCAGTAATTTTGTTTAGGTTCTTTCGTATACCCCTCCCATTTTTCATTATACTTTAAAATAAAAAACCCGTCTGGAAATATTACAGGCCGTGCAATATGGTAAGAATTTTTCAATTCTCTCCAGACGGGAATTTTTTATTATATTTAATTGCTTTAATAGTACGGCCTGTATTTTCATTATTTGTATTCTAATAAATATATTATAAAAAGTCAAACGTTATTTGTAAATAAAAAAAGGCAGTGCTGGCTACAACACCGCCTTCCGTTTAAAATAGTAATGGAGGAAAATAATTATCTTAGAATCTTCCTGATAATGATAAACCTATTGCAATATTCGTAGGCGATTCTTTACTGAACATATCCTTAATGTCCCTTGTAAAATAAACCCCGCCTCCAATACTGAATAGGTTAGATATATCAAATATATCCTTTTCAATACCAACGCCGGCCCGCCAGTTACCTGACGATAAATGTTTCCCGGCATAAACATTTACACTAATTTTATCAATGATCTTTAAATCAAATTTCGTTTCAATCAATGCTACGGCCGTCCCGGTCTCAGCTCCTTCTGTTCCAAAAAGAAAAACAGCTTTAAGGTTTTCCTTTAAAACTCCTGCAATTATTTTTATCACACCTTCAGGATTCTTTTTTTGTAAAGCGGCCGAGACAGCCTCGATTATTGGTTTATATTTTCTTTATCTTTGATTGACTGAAAGGAAATAAACTTACCTATAAATCGTAGTGGAGTGAGAATATATTTCCCATACCATACGTCATCCTTCTTAGTTGGTGTGAACCTTACAATCATATTACCAATGCCGACTACAGCCAGGATAATCAGAACTATATTTGCTATCCCACCTTTTAAATAATTGATTAATCCAACATCAAAAATAGTCAAAGCTACTTCTTTTGTAGTCTCTGCTAACTCTTCATCTGTTGGAGACTGTGCTATTATGAATGGTGTCAGTAAAAAAACACTCATAATGAATATTAATAGAATCAATGAAAATTTTTTCATTCTTCTACCTCCTATAATTTTATTTTCAAGCCCAGGTACCGGGCATTGATTTATTATTTTGCTTTTACATTATTAAAAATATAATAACTATAAATTAGAAGTCAAGACCGCATACACCAACCGATAAAAAATTTCAGCTGCTTTGGAAAAAGCCATGCAAACTTTTTTAATTTTATATATCTTTCCCCATTAATACATTTGAAAAATTGTGTTTCATACCGCCGGGTAATTGTATTTATTGCTTCAATAGTTTTTTTACCCATAATTCCATCTTTTTTTAATTTAACTTTATTTATATATTGTGGACAATGATAAAAAACATTTATACTTTTCTGTAACAATTTCACTCCACCCCGTACACCATGATGAAAAACAGAATCATATACTTCATTAGCCACACATTGACTATGAAAATAATCACCTTGTATTTTATCCCAGTATAAAGTCTTGCCTATTTCTCTTGCCATCTCAGGAGTTAACTCTGAGAAATCACCTTTATACCCCGTGGCCTTCTTATATCTTTTAAAGGTTTTTTTTGTTACACCATAAATAGTATGGCCTCCCCTGTCAATAGGATCATCAACCTCTCCACCTTCCATACCATGTGTAAGTCTATGTGCATTTTCATAAATAGCCATATTAATTTACCTCTCTATTAATGTTTTTATATTATATTTTCTATAACAATAAAAATCATTTTTATTCATTCCATTTTCTGAAATTATATTAATTAATTCTCCCTGTGTGATTTGATTAACTATCCTATTGATCCCCCCACAAATTTGAAATAGACTACATATATTACATGGCTCGCCTTTAAATTCATTTGCATTACTCATACCATTACTCTTTTCAATATACCGGCCTAATGTTTTTGGTACTGTTGCATAGTCCCATTCGTAAGGATCAAACATAACTTGCCTATCATTACAAATACATCTTCGATATTGTGTTGCTATTCTGCACATAGGATAATAACGAACATTTACACTTATATCATTTTTCTCAAATAATTCAATAACTTCGTTTAATAATGGTTCTACTAATAACAAGTCTGCTATCACTTCTTCTGTTTCATGTGGATTATTTATCCATTCTGCCTGTGGTTGAAAATTTATAAAATTAACTATCCGCGGTCCCCATTTACACATATATGTAGCTACATCTAAAATCTCATGCTGATTCCATTTTGTTATTACAAAGTTAAATCTAAAATTCATTTTCCTTTTTATCTGTTCCATAAAAATTTGTTGTCGCTTCCATGCTCCATTAAATTGTGTAACATAGTTATGAATTTTCTCCATTCCATGTATGGAGATTAAAAAATCATCTACCCCTGATTTTAATAATTCCTTTATTTTTGATTTGCCTGCTAAACCATTTGTGATTATACAGACTTTTATTTTTTTTTCTAAAGCATATCTTATCATTCCTGGGGTAGTTGGTATTATAGTAGGTTCCCCTCCTGTCAAGTCAATATAATTACATCCTCTATCTTTAATTTGATCAACTTCTTTTTTTAATTCCTCTAAAGATTTATAACCTTTCATCGCTTCGTATTTATGATAACAAAATAAACAGCGAATATTACATAATCTTCCCATATCGATATAAGCTCTTTTTGTTGGTACAGGGTTTATTATTAATTCATTTTCCATCATTTTACTTTATGCATCCTGCAGGCATCCGGATTTGTACAGGGATATTTTCCTCTGAATTTTCCCTGCCGAATATCATTCATTAATTGCCACCTTTTTTTAGAATTCCATACCTGAACTAATCTATCTTTCAAAATATTCCCTAAAATAAATTTATCCTGGTAATCGTCATAGCAACATAAACCTATATCTCCATTTGGATATATAAGGCATTGCCATAAAAAAGCTCCTTCATTCTCCGGTAACTGCCGGCATTGTGATTTATAATTTGGTTTACAATCAGCTCTTTCGGCCCAAAGACAAACATCACTTTTCCTGATCATAAAATCTTTTTTTCTTGGTAAACTTAAAAAATACTTTCTAAAATTTTCATATTCATCTATTAAAAACTTTTTAAACTTATTTTTATTTAAATATGCAGGTTCTTTTTTTAAAATTTTTTGGCATATTTTGGAATATTCAAATAAAGGAAAATATACTACACTGAAATCCATTTTATCATTTTGACTTATGAAATATTTAATATTTTTAAAAATTATATTTAAATCTAATCCAGTTGATAAATTATATAAATATGGACTTAAACTATCTATCCTCGTCTGTGTTTCATCTAATAAATTTTCTTTTAAGATTATATCTGTCATCTCCGGAGTAAAAGAATTAAAATTGCTATACAAACAGATATAAGTATTCGGGATCTCTTTTCTTATTTTTCTTAACGAATCTAAAAATATCGGATTAAGAAAACTATCCCCATCCCCACCAACTTGGATCACTTTAGTTCTCACTTGAAATATACCAGGTTTCAAATTCTCTATGATTTTATCAATTACTTCCTCTGTTACAGAATTTACATGATCTCCTCCATGAGCCGTACTGCATATTACACAATTCCCGGTACATTGATTACTAAAATGTAATTCCAATACTTCAATATAATTATTTGTCATAAATTTTCGTTTGTCATCCATTATGATCCCTCTCACTAAAAAATTTCTTAAATATATCTTTATCGAATAAAACTCCAGGTAAATCGGCTACATATACTTGCTTTATACTATGCCAGGACTTTTCATATCCAACACTTGTATGGAAGTCCTTTGCAAAAGGCAACTTATTCCATTTCTCTTTTATCCATATATCTAAATCTGTACATTTTACTGATTTATCCGCATGTGTGGATAATTTTATTTTTGCTAAAACTTTTTCCAAATTATCTCTTACATAAGAAAAATGATAAAAATATATATCTTCCATAAATCTTTTAGGTAATATATCCATTCCTCTGGGCCCTTTTATTTCTTCAATTTTATTACTTATAAAAACAGTAGGATGACACCACTCCGGAGGGTCTATCTGGTAGAATATAGTCTTAATGAAAGTGTGCATATAACAGGTGAAGGCATTATATTCATCTTTATTATTCTTAAGATATTCAATTGCTCTATTAAAATTTTCTTCATCCCAAATCTCATCCGTGTCTATTAACATTATATAATCATAATTATAATTTCTTTTAATAAGATTTATGCCATAATTATATTGTTCCTCCTGGTCTGCATAATCTTCATTTGCATTCACTATTTTATTTTCATTATCATTTTTTTTTCTCCAATTTTCAACCACTGATCTCACAATATTTCTTTTTTTTTCTCCTAACCAATTAATATTTGAATGAAGAAAAATTATTTTATCCACGAACTTATAAATACTTTCAATACTGGCCTCAACGAATTCTTCTCCGGAAAAAGTTTTATATAATGCTATGATTTTCATAATGAACATATACTCTTAAAAAATACATCCGGCAATTTGATCCTGTCTATAATATGATGTATCTTTATTTCATTTAATCCTAATGTTCTGAAAGTATTGACTAAAAATGTCCACCAACCCTCTTTTTCATAAATAACATCAGGGTCAAGTAAACCGATATGCCTTATTAAATCAATATCTACATTTACAATACTTTCATTATGCTCTTTAAAATCCGATGGCCTAATATCCAGCTCTATTAATCCCATTGAAATTAAAGCATTTTGCATTTTTAAAATATTTCTTAATAATTTTGCATTATCGGATACAATATTATCATCAACATATTCTGCTATATCTCCAACTCTTTTTCCTGAATCAACAATAATATTATGGAAAACAGGAAAATATTCAGATAATGTATTTAAAATTAAATACACTCCGTCTGGTATATTAATATCTAATCCTTTGTCATATTTATATCTTTTGTATTTATGCAAAAATATACTCTTTTCACCACGACTTGGATTACAGTTTATCACTTCTCCATATTGCAGCAAGTTTGAAATAATATCATTATTCTCTATATAATTTATATCCGGATTAATACGTGTGAAAATTGCAGTATGTCTATTACAACCATTTTCAGATATTTGTTTTAATTCAAATTGAGGTGCTAACCATCTTTTATGATTTTCTAAATTATATAAACTTTTTATACTGTCCGGCCACTTCCCTTCTTCTGATAGTTTATTCACCGCCCAGTCTTTCATTTCAAAGGGCCCGTCTATAATCAAATTATTTTTACATATTCCTGCAAGTTTTTTTAGAAATAAAAAAGGAAATACATTATATTTTATTGCATCTGCAAACATATAATGATGACAATTCCCAACAAAAACCGTATCATATTTCTTATCAAATGGAACTGCCCTCATATCTCCATTATAAAATGTAACATTACTTATATTATGTTCTTTTTTTAATTCATTCGTAAAATCATGGTAAGGTTTAGATGGTTCGTATCCCACAATTTCTTTATATTTATTCCGTAACTGAAAACATATAAAACCTTTATTACAACCTATATCTAAAAGCGAATCGCCACCTTCCATTAATTCAGGTATATTCTTTTTTAATAATTCTAATCTTTTTTGAGTCAATCCAATCGGCTTGAATGTATCCGGTTCGTAACAATGATTCGATGGATACTCTAATTCCTTTAATTTTATTTCAAAATATTCTTTTCTCTTTTTATCCATCCGGGCCCCATCTATCTTTTTCTTCATGCCATTTATTAAGATAGTATTTTTTATTTTTTATCCAGTTATCGCCACCCTGATTTTTTTTTTCATTTAAATGTACTAATTTACATTTATTTGAAATCAAAAACTTTCCTTCAGGATATTTAATACCTAATTGATTCATAAAGTCATCATCTTCAAATCCACTACCGATATAATTTTCATCAAATCGAGTACCATCATTAAAAAACATTATACAGGTGGTAGGTACTCTTTTAGATGAAACTTCTATTACTTCTGATTCTAAATTGTAATCTGCGCCTACCATAATACCAGGTGTGCCATCCGGATTCATTAATCTTGCAGATACCATAATGACATGTTCCCGTAATAATAATTCAAATAAATCTAAATCCCAACCTTCATAAAATCCTGTTACATCATCATCTACCATTAATATAAAATGACTCTTCATTTTATTAAGGCCAAAATTGCGATTAACTGCTGCGCTACCTGGCATACACGTTGGTATGATCTTACATTTACTTTTAACTGTCTGTTTAAGTTCCATGATCATAGGTTCAATTTCTTCAAACTTTTTTAATGTTGGTATAATAATATCCATATATTACTTCCAAAATGATTCTCTGGCTTTATATTCTTCATCTGTTTTTATTTTTTCCTGGATATTCCTTTTCCATTCAGCATAAGCTTTATTTTTATCGGGTAAATGTAATACTTCAATAGTAGGTATGATCCCTGAACTATATTCTTCTTTCAATGTATCTATTAACATAACTTTATCATCTAAACCGAATATTCTTTTTTTGCTATAACCATGATACTTCTTTAAAAATTCTTTATTCATTAACCATATCCCACCACGGATCCCCATTCGTTTCGTTATATATGAATATCCGTTTGGAAGTTTAAGTTCTTTATATCTTTTATCAGTTGAAACATCATGATGATATTTTGGTTTACCTGTATACTCAGGAGCAATCAGGGCCCAATGTTTGATATACCTACTACAATCTATTAAGACATTAAAACAGTTTTTCGGTACTACTATGTCATTATCAATACTAATAAAATAATCATAAGAATTAAATTTATCTATATTTTGAAATATCCCATAATTAGCGGCCGCTCCTTTCCCTTCATTTATATCTAACGCTATTAAACTAATTCTCTCTTTATATATTGCCTTCAATTCCATTAAATATAATAGAGTCCCATCTGTTGAATGATTATCTACTACACATAAATCATAATGGAGAGTATCATTAAATAGCAGAGAAAATATAATAGACTTTATTGATTTTTTAGTTGCTTCAAGCCTGTTATGAGTTGTCATTATTATTAAACATTTGCTTTTCATGTATTTTTCTTTTCTTTATTTAAAATTCTTTTATAATCCCTCATTGATATATTATAACTCATTTGACTTAATCTCATTCGCTTATTTAATATTCTTATCTGATCATTATATATTTTTACCATTCCCTTTAAATATGATATTCTATATTTATCCTCTTTTTCAATACCTTTATTTTCTTTTAGCCACATCTTTGTTTGCTCTAACCATGCTTTTGTTTGTTGATCCATTCCTGCTCCTTCTATTTTATATAACTCTTTTACTTATTATTACTTCGTAATAAACATCATTAGCTTGCAGTGCACCTATTTTTCCGTCATCAAGTATAAATTGCATTCCTACTTCCCCTGTTTGTAGTTTTATAGTATTAGAATCTACTGCATATTTTTGAAGTCCCCAGGCGTGATTAGCAACAAAATCAGTAGTCATGCCCGAAATTTCATAACTATTATCTTCTGCTCCATCTGTTGATATAAATAATCTCACAGATAAGGTATTTAAACCAGTATCTAATAAATGGTTCATATTTGTATCTATATTTTTATTAGTGCCAGCTACATGATCCACATCAGCAGTGGCTCCTGAGGTTCCTCCTGTTATTACATTATTATTTCCAAACACTCCAAAATTTGTCACTTGTTCTAATACAAGAGTTGTTCCATTATTAGCAACTATAATTCCTGTGCAAGCGTTGCCCCCTGTTTCTGTAACTATTTCCCCAACCTGAAAAGTGCTTACTGCAAGGTTATCATAACTTACATTTACACTTCCTAAATGTGCATCTACCCAATCTGATCTATTAACCCATCCAGTACGAGCAACGGTATGATGTAATGATAATATTTTCCATTCAGTAGCCCCTGCTATAATTTTCATTTTACTATATTGTCTGGGTAATTTAATAGTTAAAGCTCCATTCATAGTTTCCCCATTTTCCCCATCAACTATAACATCCCCCAAAGTAAAATCTTCTTTATATATTTCTAAAATTCTTCCTTGATTGTCTGCAAGTGTAGGTAAATCAATAGTTCGATTTGCTGAACCTGTTGCTACACTCATTATTCCAACTCCATCTATATCGGTAACAGTATAGTCAGCAAATGATACTACTTTAATATTTTTATCTAATTTATCTTTTAGGAATAATCTATCACCTAACGCATCCTTCAATTCCTGACTTCTTACAAATACCACATCTGTATAATCAATTTCATCTTTACCTGGATTATATTCATCAACCGCATCACTAATTGCTGTGGTATTCTCATCAAACAATACTTCAAATACTAATTTATATTCATCTCCAGGGCTACTTACTTTTGTTGCGCTGGCCGGATTCGCATCCGCGCCTTTATATACTCTAAATTCTGCGCCCTCTATTTGTCTATAATCAATTGTATTCGGGGGATCAAATCCATCCTGCCTCTGATCCCATAAATCTCTTTTCTGTTTTACATAACAGGCTATATAACATTCTTTACCAGCTGCCGGTATTGTACTATTTGCTTCCCAGTCTTGACTACAATCAATAGTCTGCTCAGCTATCCATACCGCTCTGGTATATTTTATATAAGTAACAGTCAAATCAACCGCACTTCCATCTGCTGTTGAATTTTTATCCATCGTTATTTGATTTATCCCACCTACTGTTAAAATTTTTGTACTTCCCGGAACTCCAGTACCGCTTATATTATCCCCTTTTGATAATCTTGCCGTATTTGGAATATCAGTAATAATCGGGCTTCCATTTGTAAGTGTACCTGTTGTTTTAATAGTACCTGTTTCCTGCACTCTGGCGCTTCCTGCAGGAACTAACACATTCATATCGGGAGATCCATTCTCATGTGCAATAATATCTATACTTGATAATCCTGTTCCCCATGTATCTTTTAATCCCACTCCGATTCCTCTTTCGGCGTTATCCTGCAATAAATCTAAATCCATTTGTTTTACTAATTGATCATAAAAAAAATCCTGTCTATTCATTTTGCTATTCCTCCGTATTTTATGATTCTATAATTCTATACCTGCAATGTGGTGGAGCCATATAATCTATAATTACATGAAATAATGCTAATTGATTTGCAGTTAACGATACATCTACTCTCACAATAAATTCAAATTCAGTATCACTTGCTGCCAATATCGTTGTCTTTCCTAATTCGCTTTGACCTACCCTTCCTAACCGCCAATACCAATCCAATCCAGGTGTAACAATAATCTCAACTTCAATGCCGGTTAATAACTCCAGTGCCTGTTCTAATCCTGGTTGTGTTCCTTTTAATTTATATATACGTTTTGCTACTTTTAATATTTGTCTCTTATTTGTTACAGTATAATCAAAAGGCAGTGCCCAGTTTATATTATATAATAATTCATCAAGAAATTTTTCTTCACATTTTTCTAAATCAAAAGAATCATTAAATTTATTTAAATCATCTTCAATTAAACTGCCAACATGTTCTATTATCTGTACGAACTTACGAGTATCATCTTCGCTTCGCATAACTGTTGATAATTTTTCTACTAAATTCATAATATTATGTTACCGTTAAACTTGTTAGACTTCCTAATGCCGGTATTTCTATTTCAGTACATATAACCTCTGTTACAGGAACTGTTAATGTAACTTTCCTTACTCCTTCTACATCATGAATCACATCAATCAATAGTGATAAAGGTATTTTCATATAAAAATAAATCATCCAATAATTGGTCAAGGCATCTATATTCAAATAATCAAACCATGCAGTTAAAGCAGCATCAACTGCTATCTTTACATCTGCTGCTACATATCCTGTTTTCTTTTCAATCGCACCTTCAATATCAACTGTTTTATAATTAGAATTTTTAATATATAAATTATGAGTAATCAAAATCGGCTTTGTTACTGTTAACATAGTTTCAACTGCTGTCTTTAGTGAATCACCTGGAGTCCCGCCTCCACTCGGTACCACATATACATAAGTTGTATTATCAGGCATAGTTGCATCTTGTCTTTTACTCATTGCCTGTGCCCTCACTACCCCGGGAACACTTTCAGCATTATTAATAAAATCTTCTCTTGCTACTGTTCGCTCACTTGCTTTTCCGGATTTCGGGCCATAGATCCTTGCTTCATCTATTGTCTCTGCATTCACACCGGCAGAAGGACTTGCCTCATTTGTTACACTTATATTATTTACCGTATCTCCATTAGCATCATAAATTGTACTAACTATTTTTGTAATTTTATCTACTTGAATGTTATTTGCATCTATCCCACCACCTGTTTTATAATCAGTAATCACTTCACCTGAAGGTTTAGCACCATTCGTTCCATCTCCAAATGTTAAGTAGGCTATATCGTTTCCTTGATTATCTGTATCGTATTCAATTTTAAAATGTTTATCAGATATACCTGAATTTAAAAAATCAGTTACTTCAACCCAGTCTGAATCTCCATCTACATCTATACTTATACTTGCTGCTATATATTTGTATTCAGTCAGTAAATATCTTTGATCTGCTGAACCATCTGCATCAAAAATATCTTGCCTGGCTGTTTGATTTTTTCCTTCTATATATTTTGATAATCCAGCCCCTGTCGCCCCTGCTGGAATATATATTTCTGTTTGTATTTCAAATTCATATTCATCATCCTCTGTACTTACCACGTCTCCCGGCTGTATATATAC
>SDBV01008569.1_pt1 | contig 13752 bp, 9 predicted proteins | sample 2277081 | NCBI WGS metagenome assembly SDBV01 (sample SAMN10402039, study PRJNA504765) | marine sediment metagenome | isolation source: marine sediment core GS10_PC15, 223 cmbsf | place: Arctic Ocean: Southern Knipovich Ridge | collected 2010 | reverse complement strand
CTGCATTTGCAAATCTTGCGGCTGCTGTAACCGTGCAGAAACTATTTACCACAGGAACAGCGTCTGGTGGCGAGATCATTGAATTAAGTGTTGGCGCTGATTACAACCACCTGCCCGAACTTGCCGCAGACCTTCGCCAGGCCAGCTACCTGCCCGACAGCGAGATTGAATTGTGCCAGGGTGATGTCATTCAAAACCTGGGAAGTATCAAACATGCTGTATTTGACCACGACGGCTCCATCAGCACGCTGAGGGAGGGATGGGAACAGGTGATGGTACCAGTAATGATCAGGGCCATCCTTGGAGAAAAATATGAAACTGCGGATCAAAATCTCTTCCAGGATATAAGAATGCAGGTGTTGGAATTCATCGACATGTCGACCGGAATACAGACCATTGTGCAGATGGAAGGACTTGTTCAGATGGTTGATGAATTCAATTTCGTTCCGAAAGAGAAGATCCTGGATAAATTCGGTTATAAGAAGATATACAATGATGCGCTGATGAAAGTGGTTTCCAAAAGAGTGGAAAAACTTGAAACAGGAGAACTCACTGTGGAAGATTGCACCATCAAAGGATCTGTTGATATTTTAAAAGCACTTAAAGAAAAGGGTGTAACACTTTACCTGGCCAGTGGTACTGACATAGAAGATGTCATTCATGAGGCTGAAATACTGGGTTATGCCAATCTTTTCAACGGTGGGATACACGGTTCAGTTGGTGACATCAGCAAATATTCAAAGAAAATGGTGATCGAAAAGATTATCAAAGAGAACAACCTGAAGGGGTTCGAACTGGCAGTCTTCGGGGATGGACCGGTTGAGATCAAAGAGTGCATAAAATCCAATGGGATTGCCATTGGAATAGCCAGCGACGAAGTGAGAAGGTATGGACTAAATCCGGAAAAACGCACCCGGTTGATCCGATCAGGTGCACAAATCCTCATACCCGACTTTTCGCAAACAAACAGACTGGTGGAGCTGTTATTTAACAAATGATATGTATGCATACAAAAACTCAATTGGACAGATATTATCTGGGGTTTGATGTTGGAGGAACAAAATGCAGCATCGTATTAGGTGACCAGGATTTTAAGATACACGAGAAGATCGTTTTTGCCACTCTCACGGAGAGAGGATACCCGGAAATTATTAATGAGTTCAAAAAACATACTTATACCCTCTTCGAGAAGTATGATAAGAACAATCTGGTGAAAATCGGAATCAGCTGTGGCGGACCACTTGATTCAGAAAAAGGGATTATATACTCTCCGCCCAATCTGCCCGGATGGGATTCAGTGCCGATCGTTGATATTTTTAAAGAGGAATTTAATGTGGATGTGGAAGTCCAGAACGACGCCAATGCCTGTGCACTTGCTGAATGGATGATGGGAGCCGGTGTGGGTACAAAGAATATGATCTTTCTGACCTTTGGGACGGGAATGGGAGCCGGTCTTATCATAAACGGACAACTGTACGCCGGAACGAATGATTTAGCAGGGGAAGTTGGTCATATCAGAATGGCCGAAGATGGCCCCGTTGGGTTTGGCAAGGCGGGCTCTTTTGAAGGTTTTTGCAGTGGTGGCGGAATTGCCCAACTGGCCAAATCTACTATTTCCGACAAACTCCAGTCAGGAGTAACTGTTGATTTTTGCCCTTCAAAAGATCTTATGAATGATATTACAGCCAAAGCAGTTTTTGAAGCTGCAATTTCAGGAGATCCTGTGGCACAGGAAATTGTTAATATTTCGGCTGGTTACCTGGGAAAAGGCCTGGCCATTTTAATCGATATACTTAATCCGGAGTGCATCGTTATTGGAAGTATTTATTCAAGAAATGAAGCATATTTGAAACCCCACATTGAGAAGATATTAGAAAGTGAAGCAATTCCCGCAGCCAGGAAAGTTTGTAAGATTTTACCTGCGGCTCTTGGTGATGGTATCGGAGATTACGCTGCTTTGTGTGTTGCATTAAATTGAGAATCCTAAAAAATAAGGTAAGATGAGTCAGGAAATAATCAATGAAATGATCGGCCGGTATCCCGCCCTGGAATCGTGCAAAGAAGATATAGAGAATGCCTGCAGTGCAGTCATTGATTGCTACTCAAATAATGGATTGCTGTTGTTATGCGGAAATGGAGGCAGTTGTGCAGATGCGGATCACATCGTTGGCGAACTGATGAAAAGCTTCGAAAAGAGGCGTCCTGTTGAGAAAGATCTCGAAGAGGGTCTCATATCAGTTTCAAATACCAGGGGTGCAACCATTGCTCAACAGTTGCAACATGCATTGCCTGCCATATCATTAAATGCACACAATGCGCTTATATCTGCCATATCAAATGATGTTGATCCAAGCCTTGTTTATGCCCAGCAGATTGCAGGCTATGGAAGAAAAGGCGATCTCCTCATTGCCATCAGCACTTCCGGGAACTCTCAGAACATAGTCGATGCTGTTATTACTGCAAAAGCCAAAGGATTAACAGTCATTGGACTTACGGGACGATCAGGTGGTGAAATGAAGCAATATTGCGATATCTCTATCTGTGTCCCATCTGTAAGTACGCCTGAAGTACAGGAGTTTCACCTGCCAATTTATCACACCATCTGCAAAGCCGTAGAAAACAAATTTTTCTAAAAAGAAGAACTGCAATGAAAAAAATAAGCTACATCAGTGTTCTGACGCTATTTGTTCTGACACTTTTTATTTTGATACTGAGTCAATGCCGTGTTGAAACGGTACAAAACAATGATCTGTCCGGCCGTACAGTAGGTCCTCAACCGGATGGCAGCATACTGGTTCCGACCAATCAGCTTTTACGGCCATCCGGATTCCAAATCTTATTCCCGGGCCGGCCGGTTGATCTGGCACTGAGCCCGGATGGAAAATGGCTTGCCGTTTTGAATAAGAATTCGCTCGATCTAATACGTGTGTTGGATCGGACCATCATGCAGACGCTGCCCCTCAAAGGCGGCGGATCATTTAAAGGTGTCTCTTTCTCGGCAGATGGGAAATACATCTATGCAAGTCAATCCAGGGACAAAGTGTTGATTGCTCAAAAGGATAACAACAACATTTTGAATTGGGCCGAACCATTACAATTCCAGCAGCCAGCGATAGGAGGACATCCTGTACCAGGTGGTTTTTCACTCAATGAGCGTGGGGACAGGCTGTATGTACCACTTAGCCGGAGCAATTCCCTGGCTGTTGTTGACCTGGCTGATGGGTCTACAACAGAAATTCCAGTTGGCGTTTCTCCCTATGAAGTGATCCTTTTCTCCTCTCAAAAGGCCTATGTAAGCAATTGGGGCGGCAGACAACCCGAGCCCGAAGATCCAACCTATACCACATCCGGGAGTGAAATAGTCATTGACCCCAATACAGGAATTGCCAGCAGCGGTTCAGTATCTGTCATTGATCTGAAATCTCTCCGCCAGATTAAACATATAGAAGTTGGTCTGCATCCTGGTGCCATGGTGCTGAGTCCTGACAAAGCCCGCCTGTACATTGCCTGTGCAAACAGTGATATAATTTCAGTAATAGATACAAAAAACGATGCTGTTATTGACAAAATATCTGTGCGGATGGAAAAAGATCTGCCATTTGGCAGCGCTCCCAATGCCCTGGCCATTTCTCAGGATGGAAAACAACTGTTCGTTGCCAACGGAACTGATAATGCCCTCTGTGTGATACAACTTGATGATAATAATGAGATAGCAGGCTTCATACCCACAGGATGGTACCCGGGTGCAGTTATTCTTGATAAGGAGGCGAAATTTCTATTCGTAGCAAATACGAAAGGTATTGGCTCAAGAAATTCACGGGCAGACAGGCCCGGATACAATACGCATCACCATATGGGCAGTATCTCTATCATTCCAATGCCTGATAATGCTACCCTTCATACAATGACAGAAGTGGTGAAAGAGAATAATTCCTTCACACATATGATGGATCAACTTACACAGATGGAGAAAGGTGCAAGCCGGGTAGCAGTTCCACAGTTTCCGGGAGAGGAATCTCATTTCAAGCATGTGGTCTATATCATTAAAGAAAACCGGACCTATGACCAGGTATTTGGTGATTTAAAACAGGGCAATGGTGATACTTCCCTGGTTCACTTTGGACGGGAAGTCACCCCCAATCATCATGCCCTGGCCGAAGCATTTGTACTGATGGATAACTATTACTGCAGCGGTATTCTCAGTGCAGACGGTCACCAATGGACTGATGAAGCTTATGTTACGGATTATATTGAAAAGTTCTTTGGAGGCTTTCCGCGCAGCTATCCTTACGATGGCGGTGATCCCATGGCTTACTCTTCTACCGGTTTTATCTGGGACAATGTGATGCAGCATGGGTTGACTTTTCGCAACTACGGTGAATTTGTTGATGCAATCATCGAACCTAAAAATGCCACCTTTACCGATATATATGAGGATTTCATTACAGGCACAAACAGCATCAGGATTCGGGCAAAATCAAATCTGCCACAGATGGAACCTTATACGTGTCCCACATTTATTGGCTTCCCTAACAAAGTCCCGGATATTTACCGGGCTTCAGAATTCATCAAAGAGCTTTCAGCATTTGAAAAGAATGACAACTTCCCGAATTTCATTATTATGCTTTTACCCAGTGATCACACATCGGGAACAAAGCCGGGGCTTCCCACACCCAGGGCTGCTGTAGCGGATAATGATTTAGCCCTGGGGCAAATTGTGGAAGCCATATCCCACAGTAAATTCTGGGAGAAGACATGCATCTTCGTTACCGAGGATGACCCCCAGGCAGGCCTTGATCATGTGGACGGGCACCGCACCGTAGGATTGGTTATCAGTCCCTATACGAAACGCGGAGAGGTGATCTCCACAAATTATACCCAGATAAATATGTTTCGTACCATTGAAAATATTCTTGGTATTCCTCCGCTGAACCAGTTTGATCTTGCAGCGGAGCCCATGGTTGATTGTTTTACCAGGAATCCTGATTATTCACCCTATGTCGCTTTGCCAAATAATATTCCCCTGGATGAATTAAACCCGGAGCTTATAAGCCTTTCAGGAGAGGCCCTTTACTGGGCGCAAAAATCCATGGAGCAGAATCTGGATGAACTGGACCGCATCGATGAAGATACATTCAACCGCATCATATGGCATTCGGTAAAAGGATACGACGTACCCTACCCGGAGATTACAATAAATGATGGTGCCAGGTATAATTAACTTTCATCTGATCAATGAATCACATTTTAAACAGAATTAAAACTCACTCAGGTTTTATTGGTCTTTTCGCTGTTGTAGTGGTGATGGCCCTGTTTTTTCACCATCCGATCCAGGTCATAGATGCACTGACTTCTGATCCCGTTCCCGGCTTTGAAATAAACATTTCGGTGTGGAGGGTAATTTTTGAACCCCTGACCGGAACTTTACTTTTTTATCTGCGTGCCGATCAGCCATTGCTGGAATTTACCATACTCCTGGTCTGGATCATCTCCCTATTCCTGATTATCTCACTCACCCGTATAGCTTTGAGTAAAGGCCATGGAAGTGATAAAGCTTTCTTAGGTGGATTTCTCTCCTGGTTGAAAAGGATACCACTCATTCTGAGTGCATGGTTGGGTCTATTGTGGCTTATCATATTCATGGGATTACCGGCCAATACAATTGTGAATAACAAGGAGGATACCATTCTGGTGAATACCCACAGCCACACCGAATACAGCCATGACGGGATCATTTCACAGCCTGGTCTTCAGAAATGGCATAAAAACAATGGATACGATGCTTTTTTTATTACCGATCACAACCACCATGAAAAAACACTGGAGGCTGTAAAGGCTCAGGAAGCCGGCACACTCCCCCGGGAACCTTTAATCATATGTGGCGAAGAGTTCTCGGGTAGTAACCACATGACCTTGCTGGGACTGAACCGGAACTTTATCACAAGGAGGCTGTCCGATCAGCAGGTGATAGATTCAACCCATGATGACCACGGAATTGTAATTGTGGCTCACTGGTTTGACGGAGAACGAAAATCAATACCCTATTTCATTGGTATGGGGGTTGATGGTTTTGAGGTAGCAAACCAGGCTGCCGGGTTGAGTTATGACCGCCGGATATTTCACAATATCATAAATGCCTGTACCTCAAATGGCCTGATAATGAATGGTGCTGCAGATTATCATGGGTACGGAAGTCCCTGCTTTGTTTGGAATGCACTGGAGATTCCCGGCTGGCACAGCATGGATATGGACCATCAACGCGAGTCCATACTGAATCTGCTGCGACAAAAAAATACGAATAAGATCCAGGTCCTTTTATACAACGACCGGCATGTTTTTAATCGTTCTTATGCCGGTCTGAGTCCGGTTTATACATTGCTGAGCTATTTTCGGACACTGAATTTGATTCAGGTCATATCATGGCTTATCTGGCTAATTATTATCAGAACGATCGTCATTAAATTGTCTGGCCCAAAGAAACAGAGAGGATCGCCAACAATACTGGAAATAGTGTCAATCGTAAGTAGCATCTATCTGCTTGTACATGGTTTCATTCTTCAAAATAAAGCACATGACCTGACTGCGTACAATGATATCTATTCTGAATACAGCAACATCATGCTTCTGTGCGGAGCAGGATTCCTGATCTACTCGTCAGTATTACAATTTTTCAAGCTTAAAAGGAAGCCATCAATTAAAAAACAGATCTAAAAGTATATCAATTGGTTAAAAAAAATTAACGGATGAAAAAGCGGATATTAAGGATCGGAATTGCAATGTTGGGGATTGCTCTTCTTTTATCAGTGTGGGTATTCTGGAATTTGAGGGACCGTCATCCAGGATATGAAGTGGATCTGAACATCCAGGGTGCAGATACACCAGGAACCATAAAAATTGGATTTGCTGCACTACCCATTACGCCTGAAATTACAGACACCTGGAACGATTTAAATGGTGATGCCAAGTTTCGGGAAAAGGAGGGTGATACCTATAATGACAACAACAACAACGGAAAATTCGATGTTTACTGGATTGCCGGATTTGACAATCAAAGAGCTGCCAACGGAGTGCATGATGATGTATGGGCGCGGGTGGTTGTTTTTGATGATGGCCAGACCAGGCTGGCCCTGGTCTCGCTCGATGCCATTGGTTTCCGGCACGATGATGTAGTTGACATCAGAAAACAAATTCCTGAGAATGCTGAGATAGATTATGCAATCATCTCAAGCACCCACACACACGAAAGCAATGATCTTATCGGAATCTGGGGAGAGAGTCCCCTGAAAAGTGGCGTGAATAAGGAACATATGCAGTATGTTAAAAACCAGGTTGTTGCTGCCATTTCCGAGGCCGTAGGAAACTTACGGCCAGCAACCCTGCGTTTTGCCCAGGATCTTACCGGGGCCTCAGATCTGGTCATGGATACCCGGGAACCCATTGTATATGACCCGGGCCTTCGATTGATGCAGGCCATTGATGCAGAAACAGGCTCGACCCTTGGAACACTTGTTGCATGGGCCAATCACCCTGAAACATTGTGGTCCGATAACCTGTACATAAGTTCCGATTTTCCTCATTATGTTCGTGAATGCCTCGAAAATGGAGTGTATGACGGTGATACACTAATCAAACCAGGAGTTGGAGGGATCTCTGTATATATCAATGGTGCAATTGGTGGACTGATGACCACCCGTGCCAGCATGCCCCTGGATGATCTGTTTCTGGATACTACTTATACCACAGCTTCCTTTGACAAAGCAAGGGCACAGGGACAGCGGCTGGCCATGCTGGCTCTCAATGCCCTGGAAAATCCTGATACCCTGGTTGAAAAAGCCAGTATATCACTTCGGGCAAAAACCATTACACTGCCATTGGACAATACAGTGTTTCGCATAGCTGCAATGCTCGGAGTTCTGGATTTTGGAATGACCGGCTGGTTCAAAATACGCACAGAGGTCGCTGCATTCACCCTTGGTCCGGCAAGTTTCTTAAGCATTCCCGGAGAGATATATCCTGAAATCGTTAATGGCGGCATTGAAGCACCTGCGGGACAGGACTATGACATTGATCCCATGGAAATTCCGCCCCTGCGCGATTTGATGCCTGGAAAATACCGATTCATTATAGGGTTGTCTAATGATGAAATTGGATACATTCTACCAAAAAGTCAGTGGGATGAGAAAGCGCCTTTCACATATGAAGATGATGATGCTCCCTATGGTGAAGAAAACTCTGTCGGTCCCGAAACTGCTCCGATTTTACACAGAGAACTCCAAAAAATCCTGAAAGATTTATAACGATTGCTAACGCACTACCGGGAATTCAGTGATCCGAAGGGTTGAGCATCCGTAAGGGATGAGAGTGATTTCGTCCGGTGAAACCTCTTCAAGGTGCTTCAGGGGCAGGCTGTGTGGAAGGGGACCTGCCATATCCCTGTAGAGTACCCAGTCCGGTATTATCTTCCCCCGGGTGCGTAAAGCCACCGGTGCGTTTTCCAGGTTCCACGGATAGGCATTCGCAAACCTGCTGTCACCTCTGTCTTTGTTGCTGTCACCTCTGTCTTTGCTTCCGTCACGATCCAGGACAATGAACTCAAATCCATTTGCCGGGTCCTGAATGGCCGATTCCAGGAGACCATAATTCCATGGATCCCTGGGAAGCACTTCACTGTAATCTCCCCACAGGTCATTATTGTCCACTTCTTTCCACTCCTCCCCGATCTTCAGCACATAAACCAGGGGACCACGTTCAACCGATACAGAGTTTTCCACCCATCGGTTGAACTTCACCCTCATGGGCAGGTGAAGTTCCAGGATATCACCATCCTTCCATTCCCGGTCCAGCACAACCATGCCCCCTTCCTTTCTGAATTTCACGGATTCTCCATTCAGGCTCAGTGCAGGCTCCTCACACCAGCCGGGAATCCTGAGGTGAAATGGGAAAACAGCTGGTCCGGAAGCCGTAAGGTGGAAACGGATCCGGTCTTCAAAAGGATAGCTGGTCTCTTCCCTGATGGAAACCTTCACTCCCCCGGCTACCGTTGCATCCATATGACAGGGAGCATATATGATGGCTGCCACTCCTCCATCGGCCGTCGCATACCAGAGATGGGTGACCAGCTTTGGCCAGCCCTGGTGCAAGTTGCAGGTACAGCATGGAAAACCGGTCAACAGTCCGAAACAGAGGTCCGTATGCCCGTGATGGTCCTCCTCGTAAAAATTGTGGCGCTGGCGGGTGAGCATGACCTGGTTAGCCTGCTGGAAGTACTGACGGGATGAGAAATCATCCGAGATCTGAGCGGGGAGGGCATTGTAAGCAATCTGCTCCAGATGGTCCATAAATTCCGTTTCACCGGAAACAGCAATCATTTTCTCAAGTGAATACATCAGTTCCACCACTGAACAGAGTTCAATGCCCTGGGTGGGCTCCCGGCCATGCATGGGTTCATCTCCACCATACATGCCCTGTGGTTGCCCATGGTACATCCGGATCGTGCGAAAGGCCTTTTTCACAGCCTCCAGGTACTGCGGATCCGGGTCCTGCTGGTACCTGATCAGCGGTTCCTTGATCCCCTGGGCCAGGTTGACACAGTGGAAGCTCTGAAGTTGCTGCAGACTGAGCCGTCCGATCAGCTCTTTATCGAAGGGGTACCGGTTCCCTGTATTGTAGGGATAAAGGTGATCCAGTTCCGGACCCTGGTAGCCTTCCTCGTTGAGAAAAACCGTGGTCCAGGGAAAAGTCTGCTCATGGATGAGATCCGCCAGTTCAAGCAGGAATGTTTCTCCGGTCTGGTTATACAACCAGTACACCAGCATCAGGTTGTCCCCACCCCGCCGGTTGGCCCAGAATGACCAGTGATCCAGGGGCGTTCCGGGAAGCTCTCCCAGCTGGAACCGGAAATAGCCCAGCATAAGGTCGATCACCCGTTCATCCCCCGTGGCCTCAAAATATTGCTGTAACACTTTCAGCATGACCATCTTCGGCCACCAGTCACGACGCCTGGTTTTCTGGATACCAGGCTCAGGCTCAGGTTCTTCAACAAAAGGAACGGGACCAAAATAGCCTTTTTCGGTCTGACTGTTCAGTGTCCATTCGATCCATGGCATGACCTTGGCCTTCAATGCTGCATCATCCAGCAGCCAGGCCAGTGGAACAAGTCCGTCCAGCCAGTAGGGTCCCCTCTCCCAGCCATCCCCACCTCCTCCCAACCAGCCATTATGTTCTCCCACCACCGATGGATACCAGTCATCCAGGTGGCCGGTCATCCCTGTCTTCATAAGCTGCAGCTGCTGTAACAACCATCCCTCAGCTTTAACAGCCCCAAGGGGCAACTCAATGTAGGCCTTCGCCACCAGCGGTGGACGGTTCTGTAAGTAGGGTGATTCAATCTTTGGAACTTGCTCAGAGCAGGCTGAAGCAATTAATACAAGCAACAGTATGTTGATCCTGACCTTCATGATCCTATTTCCTTGATAAATATTTTAAATAAAAATAGTGAAAACTTGAATAGCAAAAATGTTATATTTATGTCTTCTGAACCATCTGTAAAATTAGCACACAACTGCATGAACTATTAAAACCATTTCATACTATAACACAATGAAAAACTTCAAAATTACCTTAGCAACGCTCGTTTTGTTCCTTTTTTCAGGTGCCTGCTTTGCCCAGGAAAAATGCATGTTCCAGGAAGAAGGTTTCACCAGATTGTTCAATGGCAAAGATCTCACAGGCTGGAAGATCCCGGATGGTGACAATGGCCACTGGTCGGTCATTGACGGTGTGATCGATTGCGATGCCCGCTCTGAAGCCAAAGGGGATAAAAACCTTTGGACTGACAGGGAATTCGAAGATTTTAACATGCATATTGAATGGCGCTTCAAAGGGTACGGGGATCACCTGTTTCCCCTGCCAACCATTTTGCCGGATGGCAGCTATGTCAGGGATGAAAACGGAAAAACCATTCAACCGCTTGGGCCCAATTCCGATTCGGGAATCCTTCTGAAGGGAGCAGGACAGACAAATTTATGGTGCTGGTCGGTGGGATCCGGTGAGTTGTGGAGCATCCGGAATAACCAGGAGTTACCCCCTGAAGTTCGTGCGGCTGCGGTTCCGAAGGAAAATGCAGATAAGCCTGTGGGACAATGGAATGCATTCGATATTATCATTAAAGGAGACCGGATCACAGTGGTTAACAATGGGATTGTTGTTATCAGCAACGCCCTCTATCCGGGACTGGATATCAAAGGGCCCATCGGACTGCAACACCATGGTGGCGTGAATAAAAAAACGGGGAAACTGAGCGGAGCTTCCAGCCTGGTGCAATTTCGTAATATCTGGATAAAGGAGCTGTAGCGTGTATCTTTCTGCCTATAGCGTGTATCTCTCAGCACAATTACTGATTTGAAACGCTCCCAAACTCTGCTATAAGGGTTAGTCTGAATGTATTGGCCAGCGGACTGTTCTGCCCGTTGGTGGGTGCCAGGTAAGAGAAGTCCAGCGAAAATACGTTCAGTTGCAGACCCATACCCACTGTGAAATATTTCCTGTTCCCTTTGGTGGAGTGTTCGTGAAAATAGCCGGCGCGAACAGCAACCCGGTTTTTATACCGGTATTCCAGGCCAATACCGAAGGTTATTTCATGCATCTCTTCACGGAACACACTCCTGGTACCATCAGATTTTAAGACTCCGGGGGCATCATAAAAAGAGTGGAACATTCCGGCAAGAACAGATTCGGGAGCCTCCTTCCCATGTAATACAATCATATTCCCGGTGACTGTATCAGCTTTATAAACAGGAGGAGTAGGCACCAGTAATTTATTCATATCCACATTAAGGGAGATGGAATGTTGCTCATTGATGCCATATTCGAATCTGCCACCGATCCTCAGGTTTGTGGGAATCGGAGTTTTCTCTGCATCGTCGGTGTATGAAATGGGTGTACTCACGTTTGAAATATTTAGCCCCACTGCCCAAAGTGCATCCTTTTCACCGACCTGTAATTCATCCTGGTAACAAAGCAATGAAGAGTACGGTTTTACAAATACTCATCGTCAGGGATATGAATGAACCCCCGGTAACTTTTTCAACTTTCCCGGGATCCAATATATGAAGGGCACCTCTAAAAACTGCTTTCTATTGCGAACGTAAAAAAATGGTCAAAGATATAAAAGGGGGAAAATACTTCGCAGGACCAACGTATTTAAATTGTGAGGGTTTTTAGCAAGAACTCATTGTCCCTTTGCACAAAGCAGGAAAAGGGAATCTTCATTTCAGAGGATCCAGATGTCACGCTGTTGATACTGACCTTCATGATCTATTTTCTGCGGTTAATAACTTAAATAAAACTAGTGAAATCCTGTATAGCAATTAAATATCAAGTTTCATTACCTCGCTACCCGCAAGTAAAAAGGCTCCGGTTCCATAAACCTCCCAGCTGGCAGCATTGAAGTTTTTCTTTGGATCGGCTCCAATGGGTTGCACCCATCCAACATGACCATCTTTCCGAATGAGGCGATTCAGTCCAATCCAGGCTTTCTTTACAACGGGCAAATATTCTGATCTACTTAAAAGACCATTATTTAAGCCCCATGCCAGTGCATAACAATAGAAGCCTGATCCACTTGCTTCTCCCCCCGGATAAGAACCGGGATCCAATAAACTTGCACGCCACAAACCATCCTCTTGCTGAAGACTGGCAATTTTTGCAGCCATCTGCCTGTACAACTTTTCATAGAAAGCACGGTTCACATAGTCCGGAGGTAACTCCTGAAGTACAAGCACCAAGCCTCCCATTACCCAACCATTGCCTCTCGACCAGAATATCTTTTCCCCGTTTTTTTCTTTCAGAATTTCCTCCTGATCCATTTTATAGCGGATATCGCGTGCAAAAAGATGCTCCTCCTTATCGAACAGCAAATCGTAACACTCCAAATAAAGTTTATCACTCAATTTTAAGTAAGTGTCATCATTAAGTGTAACACCCAATTTAACATATGCCGGAGGTCCCATAAAAAGTGCGTCGCACCACCACCATGTTATGGGACGCACAGGAAGTTCTACCGGATAAGGTGTATTCATAAACTCATCCATTGTTTCAATAAATGGCTGAATCATTGCTCCGTCCCTGTCAATCCGATAAAGATCGATGTAGGTTTGACAAATGACATGATCATCAGCATGGTGCAAACGAGGCCCTGCTTTCCATTCATTTGCTTCTCCCATCTTAATCATTTCTTTATATAGCATTTTTGAACCGGTGGCTTTATAGGCAGCATGAATCCCAACAAATAGCGCCCCGTTTGTCCAATCGTACAACTCATGTTTCGGATGTTTAAACTGCCATTTTGCAGCTTTCATCATGGTCTTTTCAATCTCTTTCGCATTAAAAAGCTTGTTGTCCTGACTCTGAGCTGAAAAGGTCGCTCCATTCATAATCAGAATCGCCAGAAGTAATAGCGTTTGCTTCATTTGCTTAATTATAGTGTTTAAACCTGAGAATCGTTTTTTTTGCATGCGGCGCATTAAATCATGCGAAATCTCCATAATATAATCAAAATCTACAACCTTATCTGCCATTAACCTCAATGACCATCTTGAAAAACCTTCTGTGATTGATGAGCAACAAAAACCCACCGCGTACGCGTATGGGTTTTTGTTGTTTTGCGGAGAGAAAGGGATTACTGCGTGATCTTCTTTGGGATTACTTCGTGATCTTCTTTGGGATTACTTCGTGATCTTCTTTGGGATTACT
>SDBV01008568.1_pt1 | contig 13753 bp, 10 predicted proteins | sample 2277081 | NCBI WGS metagenome assembly SDBV01 (sample SAMN10402039, study PRJNA504765) | marine sediment metagenome | isolation source: marine sediment core GS10_PC15, 223 cmbsf | place: Arctic Ocean: Southern Knipovich Ridge | collected 2010 | reverse complement strand
AAAGGTAAATATTCCTGAAGCATCTCTATTAATTTCGCATAATCAATTGGTTTAGCCATGTAATCGCTGCAGCCGGCGGAAAGACATTTTTCTTTGTCACCTTTCATGGCATACGCTGTCAATGCGATTATCGGTATTGTTATTTCCTTCTCGCGAAATTTCCTCGTGGCCTCATAACCATTTATATTGGGCATCTGCATATCCATGAAGATCAAGTCAAATTCTTCTTTGACAGCTTTGGCTATAGCCTCTCTGCCGTCATTAGCAACTGTCACCTCAAGCCCTAATTTTTCAAGCAGCAGCTTCAGTAGAACCTGATTAGTTGGGCTGTCTTCGGCAATTAATATATGCCCATAAAATTTGGGGCCATCCGACATATTTGGCTCTTTATCTGACGGACTCAGAGAATTATTCTTTTCCAAAAGCCCTTGCGATTCAACTGCTTCGATACCTGCTGGAATGAGCAGAGAAAAAGTTGACCCTTTACCGAGTTCACTGGTTAGCGAAATTTCTCCTTCGAGAAGATATACCAACTTTTTGGTAATTGCCAACCCAAGACCAGTACCTCCATATTGACGAGTTATAGAGCCGTCGGCCTGAACAAATTCCCCGAATATCGTTTCCTGTGCCTGGGCAGCTATTCCGACCCCGCTATCTTCAATATCAAAACGAATACAGATTTTGCCATTAACCTCCTGCGTGGAAACAGTAATATGAACATATCCTTTTTCTGTAAACTTAATCGCATTACTTACAAGGTTAAGCAGACATTGTCTTACGCGAACAATGTCGGTACATATTTGTGCGGGCAGGTCTCTGAGTTGGATGATATCGAAATTCAGCCCCTTTTCCTCTGCCGTCGGTCGCATCAATGATTCAACCGTAATAAGTAATTCTCCCAGTGAGCATTCCATGATCTCCACGTCAAGTTTGCCTGCTTCTATCTTTGAAAAATCGAGAATGTCATTTATAAGCTGGAGAAGATTTTTACTGCTGCTCAGAACCATTTTGACATATTCTTTTTGTTCTTTACTCAGATCACTTTCAGCCAGAACTTCGCTAAAACCTATGATCGCGTTCATTGGTGTGCGAATTTCATGGCTCATATTGGCCAGGAACTGACTCTTCGCCAGATCATTTACCAGTGCTTCTTCTGCCATCAAATTGGCTTGCTCAACAGAATCTTTTAGGCGACGGTTCACCTGCTCAAGCTCTTTACTTACTTTCTCGGCCTGCTCTTTAGCTTTTCTCATCTGCTGCTCGGCCTGCTTACGAAATGTGATATCCTGTAACAATCCGTCATAAGAGCAAAGTACGCCTGAAGCATCGAACTGGGGTACAAAGGTACTTTTGACCCAGCGTATGACACCATCTTTGCGTATGATACGATGTTCCAGAGATTCTGTATTATCTCCCGAGATACACTTGAGAACCTGCATGCGAACTGTATCACGGTCATCAGGAAATACCATATTGATCCACAGGTATGGGTCTTCGTCAAGTTCTTCCGGACTGTAGCCGGTGATAACGGCACAGCTACTGCCGTGGACAGTCTCAATGGGCCTGTCATCTTTAAAGCGAACCGTATAAATATAATCTGTCACTGTATTTGTAATACGACGATACCTTTCCTCGCTGCGACGTAAAGTTTGTTCGGAACGGTTTCGCATGATCTTGAGTATATGCTGCTCGGCTGCCCTGAAAATAATCTTCTCAAGCTCCTCGGTACTGAGCGTCTCTTTTATAACGCAATCATACACACCCATTTCTATCAGTTTGGCAATCATTTGTTTGTCAAATTTATCAGCGGTAATTATTACTGGAATATCATTGTTATGCTCAAAAAATGTATTAAGTACATCCGGAGAATATTTGCCCTCGCCTAACATAATATTAAGAAAAACAAGGTTAAATTGACCGCTGTTGAGCTTTTCAAAAGCCTGGATCATATCCGTTACACATTCAGCTTCAACTCTATACCTGTGACAGCCATGGAGATGTTCTCGCAGCTTTTCCGCATCTTCGCAGTTGTTGTCTATGATCAGTGTCCGAAGATTTTTCTCTTGCTCTGACTGTAACTTGTTCTCCACAGCATTGAACAGTGCGGTTTGAGTTATTACACCGCAAAGTTCGTTACCATTAATAACGACCAATCGGCGGATATTCGTCTTTTCCATGATCCTGCCTGCTGTGAATACCGTGCAGTCTGGCGGGATACTGATAGCTGGAGATGACATTACATCCTCGATCTTAGTGTATGCCGGATCTTTTTGTTCGGCGACAACCTTTTTGACAAGATCTCTTTCAGTGAAAATACCGCTTACTTCATCGCCTTGGAAAACCAGGACGTATGATATTTTGTGAGAGTTCATTAGCTGGGTAGCTTCTGCTACCGTTGCATTGGGCTCAACTCGCAAAAAATCTGTTTGTATAATCTCGCCTACATCCCACCACATACCACAAAATGTCAGGACATGGATCAGATCTGTCCTGGTTACTATCCCGATCAATTGGTCTTCTTTTAGAATTGGCAATTGTTTGATATGATTCTCAACAGTAATTCTGCCGGCTTCCAGGATAGATAAATCGACATCGATACTCTCTACAGGAGATGACATAATTTCAGAAACGCTTATTTCATTGAAATCATTCCTGCCGGAATCTACCCTTTTAAGGAAATCTGTTTCCGTAAGAATTCCTGTTACCGATCCCTGCTCGGTGACTACCAGGCATGAAATCTTTCTCTCTGCCATTATCTTAGCAGCAGAGATGGCCTTCTGTTCAGGGCCGATGGTAATTACATCGCTGTTCATCACTCCGCCAACCTGAAGCCAGACCCTGGAGGTCGTTATCAAATAGTCAGAATCCAAACCACCAATCCTTGTTCTTTCCAAATCAAACTTTTCTCTATCTGCCATTAGTTTTTCTCTTAATACCAACACAAAAAACACTTATAGCCTTAACATGATAGACCGCACAAAACAGGCCCTGAAAAAACCGCTTTGTACGTTTATCAGGTTACTCAAACTGACCGTTTTGAAAGCTTATGTCATTGTAACTTACTTTGCAATAAGATGTCATATGTCACAAAACAATAATAAAATTAGTCATCCGCCAAAGGCGGATTCCGCAATTTTGATTTTTAAGTTTTAATTTTTACATTCTCAAATTGATCATCGGTCAATTTGAGCAGGTTATTAACCTCTCTTTTTTTACCAGTATCCCAAGTAGACTCCCAGTGTATATGTTTTTTTCGTCCAATTATCGTGGTGAATCAATTTCGGAAAGTACCTGATTTTGAACACAGGGCGGTACGACCTGTTTGGGGGGATTGGGAACGAATAATTCACAGACAAATATTGATAACGATATAAAAAACGGACTTAAAAGCTTAGGCTAACGCTGGTCTCTAAGATGTTTTACCGGCAATCGAAATGTTAGGATCGGTGTTCAATAATGCCTTGAATATATCCAAAGCGGTTACTATACCGACTATCTTGCCCTGTTGGTTCATCACAGGCAAAGCGCAAACAGAGAACTGACTCATATTGTCCATTATTACCGACAATGGGGTCTCAGCTTTTATACTATGAACCACCTTGTTCATTACCCACTTGACCTTGATCTGAAGCGTAGCATCGTCCAGAGGTCTCCGCCATTTTGAAAATAAAGGCCTTAGATAAACACTAATAGCTCCGAGCATATCGGATTTTGATACAATACCTTCAACAGCATCTTCGGAACCTACCAGCACATAGCCTGTATTGGTCTGCTCCATTTGGGCCTGAACCTGCTGGACGCTGTCTTCACCAGCACACCACGGGACATCTTTCTGCATGATATTTGACGCCGATATCATTAAAAATTCTACAGAATGTTCACCTGGCAGATTAGCCGATGACTGCGTCATCTTTTGTATGCTCTCAGAAACACTGCCTGCTGCAGACTCAGCCGGGGCCTCTTCCGCCTTAGCCGATTCCTCAGCAGCAGGCTCTTCTGCCTTAGCCGGTTCTTCAGCAGGAGTCTCTTCTGCCTTAGCCGGTTCTTCAACCGGAGCTTCTTCTGCCTTAGCCGGTTCTTCAACCGGAGCTTCTTCTGCCTTAGCCGGTTCTTCAACCGGAGCTTCTTCTGCCTTAGCCGGCTCCTCAACCGGAGCCTCTTCTACCTTAGCTGGTTCTTCAGCAGGAGTCTCTTCTGCCTTAGCCGGCTCCTCTGCTGCAGCTTGTCCGCCGAAAATCGAATTTGGAAAGATAACACCGCAATTAAAAGCAGGATACTCCCCTATTGTCATTTCATAGGGTATAAATGTAAATTCCTCATTATCGTCTAATTCTATTTCTTCCTTAGACCCGCTCCATGGATCTCCAATAAAAGTCTTGGTTTGTGAAAAATGACCGTGACCTTCCAATTCTTCACGAAAGATCCTGTCCCACGAACCTATAAGCAGATTGCCCATTTCCCCTATGGCGTCACTGGCTTCTGAAGCTTCCTTGTCTCCTCCACGCTTTGTGTTTTCCAGAATACGCTTCTCCGGAAGCATAACTATAACACCTGAGAGGGTAAATAATCCAACACGATCAAAGATCATTTGAAAGGTACCATTCAAAGTACCTTTGGATTTGACACAGTTAACGGCTACAGGATTCTTAAATATCTTCTTAAGACCTTTAACCGTTTCACTGCGGCTATCCTGCTGAGTACACGCGATATCTACCCCAAACATGCCGGATATGTCACCGCAAAAAGCCTCGTAAGCCTCTTCCGCCAACTCTACGACTTGACTCTGCAGTTCTGTTTGTGATGTTGCCATTCGTCTTGGCCCAGATTCAGTAAAATGGTTAATCTACATCTTCTCTTTATAACAACACTAAGCCAGCTGCGTATTTGTCTTCGTTATTAATTTTGACCGAAACTTCTTTTGAATGTTCACCTAAATTGTTCTTGAGTTCACGACCACTGATCACCGAAGGTATTGATACCTCAAGATTGCCGGTACTTTCGAGCAAACGGGGCTTTACACTGCCCATAAACATGTTCGATACTTCACCTATAGCGTCACATACATCTTCTTCACTGCTGTCTTCGCTGGAGGTTTCTTCGATATCCATAAAGATCATTGTTTCAAAAACTTCTTTTGCGCTTTCTAACAGCACATCACTAATACATATTTGTTCAAGTATTGTTGACCCCTGTTAAAATTAAGGTTTCTTACTGTCATTAACAGCATTTTAGTTTAATTCATAAACGGAGAAAGCTTTTCCTTAAATTTCTCAGGAGTAAATGGCATGTTAATAAATCCGTTAGCTCCATCGGACATCACAGAATCTATAAGCTCCTGGGAGCTTTCTGTCGAAACCATTATTATCTTTGTATCGGCACAACTATCTAATTCACGTACCTTCTGGACCAGTTCGATGCCATCCATTTCGGGCATATTGACATCGCAGAGCATGATATCTACAGGAGCCGAATTGATCTTCTCAAGAGCCTCTACGCCATTACCGGCCTCTTCGGTTCTTTCGAAGTCAAAACCAGACATCCGAATCGTACGAATAATAATTTTTCTCATCGTTGTCGAATCATCTACTATCATTAGTGATTTTGCCATAAGATTTACCTCGCTTCTAAACTAATGGCCCATTTTGTTAAATCTTGCCAAACATGGAACACGCTTACCTGATTTTCATAAATTAACAATACTTTTCTGTATGCTTTTTCGTCAATCTCAGCAAATACTTTAAATTTTACTTCCTATTTTGTGCTTTTTTTTATTTTTAAGCCTGAAAAACGCTTAAGTTTAAACACTTACCTTGACGACAATTACTATAAGAAGTAGTGGCCAATTATCTATATATCGTCTATCTTAGCCTTAAAGCAATACTTAAAAAGGGAAAAGTAAAATGACAAATAACGGGCTATTAGGCAAACAAAGTGCCGCTTTTGCCGGCAGCAAGCCAATTATAACCAGAAAACGTTCGGTCTTGGAAAAAAACTCAGGAACCGGTAAAAAATCGCCCGATTTGGACAAGTTTCTGGAAAAAACCCTTAATAATGTCAAAACCGCGGCACCTTTAACAAAACGTGAATCAGAAATCCTGCGAATGATAGTCGCGGGCAAAACCAACAAAAAAATCGCACAGATACTTTATCGGACTGAACGAACGGTAGAATACCATCGCAATCGACTCATGCGAAAACTCGACGCCAAAACAGCCGCGGATCTGGTCAAACGTGCTATTACTTTAGGGATCACTTCGTAATTGTATAGTGCTGTTTTACCTCATATTTTTTTGTGATCTTCCGGATTTCAAGGCCCTGCCAAATCAGGTACTTTCCGTAATTCATTAGCACCTCAAAATTGTCGAATAATACTATTGTAATTGTTTAGCTATGAATGTGGTACGTAGATATGAGGATGCGGTAAAATGCGAAATGATACGCTCACAAAACTTATAGAACAAGCTGCCGGCAGCATAAATACTCTGAACCCGAAAAAAGATTCTGAGCTTAAAAAACTGCAGAAGATATTCGACAATATCTGTATGGCTGTTGACAAGCTCGGTGACTCTCCGGAGCAGTTACTTGGCCAGATCAAAGATACAACCTGCGATGCTGTTGAGACACTGCAAAAAATTCTCACCAGAAAGATAAAAGCTACTAAAAAATCGATCAACTCTGTTTCAGAAATGGTAGCAGCTCTTCAGGAGCTTATTGAGCAAATCGCACAGACCGCAACTCCTGCCCAAACACAGCCGGCAGAAAATACTTCATCTGCCTGTAAAAAACAAGCACCTGAAGAAATGATTATTTCTCAAGATGATGTGCCCCTGATATTGGATTTTATTACAGAATCCACCGAACACCTCGATACTGCCGAGGCCGCTCTGCTTGAGCTTGAAGCCAAGCCTGACAATAATGAGGTGCTCAACCTGATATTTCGTGGGTTTCATACTATAAAGGGAATGGCAGGTTTCCTGAATCTTAGCCAGATAGGATCTCTGTCTCATTCTGCGGAAAATCTGCTCAACATGACTCGAAAAGGTCAACTGCTGTTAACCGGCAACAATACGGACATCGTCTTCGAATCGATCGATACATTAAAGAAGATGATCTCCAATCTGCAAAAAGCAATAGAAACCGGCAACATGGTTACCTCGCAGAAAACACTGCCCGATCTGCTCAAAAGATTAAAAGCTACTGCCGAAGGACAAGCTGCTGTAGTCGCAATGGATACTACTCAAGCCAAAGCTGACGACAAAAAGCCTGACGAGATATTACAACCTAAAGAAACAACCTCGAAGGAACCAATGCAGGACCGAAGAGCCGGGGTAGAGAAACGCGAGCGTACCGATAGACGTACTGGCTTAAATGCCGATCAATACACCGGGCCGGAAAGACGCACTGGTGTCGATCGCAGAACTGTTGGAGCGGTGGATGAAAAAATTAAAATAAGTATAAAAAAGCTCGATAAGCTCATTAATATGGCAGGAGAATTGGTTGTCGCACAGTTGATGGTTAGCGAAGAAACTAATACAAATGACTCGTTGGATCATGCACTAAAACGCAAAGTCGCACAGCAGGGTAAGATCGTACGTGAGCTTCAGGAACTGTCAATGTCGATGCGAATGGTTCCGATCAGCAGTGTTTTCCAGAAAATGGCCAGGCTGGTTCGTGACCTTTCTCGAAAAGACCAAAAAAAAATTAAATTTGTCACTGTCGGTGAAGATACCGAACTCGACCGAAGCATAGTGGACAAAATAGCCGACCCGCTCGTTCATATGGTTCGTAATTCCATAGACCATGGGATCGAGTCAGCCGAAGACCGAGCAAAGACAGGAAAAAATCCAGAAGGTACGATCGAACTAAGGGCGTTCCATCAGGCTGGTAACATTGTCATCGAGATCGAAGACGACGGCAAAGGACTTGACAAAGAACGTATCCTACAAAAAGCGATTGATAATGGAGTCGTTGAGCCAGATGCCGAACTGACAGAAGAGCAAATTTATAAGCTTGTTTTTCACGCAGGACTCTCGACCGCTGAGAAAATAACAAGTATTTCAGGTCGAGGAGTAGGAATGGATGTTGTAAAAAAGAACATCTATGCTCTGCAGGGCAAGATCGATATTAGCTCAACCAGAGGCAAAGGAACCATTTTTACTATCAGAATGCCTTTGACCCTGGCGATTATCGATGGACAAATCGTAAAAATAGGTGATGATCGTTATATCATTCCGATCATTTCGATAGTCAACACCCTGAAACCGAAGGCTCAACAACTCTCTTCGGTACAAGGCAAAGGCGAAATGGTTATGATTAGGGGACAGATAATTCCACTGGTTCGATTGTATAAATTATTCGGCTCTGTACCAAAAACCGAGGACCCTACTGAAGCATTAGTGGTATTAGTGCAGGACGATGAAAAGAAATGCTGCTTAATGGTAGACCAATTGCTTGGCCAGCAACAGGTAGTTATAAAAAATCTGGGCGAAGGCTTAGGACAGGTAAAAGGAGTATTAGGTGGTTCGATCATGGGTGACGGAAAAGTAAGTCTGATTCTTGACATACCAGGATTGATGGAACTTGCTCAGAAATAAAAACTTGCTGGTTGTTGAGTTACGATGAAAACATTAACAGTTCACAACGTGGTTTTGAGTGAAAGAGATTTCCGAAGGAGCAGAGATATTGTTTACAAACATTGCGGTATCAACCTCCACGCCGGCAAAAAAGAGTTGGTTCGTGCCAGACTCGCTAAAAGATTGAGGCTCGGCAATTTTAAAACATTCCCGGAATACATAGACCATCTCTTTAATGACGAATCCGGAAAAGAGTTTTCCACAATGATCGACTCGATCAGCACAAATCTGACCGGCTTCTTCAGGGAACAACCACATTTTGATTTTCTGAAAAATACTTTCCTGCCCCTATTACTGGAGAAAAAACGAAATAAACGAAATTTTAAAATACGGGCATGGTCTGCAGGCTGTTCTACAGGAGAAGAAGCGTATTCGATGGCAATTACTTTAAACCAGGCAATCGCAGGAAAAGGACAATGGGATATTAAAATACTTGCAAGTGATATCTCAGCAAGTGTACTCGAAACCGCAAAGCGAGGTTTATATGACACCGAAAAAATCGAACCTGTGCCTCTGCAACAAATGAAAAAGTATCTTGTACCACACCAAAAAAACAACCAAAAAATATTCGAAGCAAACAAAATATTGAAAGATACCGTGATTTTCAGATATTTGAACCTGATGGAAAATTGGCCCATTACCGGACCTGTCGATATTATTTTCTGTCGAAATGTGATGATATACTTTGATAAGCCTACACAGTCAAGATTGATAAGCCGATTCTGGGACCTGCTGGATTCCGGAGGTGTTCTGTTCACGGGACATTCAGAATCGTTAACAGGAATTGAACATAAGTTTAAATATGTCCAGCCTACAATTTATATTAAACCATAGAATGAGAATATATCCGTGCCCAAAGTAATTGTAAATGTTGCTGATGCGAAGGTTTCCAACAACACCTCCGATGTCTTGGCTACCTATTCATTGGGCTCATGTATCGGCGTTAGTCTCTACGACCCGGTGGTACAGGCAGGCGGAATTTTGCATTATCAACTGCCTGACTCACAAATGGACCAGGACAGGGCAAGGCAAAAACCGTTTATGTTTGCCGATACAGGCATGAAATTTCTACTGCAGAAACTGACGGCAATAGGAGCGAACAAAAACAGATTGCAGGCTAAGATCGCAGGCGGGGCCGCCATGAACGATGGACCAAAGGGTTTTGACATTGGAAAGCGTAATCATTTGGCTATTAGAAAACTGCTCTGGAAAAACGGGATCTTCATCAAAGCTGAAGAGATCGGAGGCAATGAGCCTCGAAACTTGTATTTGAACATTGCCGACGGCACCGTAACAGTTAAATCCAATGGCTTTAAAAAGAAAATATAACAAAATGTCTACTCTTCTTAAAACAAAAGTCAAGGTGCTGATAGTTGACGATTCAGCGATCGTACGCAAGATACTCAGTAAGCAGTTAAGTCAGTCTCGAGGTATAGAAGTAGTCGGCACCGCCCCTGACCCATACATAGCTCGTGACAAAATTATTGACCTTGATCCTGACGTACTTACACTCGATGTCGAAATGCCCAGAATGGACGGAATAACCTTCCTGCGAAAGCTGATGAAACACCACCCAATGCCTGTTATCATTCTTAGCTCACTAACCCATCAAGGCGGAAAAACAGCTATGGAAGCTCTTTCTGCCGGAGCTGTCGAGATTATGTGTAAACCGGGGCCGGCTTACAGTGTCGCAGAGGCATGCCTGGACCTTGCCGAAAAGATAAAAGCCGCTTCACGAGCTCGAATCGATAAATACTACGCATTGCTCACAAGCACCGACAAACCTGCCAAAAGATTGAGCATGGTAGAGACAACCAACAAAATATTCGCTATCGGTGCCTCAACTGGCGGAGTCCAGGCTTTGTCACGTGTACTCACCACCATGCCTGAAAACGCACCGGGAACATTGGTGGTTCAGCACATGCCTGTTCAATTTACCCTATCTTTTGCCCAGAGACTAAATAATGAGTGTGCCGTAAACGTCAGTGAAGCAAAGGACGGCGACCATCTTATACCTGGCAAAGTGCTGATCGCTCCGGGAGGGCTGCATATGACGCTGCGTCGATCAGGCGCAAATTATTATGTCTCTGTAAAAGATGGCCAGCCTGTCTATCGCCAGAAACCAAGCGTCGAAGTTTTGTTTAATTCCGTTGCCAGGTATGCTGGCGCAAACGCCGTTGGTACGATTCTCACTGGAATGGGAAGTGACGGTGCCGCAGGCCTATTGAATATGAGACAAAGAGGAGCGCATACTATTGCACAGGATGAAGCCTCCTGCATAGTTTTCGGAATGCCAAAAGAAGCGATCGAAAAAGGCGCCGCTGAAAAAATCGTTCCACTTTCCGATATAGCAGAAACCATGATCAACTTAGCAAAACACTAAAAGACTTTGACATAACCCCAACAGAATTTCAGTTAGCCCCACGATTTATTCTGGCCGGGTTAAGACGAAAAATGCGGGCCGACGTCACAGTTTCGGCGAATCACGCATTTGGGCAACACGCCCGTAAGGAAGGGGTAACTAAAAACCTGCGTAACAAATATCCATCGAACCAAACAAATATATTAATCGTGCTAACTGATCATTTAAGCCCTAACACCTCAGCCATCGAATACAGTGCTGGTTTTTTCCCTACCAGCCATTCCGCGGCTCTCAAAGCTCCACGGGCAAAGCCGTCCCTGCTGTGAGCATTGTGCTCTAACGTTACAGTTTCGCCGAGCGTACTGAAGATCACCGAGTGTATCCCTGAGATGTCACCAGCTCGAACCGAGTGTATGCCAATACTGCCTTTTTGCCGTATAGCATCTTTGCCGCTTCTTCCGTAAGTGAAGCTCCCATTGAGATAATCACCGCTTTCTACACAAATATTTTCAGCTAACGTCAAAGCTGAACCGCTCGGCGCGTCTTTTTTGAAACGATGATGCTGCTCTATGATCTCGATATCGTAATCTTCACCGAGCATCGAAGCGACTTTACCGACCAGCGTAAATAACACATTCATCCCTATGCTCATATTCGTGCCGTATATAACGGGGACTTTTTCGCTGGCGGATTTTACCTTTGCTATCTGTTCAGCGGTCAGCCCGGTAGTACCCAATACAAGAGCGGAATTATTTTCGAGACAGTACTGGGCAGTCTGTTCAACACTTACCGGCTGGGAAAAATCAATCACCACATCAGCACCCGGTGCAAATACAGACTCGAAGCTGACGTTCTCGACACCAGCGTTCTTGCCGATATCAGGATGATCGCAACTTTCGACCGCGGCTATAATATCAAACTGCGAAGCTAATGAGACGATCCGTTTCCCCATTCGCCCAGCCGCTCCGACTACTATAAGTTTAAACCCCATCAGCAGGCTCCTTTAATTTCTCTGGTTGTACACGTACAGTAATAATATCGGCAAAGACTTAGTTGGAAGGTATTCTCGAAGGCAGTGACTGACACATTTTAGCTATCACTTCCTGCACCTTTTTCGCTGTTTGCGGTGCCAGTGCCCGTCCTATCACCCCGCCCGCGATACCTCCTGCAACACCACCGATCACCTGCGAACTGCTCTCGTCACCGGCAACAGCCATTCCACCAACAGCACCGGCAGCGGCACCGACTAAAGTAGAAAGAGTCTGGCCGGTAGAACCTTCTCCGCTTGCGATCCATAAAATGCTGGCGTCTTCGACGTCGATCATCTTTGCCGTCAGATTCATGTCTTCTTTAAATTTGGGAATGTTAACGATTATCACAGCAGGGACATTGAGGACTCGTCCTGCCCGTGCGGCGCCTTCGTTGGTTGTAACACCAGATGCCTGGAACTTCTGCTCTTCGAGCAAAGATTCTATCTGAGACCGTTCGACAAGCACATAGCCTTTCTTCATTAATTCCAGCATGAAAAAATCTGCGACCTGATTCCTCGCAGCCTTGCCTCTTAATTTGCCTTCGACACTTACAACTGCTACTTTATGAATTTTGCCGAAGTCATACCCAACCCTCGCCTGCCCCTGACCGGTAGAACAGCCGCTAACACCGACAAAAAACATCCCTGCCAACAAAATGTAAATGCAAACAGTTCTCATAATACAATTCTCCAAAAAAAGTAACATACCAACAATATTTTTTAATCAAACTGGCCGATGATAATTATGTTTTTGACGTCTGCTATTATATACAGAATTGTTATCAAATTCACAACAAAATATAAAAACAGTTTCGGCCAAAGGCCGAGTCCGCAATTTTGATTTTTAACTTTTACATTCTCAAACTGACCATCGGTCAGTTTGAGTTATTTCCCACTATCTAACCAAATCAAACAAAATTGTCAACCTGTTTTTACCCCGCTACGAGGGAAAAACAGTAAAAATCTTGCCAAATAACCCACTTGGCGGTAGAATATCGGTTATGGAAAAAGCGGAGACCTGGCAAATTAAAGACATCATACGTATGTGGGCAAGCAAGGATAAAGATATACGAAAAGTTTACTTATAGGGAAGCTATACCAGAAGAAACCCTAATAATTCAAGTGACTTAGACGTTGCAATAGACTTTGAACCCAAAGGCGGTGGCATTAATGGACAACAAGAGTTGCAATTAGAACTGCCAACAATACCAATCCATTTGGAATATTATTGTGAACAAAACAAAGACTTAGTGAAAGAAAACGTTAGGATCGGTGTTGAGGAAGACCCCTGTGAACTAATTTACTCAAGGAGCTGAACAGTTGGCTGAGGAATTGAGGCAAATATGCTAACGACAATTAAAACAAAGGACATTGACAATCTTTTGGGATTATTCCGGCAACTTCAAGACTCTGCAAAGTAAGACCACCTGAAAAGAAAAACGAAATTTAGGAGCAATGTCTAAACCCGGATTTCCCAGATGAAGTCGTGCAAAAGAAGTAAAATTTGTTAGAATAGAGCTTATGGAAGGCGTTCGATTGAGTTATCATTATACCAAATTAAAGAACCCAATGGGTGAAAAATACAAGGATGCTCTTAGGCTCGATCCCGATACATCGGGACTGAAGGTCGAATTTCATGGAACCAAAGTAACCAGTGATGCAGGTTTATTAGCGTATCGAGAGTTAGATGAAGTCCTCACCGGTATAATAAAAACCCAACCGCAAAAT
>SDBV01008567.1_pt1 | contig 13754 bp, 9 predicted proteins | sample 2277081 | NCBI WGS metagenome assembly SDBV01 (sample SAMN10402039, study PRJNA504765) | marine sediment metagenome | isolation source: marine sediment core GS10_PC15, 223 cmbsf | place: Arctic Ocean: Southern Knipovich Ridge | collected 2010 | reverse complement strand
TACTTTTGCACTAAACATCTCGATCAATGCCATAATTTCCGGACGCTTCTCAGGCGTTGCCGCTACAGAAAGCAGCATAAGGTCACGTGCAACCATATCATGACCTGCGAAATCCTGAACCTTGACGATAGAAACTATCTTCGCCAATTGCTTGCGAACCTGCTCGACAACCCGATCGTCACCGATGACAACTATCGTCATTCGACTCAATTTAGGATCCTCGGTACGCCCAACCGCCAAAGAATCGATATTAAACGCGCGAGCGGCAAACATCCCAGCCACATGAGCAAGAACGCCAGGTTTATTTAAAACCAATGCACTTATTATGTGTTTCATGATCATTCTCCTATCAAAATCGGCTTTTGCCGTCAATGTTCATTTAAGTCTGCATTCCCCAAACAAGAAACCCTAATTCTGACGCAGTCAGAAATGTTTTATTCATTTGTATTTTGGTAATTAACATTTGTTTAGGATTCCTGTCCCGCCATAGCTTTATGCGACGGCGGATCGAGTTTAGTGCTTAGAATTTTGGCCACCGGCCATCAAGGCATACTTTCAAAAATATCGAGTCCGTCCATCTCGTCGAGACTCTTACCCGCTGCGACCATCGGCCAGACGTTCTCTTCCCGATCGACATGGAAATCGACCAAACAAGGACGCGTCTCGGCAAGCATACGCTCAAGAGCCGCCGGCACGTCAGCCTTTTTGTCAACGACCTCGCCAACAGCGCCCAAAGCCTTGGCAACCTCGGCAAAATTCGGATTCTTCAGCGAGCTTTGCGAATAACGCTTCCCGTAAAACAGCTCCTGCCACTGACGAACCATGCCCATATACCCGTTATTAAGCAGGCACACCTTGATCGGAAGCTCGTACATAACCGCCGTAGACATCTCCGTAAGCGTCATATTAAAGCTGCTATCGCCGTCAATATCGATAACCGTCGCATCAGGCAACGCAAGCTGTGCACCTATCGCAGCCGGCAAGCCGAACCCCATCGTTCCAAGTCCGCCGGAGCTGATAAACTGACGCGGATATTTATATTTATAGAACTGAGCGGCCCACATCTGGTGCTGACCGACGCCGGTAGTGATTATCGCATCGCCGTTGGTCTGCTTGCAAAGCTCTTCGATAACATACTGCGGCTTGATCGTCTTGGCCCTGCGGTTATAAGTGAACGGATGTTTCTTCTTCCACTTAGCCAGCGTATCGAACCATTCTTTTCGCTCTTTATGCTCAACAGCACCTGTAAGCTCGTTCAATATATCCTTAGCATCGCCAACGACAGGGATATCGACATAAACGTTCTTAGATATGCTCGCCGGGTCAATGTCAATATGTATCACCTTCGCCTTCTGCGCAAAGGTAGCCAGCTTACCGGTTACCCGGTCTTCAAACCTCGCACCAACGGCGATCAGCAAGTCGCACTCCTGAACAGCATAGTTCGCGTACGCCGAACCGTGCATCCCAAGCATATCAAGCGACTCGTCCTTAGTCTGGTCGAAACACCCAAGCCCAAGCAGCGTCGTCGTCACCGGCAGATTAGCCTTTTCTGAAAATGTACGAAGCTCATCGCTGGCATTAGCGAGAATGATACCGCCGCCTGCATAAACAACAGGACGCTTGGAATTATTGATCGCAGCAGCCGCCGTCGATATCTGCCTGGCATGTCCGCGGGTCCGAACCTTATAGCCCGGCATGTTAATTTCCTTAGGACCCTTCCAGTCAGCCTCATTTATCTGTACATCGACCGGTATATCGATAAGCACAGGGCCCGGCCGGCCCGTCGAAGCGATATAGAACGCCTCACGGATAGTATCTGCCAGATCGGCAACATCCTTAACGATAACATTATGCTTAGTCACCGGCCGAGTGATACCCGTCGTATCGGCCTCCTGAAACGCATCGTTTCCGATTAAGCTCGTGCGAACCTGACCGGTGATCGCAACCAAAGGTATTGAATCCATCATCGCAGTCGCCAAACCGGTTACAAGGTTCGTAGCCCCGGGACCGCTCGTCGCAATGATCACGCCAACCTTACCCGTCGCACGCGCATAAGCATCTGCCATATGACAGCCGCCCTGCTCATGACGAGGAATTATAAATTTGATCGGACTGTCATACAGCTTATCGAACAACGGCAAAACAACACCGCCAAGATAGCCGAACATTACATCGACGCCCTGTTCTACAAGAATATCGACGATAATTTGACTGCCCGGTTTACGGATTGTCCCAGCGCCAGGCGCGCCAGAGGGGTCTTTCTTTCCCATGATAAAACTCCTATCCTGAAAAACTTCGGTAACCCCTTTTAGAGTTCCCTGATTATGTTATCCCGGGTAAGACAGCTTTTACTGGCCTTTCCGATATACCAATCAAAGCAGCTACGAGCCGCAACGACCGACAAAACCGGCGTCTTTTGCCACGCCATCATCCCGATACCACAAGATTTTTCTTTGTGTCTCAGAACCGAACCTGCATCTTGTAAACACAAGTTCATAAGTCTTTATAATATAACAACAAACAGCAATTTGTCAACCCCTTACATACCGGTGCGATCTCAATTAACCGCTGCATTATATCCTAAGATCGGCATATCGACCAAAAAACGTCCCTTTTTAACGATACAGACACATGAAAAATTTTCATATTTTTCTCAAACGTCCCATATTTAAACCAATATCAATCAAGATAAATTTTGACCGGTTCTCTAAATAACGCATGTAACTTAGACCAAACAACCGATATACTTCCAATAGCGAACGGTTGCCGATTTAGGATGGGATGATTACATAACAAAGCCGATATATAGGGACAAGCTTCTGGGAGTAATTAGTAAATATCTGCCTGTCAAAGCAGAGGTTTAACTATGAATATTTCAAGAAATGTACTTGATAACACAGCAAGTTTTGAAAAGTGTAATATCGTTCGATATGTCATTCTCTATATAGCGATTGCACTTATCTTTATAGCGCTCCGCCCCTGGATATTCTCATCGGACTGGATCAGTTCCAGTGATTTCCATGCCTGCATCGAAATCTCCAGCTCGTTCATCGCTATTATTGCTGCCATTGCGTGTTTGATTTACTATTTCGGACTGAAAAGCCGGTATTATTTGATTATTGGATTAGGTTTTTTTGTTTGCGGTAGTGAGGATTTCATCCATGGAATACTAAGCTTCAGGCGGCTTTTTGAAAATTCAAATGTAGATTTCTCACACTTTATTCCGGGGACCTATGTGGCTGGTCGGATTATGCTGGCCGTTGCCATCATCTCTGCGGCCCTTCTGAAAAAGAAACTCACTGAGCCAAGCAAAATTAAAAAAGAGGCGATTATTTTTTCAGCAATTGCCATACTCCTCGGTAGCGGAGCGACTGCACTGGCCTTTAGTCTGCCTCTGCCAGAGTTCATCCATCCTGAGAATATCATCTCACGACCGGTGGATCTCGTATCAGCGGGACTCTTCCTGGCAGCCTTCCTGTTGGTATTCAAACAGTTCATTTCTGTCAGAGATGTTTTTTCAGGAACTTTGCTGGTGTGTATCCTGTTGAATCTTGGCGGACAAATATACATGTCTTTCTCTAAGCAATTGTTTGATATTTTCTTTGATTTGGCACATTGGGCCAATATCTTAAGTTATTGCATGCCTGTAATAGGTATCACCTTTGAATCGCTTGACAAAATGAAAAAGGCCCAGGACGGATCAAACATTCGCAAGCTGGCAGAGGAAGAGATACAGGCAAAAAATCAGCAGCTAAGAACTGCAAATCGGCAATTAATAGCTAACGAACTGGAACTGGAAAAAACATTAAAAACTCTCGAAACTAAAAATAAAGAACTACAAAGCATCGTCTACGTCGCATCACATGACCTAAAGTCTCCCATCGTAAACATCAACGGATTCGGAAACCTGCTCTGGCAAAGCTGTGAACAGGCACTTAATATCATACAAAGCAAAGATGTTTCGTCAGATGAGAAGATCGAAAAAATAGAACCGATCTTCACAGACAACATCTACGAATCGCTGGAGTTTATCTCCGCAGGAACCAGAAAATCACAAAGCCTGCTTGATGGACTCCTAAAGGTCTCACGCATCGGAAACATCCATATAGATATACACCCGCTGAACATGAACCGTTTGATATCAGACATAAAGGATACCGTAGAGTACCAGCTGAGCGAAAAAAACATAGAAATGACCGTCGAACAGCTTCCAGACTGCCTTGGCGACAGCGACCAGATCAACCAGGTCTTCAGCAACTTGATCGACAATGCGATCAAATATCGCCACCCGGATAAAAATGGAAAGATTAATGTCTCAGCCAAAACAGAAAATGGATACTGTACTTATTGCGTCGAAGATAACGGCATAGGGATTAAACATGATCATCAGAAAAAAGTATTCGAGTTGTTCCACCGACTAAACCCGAGCAGCTCGGAAGACGGAGAAGGAATTGGACTTACAATAATCTCAAGAATACTAAGCAGGCACGACGGACACATAACCGTTGAATCGAAACCGGGGGAAAATAGTAAATTCTACGTCACACTTCCATCCGCATAGGACTTAACATGAAAGTAATACAGAATTGAGGAAATGTTCTGTAAAGATCGAATCTTGAGCGAAGCGAAATCCCGAACTTGCTTCGGGCACTAGGCACGAATCACGATCTATGTCGCTTCTTTGTAGAACAACGTAAGCGTCGCCATCGAATCGTCAAGATTTATCGAAGTCTCGATCAACTCGGCATCTTCGCCAACATTGTTGTCAACACTAAGGCTGTTAAAAACTCTTGGGATCGTAACTTTAACATCGCCGATCACTTCAAAAAGGTGCGCCTTTACAGAACCAAGGACCATGTTCGCCACCTCGCCCATGGCATCGTTTATCTGAGATTCCTTAAGTTCGTCGGTGCCTTGAGTACCGAGCATATTATTAGCGATAACCTTTGCGGTATCAATATCGCAGGTAACACCAAGGCTGCCGCAATATCGTCCCTTGAAATCGATCGAGCTGGTTATTGCCGGCTCTTCGACAGTATCATAGTTACCGCTGCACTCTTCGACCTCCATATAGATCATAGTCTCGAACACATCACGTGCCCCTGAGACCAGTGCTTCACTAAATATATCCTGTCCTGCCATGACGATAACCTTTTTGGTTTGCTAATATAAACAGCTTACGGTTACCTCGCTTATCGTCATTAAAACACGATGCCTAAACCGGATTTCTAATTTCACGCCAAAAAATGCCTTGTTCAGCAACCAAACAAACACAAACGTCCGATATCAGTACCAATACCAGCCGCAGGCTGGAGATGGCTCTGCCATCCTATCCCCTACCCGCTGTACGCTATACGCTAGTTTCGCACTGGCCAGAAAACAGCATCGCCATTTTCGCCCCACATCCTTTTACCACCCTTTCTATTCGTACCGTACTCGCCGCCGTCATCGATGAAATTATTGCTTACACTATAAAGCATAAACCCGCCGTCGGTTTTCTTATAAACCAACGCCCCGTCACTATAAGGATCCATCGGAACACTTTGTATATAACCCGCTTCAACTAATGCATCTAAACTCGCCGGCAGATTACCATTTTCCTTTTCATATCGAAGCACCGCAATGATCATCAGGGTACCTTCATAGTTTGCTCTGCTCTTATAGTGATAATTGCTAACCTTTTCGATAGCAGGAACTAACTCTTTGATAAACATATACCTGAAACTAAGGTCTTGTAAACGATCATCTAACTTTTTAATGTTTCTCATCTTTCTTTGATGGGGAGTATATTGAGTTAAGCTCTCAAGATAATCGTACAACTCATTGCCTTTGGCCAACGTCTCATTACGCCTGGCAAGCACAACTCCTACCGCCCCAATTGCTATATCCTGAACAAAACCGGCCAAACCTTCCTCATCTTCAAACCAGGATACGTCAAAATCAAAAAGCATAGCGCCCATCTTCTCTGGTACCAGATGCCCTCCGCCCGGACCGCCTTTGGTATACATGTGCTGAACACAATCCAGAAAGAACAGCCGTTCTCCTGCCATATTGATTTCAGGATAGCCGTCTGCGTATATTTCGGCTAGCTGTTCGTAAAGTTGTTTAAGCACACTTGGCGAAACCTCTTTTTCAGCGACTATTTCTGTTATAACCTTGTGTCCGATGCGTTCCATTGCAATACCACCCAACTGATCTATCAGAATTACATTACTCTTTAGATGCTTACCAGCCATTATAATTAACATGCACTTGCTCAGCCCCTGTTCGACTCTCCCTTCCTCTGCATCTATAAGAGCGTTCCATGCACCAACCTTGCATATGTTTTTCACAGCCGACAAATGCGGCAGCAAAATACTTAAAGTCCATTTATCTTCTTTTCGCTCAACTCCCTCTCCATAGCCATATTCCCTATACGCATAAGGCTTGCCGGAGCCTTTTACAAACTCATCCCAAGCCGGCCTGTTATCATCAAGATATTTATAAAAAGTTGTCTTTTCTTCATCGCTCAGCTTTTCAAGATCACCTATAAGACCGTATTCAAATTTCAGCTTTTTGGTTACCTCGTTTACTTGCTCGTCCTTGAAAACATATAACTCTCCCGCATTCTCATAATTAGCCCAGCCGTTATCAACATCCGCCACTTCGGGCCGATTCAGTTTATTAAGCACTTCAAGATAATCGACGCTTATCTCAGGCTTACCGCTGATAAACCACAGCATATAAACAAAGAACAAAACGAATAATATCCCCACCCCTTTGACGCAACCGATGACAGCCTTTTTCCACATAGGCCTGTTCCGTTTCTTCCCCCGCCGGATCAATATCGCAAGCATCTTCGCATCGCCAAAGCCTTCTATAAGTTCTTTAGCAGCTTGTTCTTTATTCTCATCGGCGCACCCCTTCAGCGCATCGGCAAAGTGCCCACTTAGTTCTTCCCGAACCTCCGCACGCACTCTTTTCTTATACCGCATCTTTTTAATAACAGATTTGATATACTCGCTAACAACTTCAGGTAAACTCTCATAATCTTTATCCATGATATACTTCCTTAAAAGCCACCTTTGTCATCCCAGCGAAAGTCGTAGATGCCTTAGGTGCTGGGATCCATTTCTACAGTAAAACTTGTGCCACACCGTAGGATGGGCAGATCCCTGCCCATGCGGTTATTTCAACCACGCCACACAACCGCTAACGCCTAGGCCAAAACACAGCATCACCACTTACGCCCCATCGCTTTTTACTGCCCTTTTTATTCGTCACGTACTCGCCGTCATCGTCTACAAAATTATTGCTCACACTATAAAGCGTAAACTCGTCATCTGCTTTCTTATAAACCAATGCTCCATCGCTATAAGGATCCATCGGAAGACTTTTCAAATACTCCGCCTTAACAACATCGCCAAGACTTGCAGGCAACCTACCCTTTTCCTTTTCAAATCTAAATATCGCCAACGTCGTAATAAGCCCGTCCCGATTCGCCCGTAATCGCCAGCTCAACTCTGAGATCTTCCCAAAACTCGGGCTAAGAATCTCCATCAGGGCTGTACTGTTTCCAATATCGTCCCATCCGATCTCAAGAGGTTCATTTACGCTCTGCCAAGGCGTTCTTACAAGCAGCTTATCTGTGTTATCATAGAAACTATCAATTTGCCTTAAGACCTCTCTGCGATCTGGAACACCTACACCAAAAAGAATTTTGACTCCGTCCTTCCAGCTATTTGCTGCAAGAGGAATGCCTTTTAGCAAAACTCTTCCCGATCCTTTACCATCATCGGTAAACGACCGCTGCACCATGTCATACAAAAAAGCCCTTTCCGCTTCAAAATTCATCATGCCTGCATTTTCAGCAAACCTCTTTTCAAGTTCATCTTGTATATATTCCTGTTGCTCCGAAGACAATTCGACTCTGTCAATTAAATCATATATGCCTGCATGCCCCATCGCCTCTATCGCCACACCAACCAACTGCTCGATCAGCAACCCTTTTCCTATTTGTCTTTGGCCAAATTCCTGCAAAGCCAATGTATCGCTTATCGCACCGTCAACATCACCATCGTAAGTCCTTAAAAAGATCCGTTTTTGTGTTCGTTGCGCAAGCCTTTTATATTTGCTTAGTACCGGCAGGATTCCGTCCATGACTTTTTTTGTAAAACCATAGGCATCCAATCTCTCCGTATCAACACTCTCGACTTCATAATTCGCCCAGTAATAAGGTTTCTCTAACGCCTCTATAAACTTTTCTATCGCAGGTTCGTTTTCCTCAACATAGTTTCTCGTAAGTTCCAACTCTTCGTTGCTCATATCGCCCGGCCAATTTACAAGGATCATCGTTGCATCCTTGTATTGATCATCAAGCAGTTCTATTGCTTTTATAATATCCGCCATCGCGTTTAACGATTCATCTTTACCCCCACTTGCCTTTTCAGTAAGCCATTGTGAATAATCAACCGTTATTGTCGGCCTGCCTGTCGCCATGTATCCAAGACGAAGAAACACGAACAAAATTAATATGCCGATCACCTGAAGTGTTTTTATTATCGCCTTTTTCCACAAAGGCCTGTTTCGTTTCTTCCCCCGCCGGATCAATATCGCAAGCATCTTGACATCGCCGAAGCCTTCTATAAGTTCTTTAGCCGTTTGTTCCATATTCTCATCGCCGCAGTCTTTCAGCGCATCTGCAAAGTGCCCGCAAAGCTCGACCCGAACCTCCGCACGAACCTTTTTCTTATACCGCATCTTTTTAATAACAGATTCGATATACTCGCTAACAATCTCAGGTAATCTATCATCCATAATTGTAACCTTAAAAACCCAAACTGACCGCAGGTCAGCGATGGCTGGTTACCCCGAGCTTGTCGAGGGGAGCCATCCTATCCGCTAAACGCTATCCGCTGCACGCTATACTGCCGCTCATACCAAACACCAGCCGAACTCCTTCTTGCAATTTTGTCCACTGGTCCTTTTGCGCCTTTAGCTGGCCCTTCCCTTCACCGGTGATCGAGTAGTACCTGCGTTTGCGTTTACTCTCGTTGGTGTCCCATTCGGCGCTCACAAGTCCTTTAGCTTCAAGGTTATACAGCAATGGATACAGCGTACCGCGCCCGAGCGTAAGCACCCCGCCGCTCCGCTGCTCGATGGCTTCGCCAAGCTCGTAACCGTACATCTTGCCACGACTTAGCACTTCCAGCACCACCACTGGAGCTACGCCTTTTAATAGTTCTCGTTCAAATTTCATATTTTTCTCCTAAAAATTAATTGCTTTGTTTTATATAGTATGTATCACAAACTATGTATAGTCAAATAAATTCTGAAAAAAATATAAAAAACATCATCCCAGACCCCCCGTACTGTTAATAGCCTGCTTTTCGCTTATAGAATCGTCGACGAGATAATAGCCAAATCCCAAAAAAAGGGCCGAAAGCATATACACCTACAACCCATGTCTCTTGATATTACTTTTACAGATCCTCGCTCCGCGTAGCCGAACAATGGATCGGGAGCTTATCTGCCTGAAGGCAGCTCACGGCCCGTTGGTTTTTATAAAAGGATTTTACAGACTGTTTTCCAGTTCCTCAAACATATCTTCTAAGCTATCGATCACCTTTTGCAGGTTGTCAAGGTCAATACTTTCTATTACTTCCTCATCCTCCAAAACCTCATTAAGGAAGTCCAGCCCTCTTTCAACCTGCTCGATTCTTTCTTCGATGGTCGGCTCAACTGCAAACGCTTGAGCAGACATAGCATCTATACTCATCGGCATTGACATCATGCTTCCGCCGCCGCCCATCGCCATCATTGCCTCTGTCATTGGTATATCCGCCATCTTAGAACAACTTACCCAAAGCCATTCGTTTGCGAATTCCTGCAAATTGACTATGTCCATTGAAGTTAGCCAAGCATCGGCCAAAGTAACAAAGTCAAGATAGTTCACTATTTTGTCATTATTGAAGTCAGCGTCCTTAGATTCACCTTCGTCACAATATTCATCCGCTCCCATGTCGATTATATCACTATCGTCTGCATTACCATCAAGAACTCTGAATTCTTTATCAATGTCCCTCTCAACATAGAAAGTGTTATTGGGATCATTTCCCGCGTCAATACATGGAGATGTGCTTTGCAAACGATAATAAATATCTAACGATGGGTTGTCATCGATGTTGCCAATGCCTGCCATTATCATATCATTAGGATCGGAAGGATCAGGGACCATAGGTGGGAATTCCATGCAGCTATAATCAGCAATACAACCAACAATGTCATTGGCATCGTTATTATCCCACATTATACAGTTACTGACAGACGGTTCATACAAGCCATCAAAGTAGATGCCTGTCTCAATATTATCGACTATTGTATTGTTCCTAATGGTTATGCTTTCATTGGGATCAACAGGGTCAATAATATTAACACCTATTATGTTATCGTAGATAAAATTATTTTTAACTATAGGATATCTTGCATTATATAAATATACACCTTCCCCGTTGTCCTCGATAAGATTATGTTCGATAACGGACAGCCGATTACTGGCATAGATGCCTGCAAAATAACCGTTTCTTATGGTAAAACCGTCAAGCACTGTATATCTCACAGAACCATCGGCTATAACAACATAGTCAACATTATCTTCATTGTTCCTGTCAGGGTCATTCACTGCTTTAGTGTAATCATCGTCATTATTGACATCACCGCACAGGATTGTTTCATAGTCAACCCAGTATCTTTCGTAACGTTTGGTCTCATCCCCATTAAACCCCCCATAAACTCCTACGTAATTTACAAGTTCAATAAAAGGATCGGTGCTGTTGTCTGCCTGGTATGTGCCGTCCGCAACCCAAATCTCATCACAAGGATACGCAATATCCAGCCCATCACGTAAGTCATCAAAAGCTTCCTCCCAGCTTGAGCCGTCATTAGGATCAGGTTGAGTAATGTCAACGTAGATGATATTCCCGCTTTCAGAGCAACTGCAAATTTCAGTTTCCAGGGAATCGCTGATCGTTCTTTTAATACCTTCAAAGTTAGCAGTAATAGAACAACTGTTTGTTATGTATTGTCCAGGAGTAGGTCTTTTATTTACTTTGGTATTAATAGTAACTGTTTCTTCACCGTCAAAGAAATTTGGGTCGAAGATCCATGTTACGGTATGTGCATCGCTGTCATATTCTCCACTGTCGGATGCCGAGATAAAGTCAACTTCACGAGGTAATTTGTCAACAAGAATAACATTTGTCCCTGGCAAAGGATCGTCATCATCTGTCCACTGATACTCGTATTTAATCGTGTACTCAATGCCGTCACCGGCAGGAACACAGCCGTTACTATCGTCATCCTTTTCGAGGGTAAATATAAACGCATCCACATAACCGTTTTCAGCAAAAGTAATGCCGGCAGCCCCGCTAAGTCCTTCACTAGTCTTTCCGTATTCACCCTTGTCCCAGTAGTCTATAAAATCATACCTCTTCAAGCCCCGAACTTCACCTGAGACAGTTGTAATATAAACATATTCAGTAAGCTCATCGACATCAACGGCTGTTACACTTGTGCCTATATTTACAGCATTGTTCGGGTCCTGGCTGCCCTCATTTATATTATACTGCATCAGGTAATCATGACCACCATACGCACCACCATAAATATTTTCGTTTGTAGAATCGTATGCAATACCAACGATGTTCTCATCCAGTTCATAAGTTTGCAGATATTCCCAGTCGTCGTCACGATCGTATGTATGGACTTTGCTAGAGTATTCAAAAGGAATGATATAAAGGAATTCGGAAACATATAAAATGCCGTTCGTTTCATCAAGATCGATTCCGCAAGGGTAAAATCCTGTTGTAATATTGTCTAATGATTTTGGATTTGGAACATAATCAGGGTCATTAGGGTCGCTTGGGTCAGGGGTTTCAAGGGTAAGAGTCAGTTCGTCAGGGTCCCAAAGATAAGTAAACAAATTGTTAGTATTTCTGTCAATTAGATATACCTTCGGCTGATTGAGGTCATTGTTATCGACAACAATACCTGCAATATCATCTGGTGCACCTTCATGCGTCAATGTTATTGAGCCGACAGGTAGCAGCCTTTTAGCACTCACCAACTCAATTACATTGCCTCCTCCTCCATACTTGCCTTCTTCATTGGTGACTAAGAGAATACCTGATACAGAGTCAAGAGTAACATCGACTGGACCATAACCGTTTGTAGGCAAGGATAAGTTTTCTCTATATTCTACCTGTCCATTATTGACGTTGTAAGCACTTATGCTGTCAACTTCATGGTTAACTACAAATACTGATTTTGCAAAACTTACAGACGTGGTCAAGCAAACAACAATTATGATAACATATGCACAACAAAAGAACCTTCTCTGAATAGACATACTTTCCTCCTTAAAAGTTTTGATTGGCATTAACTGGTCGTGTTAACTACTTCCTCTGTTTAAATATTGCAAGTGCCCCAAGACCAAATAGCGAAATTGTCATAGGCTCTGGCACTATAATTATATCTGCATTAATATCGTCTTCACTGATTCGAAAAATAGTATTTAGTGATGTTCCGTCAAGTAAGGTTCCTGTTATAGTTCCAGTCAAAGCACTTGTTCCAACATACTCTTCTGAAATGCCAAACCCACGTAGGCTTTCCCCATTACTTAAGTCAACACCTCCTACGCTAAAGTCACTTCCGTAAAGATATATTTTGCCATTGTCATATGCTACTAAATCGCCATAGAGCGTCCCACCGCTAACAGTAATTTCGCTATCTCCACGTGCTCCAAGACCAAAAAAACTCGTACTCGTCGAATAAATGCCTATAGTTCCGCCACTAACATCGACAGTGCTGCTGTTAAAAGCCCATATATCTAAAATAATTCCCTCATCAAATAACTGAAGGGACGTTCCAGGAGTATTGGCTATGTTACGGTCCAAAAAGATGCGATCGTTCTGGTATAAACTATTGCCAATAGGATGACTTCCACCATCATCGAAATAAATTATATCTGCAATTGCATGTCCAGTAATGATTACTATAAATAAAATGAACATTTTCATTTTCATACTTTTCCTCCTTAAAAAATGTTGATGATTCGGGTTTGATGTAATCGCAGATTCGCTGCGATCAAGAATTGAACTCTTGTGATGATTTTCCATATTCTCCTCCAAAAGTTTCCGTTTCCTATACGCATTATATAGAATATTTGTTCAAAGTCAACAATAAAGATTTGTTCTATCGGCTTCTTTTTTCGGCTGTGATTTGAAGTGACTTACTTCTTTTTCGTCCTTTAATATACTAAACTACTTTCATCTTTTAATCAAGCTATTTCCCTACTTTCTTTATCTCTTAAACCAGCCCGGCCAAGGGCCGGACTCCACAGCTACTATCTAATATCTATTATCTACTATCTCAGATGCGAAGCATCTGCCCTCTGTTACCCTCTTAATCTCTGTGGCTAAAAATCAGTGAAAATCTGTGAAATCTGTGGATAATAATTCTTTCCTTTAAATCAGCCCCGGCCAAAGGCCGGTTCCATAACTCCGAACCCCGAACTCCGAACTCCGAACCTTTTAAATCCAGAAACATTCACGACCCCCACCCACCAATTAGCATTTTCAGCCCAATAACCCACTATTAAGGGTTTTTTCCTACGCAGGTTTTTTCAAAAAAGTCACTTTTGGTGCGCGTTTGTGCGCGTTTTTGTTCGTTTTTGTGTTTTTTTGTGTTTTTTTGTCATAAAAGTCACGTTTTTTCAT
>SDBV01008566.1_pt1 | contig 13755 bp, 14 predicted proteins | sample 2277081 | NCBI WGS metagenome assembly SDBV01 (sample SAMN10402039, study PRJNA504765) | marine sediment metagenome | isolation source: marine sediment core GS10_PC15, 223 cmbsf | place: Arctic Ocean: Southern Knipovich Ridge | collected 2010 | reverse complement strand
CATTTGCTCAGAAAACGCAACATTTCAATTGATATAAACACTATATCTACAGGCTAATGTTTTGTAACATATTGAATTTCTGTGACATATGCTCAATTGCGCGAATTTGGCGTTCATAGTAAATTTCTTAACACCATGAATAATCAGCCAACTATTGAACTATTATTTGACCTGATCAATTCCATCAGAATGGATATGAAAAAGCTGTTTAGCGAAGTGAAAAACGAAAACGCCAAAAAGCTCTACCGCAAAAAAGACACGGCCAAAATGTTGCAAATTTCTGTTCGAACACTCAACAACTACATGAAAGATGGCAAAATCCGTCCCACCTACCACGACCGGGGAGTTTGTTTTACACAACTTGAAATAGACAGGTACATCACCGATAATACCATTCATTGATTTGTCTAACCCTTATGTATCATGGCAGATTATCCTTTTGCGTTGGACAAGTCCAGCAAAAAATATACGTGTCCTGAATGTCACCACAAGTCTTTTGTAGCATACCTAAAGAACGGTTCAAATGAGCTTGTGGATATCGACCAGTTTGGGCGATGCGACAGGGAAAACAATTGCGGATATCACAAACACCCTGGAAAATCTGCCGAATCACATCTCAATAATAAACCGGCTCTTAACCCTGATCACATAAAGGTTGAGCAGATTTTTCCTGCAAAAGAGAAAATCGACGAATATCTGCTGGCTCCCCGAAATGATGTGGGAAACTTCTACCGCTATTGCAAGAAGTTAAGCATCCCTTCGGATCATTTATTGAAGTGGCTGGTCGTTGAGTATCAGGACAAAACCGTATTCCTTTATAAGGACAAAAACAATCGGCTGTCCAACATCAAGTGGTTTAAATACAACGAAAAAGGCCATCGTGTCAAAGGCTTTAATCCCTATTCCCTTAAGCAACCCAAGCAAACAGCCGGACAGGAAAATACAACCATCAGCAAGTATTTCCTTTGCCTTTTTGGGGAACACCTGCTCGATCCTAAAAAGAAAAAAACAGTATGCGTGGTTGAGAGTGAAAAAAGTGCCGTCCTGGCTTCCTTCTTTTATCCTCAATTCGATTGGGTAGCCTGCGGATCATCATCCGGATTATCAGATGGAACCAACGCTACAGCAGATAAAATTACTCCCCTCTTCAATCGAAAAGTCTACTGGCTCTGCGATGCCGATAAAGCAGGCAGATTAAACTCATCCATCCGCAACCTGGTGAAGTACAACATCGATCATGAAGTCATCGACCTCTTCCCTGATCGCAATGATGGCTACGACCTGGCCGATGCCATCATGGATGATTTGCGCCCCGACATCACACCGGCTCCAAAAGTAGAGAAAGAAAATGAGCAGGATTACCAGGCATACATGTACAACTTGCCAAAAAACGTGGAGTGGGAAAACGTGAAGTTGGATATCCTAAAGTATGGCCACTTCGTGCACAATGGCAAAATTTTCATGATCCGGAAACCCAAAAAAGAAGGCGATGGATACAGCTGCACACACATCACCAATTTTACCATCAATCCACTCGGACTTATTACCTCCAAATTTGCCCCGCGAAGGCTCATTGAGATTAAAAATATTTTCAACATCAAAAAAGTATTGGAAGTCCCCACCAAGGCATTTGCCAGCCAAACCGAATTTACAGTCTTTATCGAATCCGAAGGAAATTTTCAGTACGATGGCATTGGCATCGACCTGAAAAAAGTCCGCGCAAAACTCTACGATAATATGTCCAGCTTCGAAGAAGTAGAATCCCTGGGATGGCACAAAGAAGGATACTTCATCTTTGCCAATGGCGTGTTCAATGGCCAGTTCAAACCAATCGATGACTTTGGTTTTGTCAGGATGGGTAAAAAGAATTTTTACATCGAACCTTTGAGTGGTATCAACCGCGATCAGGATGGAGAATGGGAAGATGAAAAGAAACTCATTTACACCGAAAGAAAAGACATCACGATCAAAGATTGGGCGCACCTCTTTTGTGATGTCCATGGCGACAATGGAAAAATTGCCCTCGCTTGGTACATCAGCTCATTATTTAGAGATCATATCTTTCGTCGTTTCAAATTCTTTCCGCATTGGTTTGGCTTTGGCCCTCCCGGCACCGGCAAAAGTCAGGTCGGCTGGAGCATCAGGTCTACATTTTTTTCTGGCATCAAAAAACCGTTCACCTTATCGCTGGGCACATCCGTTGCCTTCTCTAAGGAAGTTTCCCAATTCAGCAACATCCCCTGCTGGTACGATGAATACGAAAACAGCATCGATCCTGCCAGAATCAATGGATTAAAAGGCTTTTACGATGGTTCCGGCCATACCAAATCTGTAAAAGAATCCAAGAAACGTACTGAGTCGGTTCCTGTACTCGCTGCATGCATGATCACTGGTCAGCAATTGCCAATTGCCGATATCGCACTTTTTACGAGGGTAATCTTATGCCAGTTCCACAAAGCAGAATTTAACAATGAAGAACGCAGTCTTTATAATAAGTTGGAAAAGCTGCAGGAATCCGGAATGCCGGAAATATCAATGTTTTTCTTCAAACACCGCTCTTTAATCGAAAATAGTTATTACGACACCTACGATGATATTGCCAATGAATTCCATCAGGAGTTTCAAAATATAGAGGTGCATACCCGACTCGTCCGAAACATGAGCGTCCTACTCACTACTCTCAAAATCCTGGAAAAAGAACTCAAAGACATTATTCCATTTACCTATGAGTATTTCTGGCAATTGGCTGTAGAAAATGTGAAATCCCAGGCTTCCTTAATCTCCAATGCCAATGAAACCAATAATTTCTGGGATATGATGAGCTTCCTGATCGATCAGGGATTAATAGAAAAAGGAAAAGATTTCGACTTCGACAAACGCTCCGAAATCAAACTGAGATCCCTCACATCTGAACCATTGGTAGTACGTTTCGGCACCTTAAAGGAATTGCTCTTCTTAAGGTTCAGCCGAATCGTTCCATTGTATCAGGAACATTTCAACAAACAAAATCGCAATTCCCAACCGCTTGATAAAGGTTCGCTGCTCCACTACTTGCAACACACTAAGGAGTACGTTGGATCTTTCAAAAATTACCGCTTCGATTCCGCACCGACAACGGCCTTCGTCTTCGACAATGAAATACTTCTTAACAAAGACATCGAATTGAAACGCGGTTACCAAAATAAAGATTTAGGGCTACCAGAAAACGGAGTCGGGAGCTCTTCCGTCACCAATCAAGATGAAATTAGATTTTGAAATTGAAAATAACATGACTACAAGAACTACACTGACTACACACCATAAGCTATATATATATATAATTAATAATCATATAGTTATAATATATAGTATATCTGAAAAGAGACAATTTCTTGTAGTCACTTGTAGTCACTTGTAGTCACATGAGCGAACTAATGTGACCGATGAGTATCAACAAAAAAATGAAAATTATGAAGAATATGACCCTTTTTGCTTCTCAAACTCGTGCAATTTCGGGCAAATTCAATAAAAATGACTACATAAAACTACAAAATTTTGCAAGTGACTACATGAAAAAGTGCTTATACGACCTGGAAACACAATGTAGTCACAATAGTCACTGTAGTCCCCTATTATGTATACCAGATATATATAACATATATCATCGGTCACCTATCATCGGTCATCGGTCACCTATCATCGGTCATGTCATCGGTCAATTTAAACCCTCAATATCATGAACAACTATCCTCAATATTTCAAGATCAAAAAACATAACCATTTCCTAAAAAGGATCAACGAGCTTTCCGTAATATCCGTCCAGGTCATCGGCTTTCATGACGGATCATTTACCCACCTCCACATGAAAGATATCTTCCCCTCGGAAGATGCGCTCAACTCCGAACTCGAACGCTGGACTCTGTGCAGCGAGGAAGCCTATGAAAGCATCATGGCCACCTTCTTTTCTTTCGCTCGTAGAGATGGTAAATTATTTAGTGCCTACCGGCAAAAAAAGTGGGACGATCACAACCAAAATCTATTTCCTAAAGTATAGCAGCACCATGAAAAAAATTTTGAGTTTTTTTTGTGCCTTTTCAAAACGACCTGTCAACGAAACAGCCACTTCCTATGTGGTCAAAATTGCTATTTTGCTAACCCCCCGCATCCCCCAATATAGTATTATATTCTTTTTTTCGGCTCTGTTTTCCCTACAAATAGGCTGCGCCCAGGAAATCGAGTTTCCTGCCCAATCATCCAACGTCAATAAGTTAAGTGCCATTAATGTCCCTCTCGCTATAGGAGAGGGTAAGCCTGTCCGCCGTATAGGTGGAGGAGAGGTGACTAAAAATCTTAACTTATTGACGAAGTCCAAATCAATAACAGAAGACACCATATATCAGGCGATCCTTGCTCACTATAAAGTCCTGGCACAATTCGATATCGAGGAATATGAAGATTTGAAAAAATACAACTGGATGCGCTATATGCCCAATGTCGGATACTCCGCCTTATATGGGGTAAATGTATCCTTCAGCTTCAATACGGTTTCGAGAGTATTCAATGAAAACCAGGTGAAGAAAGCCAAAAGAAATCAGATCGATAAAAAGTATGTGCTGCAATCCAAACATGCCTACCGGCAATACATCCGTTTAACAACTCAATACAAAGAGCTTCAGCAGAAAATAGAAAAGGAAAAAGCAATCCTTCAATTGGAAAAGCGACTATTCTCCATCTATCAGGAACAATACGACAGCCTCGAAATACCTCCTTCGCAATTCCTGCAAAAGGAAATTGACTATGAAAAAAAGCAGCTGGAGTTCATCAGCCTTAAGGAAGAGTTAGTCAGGATCCAATTCGAGCTTCAATACTTTGTGAACCTTCTTAAGCAAAACTTCCATGTCCAGCCAGATTAACTATCTCGATAATCACAAAAGCCAGGAACTGATCTCACGGATTAAAAATCTTAAGCATCGTCTTTTGGTACTCATCATGATGGATGCCGGACTGCGTGTATCAGAAGCATGCCATCTGAAAATTAAAAATTTCAACTTCAAAAAACGGATCATTACCGTCAAATCCTTAAAGACACGTGGTGATCACAACGAACGATCCATTCCCATATCAAACCGACTCTACAACGCTTTGGCAGACTATATCCAGAAAACCAAAGTCTCCGCACCGGAAGACTACCTTTTTCAGCACAAATTCAAAGCCGGGAATCCCATTCGCCGACAGGGTGTGAACATGATGCTCGACCGCTTCAAATATAAAAATGCAGGCTTCCAAAATCTTCACCCACATGCCCTGCGCCATACCTTTGCAACAAACTTTACTAGCCCATGATGCAAACCTGGTTCAAATCAAAGAATTGCTCGGTCACGTATCCTACGACACTACACTGATTTACACCCATGTGCCCATCGAGTTACTGCGTAAAAAAATAGATGAATCCACCATGACCAAACTCTCACCATGGCAAAGGTTCACCAATCTCTTCATCAAAGAAGATAGGAAATACATTAACATCGCCCCCGAAGGAACCAACTTTGTCATCGGCAGAAACGATGAAGTAAAACGAATAAATGAACTGGCATCCAAAGGAGTGAACACAATCATCATGGGTGGCATCGGTACCGGAAAATCCACTGTACTCAATCAACTCGCCATTGATGGAAAAATCCTGAAAATTGACGACATGTTAGATTTCAAAAATACACTCATCAATGCCCTAATGTACTTGTACAAATACGACAAAGAAGCCGTGTTTGAGCTCATGTTTCCAAAATTCACACTCGATCAAACCAAAATCAAACTCACCAAACACTCCATGACAGCCTTGGCCAACCAACTAATCTCCATCACCGAAAAAAATGAATACACCCTGCTCATCGACAATGTAGACCGGATCACACCCCGATATGTAAAAATCCTGGAAGTCCTCAAAGACCACTTCACCATCCTAACCACCGCCCGTGAAATCGCCATCAACAAAAGCTCCTTCCTATGGAATTTCGAAATAGTCCGCCTCCACAACCTAGCCCGTGGTAATGCCTTGGAATTAATCCACAGGCTATCCTACGATATGGAAATCGAAGACACCGCCTTTTTCAGAAACCACATCTTCGAACAATCGGCCGGAAATCCACGAGTCATCTTCGAGTTGGTAGAACGATACCGCAAAGAAACCTTCATCACCAACGACATCGTCCGACAAGTAAAGCACTACGGCAGCCTACCCGAATACGACATGAGCCTTGTTGTCATGCTTGGCTTAGGCGGCCTCGCCATCCTGCGCTACCTCGCCATCGAAACCGGCGACAACACCATGAAATTCTTCGGTGGTGCCGCTTTAATTGGCCTCATACTATTCAGGAATGTGTTTCGGTTTACGAGACGGAGGTATTTTTGATATTATGATGGAACGAACTCATATCACCCCATACAAGAACTACATCATAAATCATATGGTGCGGACTTCGGTAGTCCAAATTAAATCATTGGCTACTACCTCATAAATAATAAAATTCCCACTATGTCGTAATTCCGATTGAAGTTTGTAATTCAAATCCGATATTTTATCAAGCCGAATTCGTATTTGATCCTGAAATGTTTTTGAAAAAGTTTGCTCCACAACTAAATAATAGTTTATTATTTTCAAAGTATGAAAAAGGAAAGATTGCAAAAGGAAAGCTCCGGCGAGTTTTATTACAATATTTTAATCCATGTTGTAATATGCTTCGCAAAATCAATTTACAACATTGAGGGGAAATCTTCGGGCAATAAATACATTAGTCGTTCACTAGTGTTTATAAATGTATTTATTCTTATATTCATTATTAGAACCTGAATAAACCTAATATTTTCTTTTTTATAAAAAATCAGAGTACATTAAAAATGGGAATGTTTTCTAATATGATATTGTATGGATTTATACCAGGTCTCTTTGGAGGTTTTGCTCTTTTTTTGTATGCTCTAAAATCAAGCCTTTATAAGAATAATAAATTATTTAGGAAGGCATTGATTGAGTTAATTGGAGCCTCAATTACTGCTTCATTTATTTCTCTTTTTTTTGTTAATAGTGAATTTTTAGTGGCTATATCCTTTACAATAGGCTTAAGTTGGTCAGGAATTATTATGATAGTCAGAAAGAAAGTCACAAAATTAATTGATACTATAATCTGTGAAAAGCTGGCCAATGATGAATAAACATTTAATAAACTTTTTACACTCCATCGGTCTAACGAACCTAACGGATTATCAGGTGACACTTTATAAAAATATAAATAGTGGGATAAATATAAATTATGAGAATATCTTCAAAAAAATTTATGGATTATTGAGACATAAAATACTAATTAATAATAAAGTATATAAGGAAGAAGGTGTTAATGATTTAATATTAACAACATATTCTAAAATGATATTAGAACATGAACGAAATTTACTGCTAAATAATCCTCTTATAACAAAAAGATATGCTTCTAATGCTTGCTTTATATATCATTACAAGGATAAAAAATGGCTAAATGAAAATGCACTAAAAAAAATTGGTTTTGATTTTTTTTGCTAAAGCTAATTATGAAGGTTTACCAAAATATTATGCAATTTTTTTATCAAACCAATTTTTGAGATCGCATAAATTAATGGAAATTATGAGTATAATTTCGAGGTATATTAAACCTCCTTGTTTGCTCGCAATAATTCCAACATGTACTAATGATATTGAGACATTTTGGGATGTTAAAAAATTGTTAGATTTTTGGTATAAACGACGAAATATACTTGTGGAAAAAATTCAATTATATCCTGATAAAAAACATTTAGAACGAAGACTAAAAAAAATTGATTTAGTAATTGAATTTATAGAGATTATTTTGACTCGAATAAAAAAAATATTGCTCTCTACATCAAAAAGCGATGAGCTGTCGAAGGAATTCAAAAATAACAAGCTAGAAAAATATTAAATCATCCTCAATAATTTACACCCGCTGAGCTTGTAGCTCGAAACCATCTTATTGAACATGATGGATTTCTAGCAATACATGTAATATTACGCCTCATTTAATATTAAATCTACATCTTAAATCATCTGGTGCGGACTTGGTATGGATGTTTAGAGATCAATTGGACATCCGATCAAAGCTATCCTGCCACCGAATGAATTATTGTGGTTTCCAGTGCTTCATGCAAATTCAGTGGTGCTAATATTCCTGGAAGTCTTTTGGCCAGCATGGTTTTCCCGGATCCGGGAGGGCCAATCATAATTATGATATATTTTTTAAATATACTTTATTATTGATTGAATCTACATACTATTTCTACATTTAAACTAGATTGCTTGACTACGCTTTCTTTGCATATAAGCCTCCATTTTTTACGGTTCTATGAAAATCATCTTTCTATATCCATTATTCACTATATTCAGATATAGAACTCATAAATCCTTCAACACCTAAATACAAATAATTGCTTTTATAAATTAATAGCATCTGAATATAAATTAATCATCACCACATTTGACGAACTTGCGAATTTTTTGTTGGTTGTCTTCATCTCCCTAGAAGTGGGGATTCAACAGATATTGCTTGACCATCAGGACCTGTAGTTTTGCTATAATTCCAAAGAACTTATCTTTCTCTTTACATTTTCCCTAAATCAATCCACTTTTTACTGAAGGCAAACATGCAATCCCTCAAGAGTCAATAAATGAATTTTTCTATTTATTAAGTTTTTTGTTGGTCCTTGTCTTTTTAAATAATATATTATTATATTTATTAGGTAATTCCTGATAATTCACATAGAGTATATAACTGTTAAGTATTTATCTGATAATTTTTGCCTAACATAAAGAGATTAAAGGACATTATTTGGCCTTTGGTCAACATTGCGAAATATTTTGCCAAAGAATATCATGCATATAACTATCTGAAATATGCTTAACAAAGCAAGTGGTCTTATTGTGCATTGCTGTCAATAAATTGCTGGAGATCGGCTGTGAATGGCTACTCAGCAGTCTTGGAGGAGATATATTGAAATTAGATATTTTAAACTAAGCGAGACCTTTGAACCTCCTGGAATAGTCCTAAAAAATACTACTAAATAAAAATCTACTAATTTAGAAAATAGGATCAACAGAAATAGGGGAAAATTAGGTAATAGGAAATTATATTTTTATGTATTAGAACAGCCTACTAATAGGATCAACCTTACATAACGATGCGACTTGAAAAACTTATAGAGAAAATAAATCAAATATCAAGTAAAAATACTATTTCTGAAATTGCAGACCTTACTGTTGATCATTTATTGTACTTTTTTAAGTTTGATTTTTGTGTCATTTCTTTTATAGATTATATAAGCGATAGAATTGAATCTAGATTTATAGAAAGCAAAAAGTACTATTCAATTGAAAAACTAAACGAGTGGAAAAATCTATCAAGCCATAAACTCAATAGTTCAGATATTTTAGTTAAAGTATTGTCGGCAAAAGAAATTATAAGAGTAAAAGGGTGTAACATTGATGGAATTGAATACAAAATAGGAGAAAAGGGCTGCCCATTAAACAGGAATATATACGATAAATTTGAACACAAATATCTAAATAGATTATTCCTTGCATTAGTAAATCGAACTGATATTTATAACACTAAAGGTAATGATAAAATATTAGGAATAATTGAGACAGGTTTCATAGATAAAAAGCTACAAAAAAAAATACCAGTCTATAAAATCAACCAATTAAAGATCTATGTTGACAATATTGCACAAACAATAAATGATGCACTTGAAAAAGAATATAAGGACAAATTTTTAAATCTCATTGAAAAACATGCTGATATATTTGAACCAAATGATTATAGAAAAATTTTATTCAATGAATTAGTAAAATTTACTAAATCTAGTGCTGCTGAATTGATTGATTTAAAATATGAGAATTACACTGAATACGATAGAAAATTAATTTATGATCCTAAAAAAAATCTAAATGAAAACCCAAACATTACTAAATTCTTTGATTTCAATGGTGACAATAATCAAACGAAAATTTTAATTAATACCGATTTTGAATCCCTATGTAGTAATAGAATTAAAGTCGTCCTATTTATACCGCTACAATATTTCGGTTCATTAACTGGGTTAATAATTCTATATTTTTATCGAATTAATAGATTCATTGAAGTAAAAGCTAACTACTTTAAAGTGTTTGTGGATCTAATAACCTTGAACTATCAAAAAAAATTGGTAAATAAGTCTGTATCTCAAATTGGTTTAACATTACCTATTTCGATAAACATCAAAGAAAAATATAATAATATAATTAAGACATTACGTGATTATTTTATTTCAGATAATGTAATTATTTGGCAAATAATATATAATGGTTCCAACGAGCATTTAAAATCTAAATATATTGCATCAGAATCATTAGAAGAAAATTATCAAAAGATTGGTATTGCTTCAATCGAACCTGAAACAAATAACCGTGATAAAAAATATCGTAAATATGACCTAGTTAGTACCAATATTGATATTGATGACAAAATTTTAAAATTTTGTGATTCACATAAATTCAAGACTTACATTACAATACCCATCTCTTATCAAAAACAGATCTATGGTTATATTGATATATTCTTAAAAAGAGTTATTCCTATTTTAGATACAGAAGATGAAATCTTTTTGACCCAACTTGCAAATAAATTAGGTGTCTCAATTCAACTGGGACAATTGATGAACAGTTTCTCCGAAATTTCTAATTCATTATTCAGAGAGGATTTATCAAATATTTTAAATGAAATTACAAAAAAGGCCAAGGAACTTCTTGACGCAAATCCTGTAATTTTATTTGTATGCGATAATAACAATGAACTAAAATTCTCAGATGCCTATTATGCAGGAACTTTTTATGAAGAAAAGATTCAAGAGCTTATTTTTAAAAATCAGCAAAAAGCGGTGGATTTAGCAGGAATTATACTTAAAAAAGGAACAGTTTGGATTGAAGATAAAAAAGAATATGATAATTTCAAAAAAACAGTAACAAGGAATTGGGATAGTTCAATTTTTACTTCAGAGTTCTGGTCTCGAGAACAGATCAAGTCATTTGCTGCAATTCGATTGAGGTATTCAGATGATACACTAGGTGTTATGTTTGTCAATTATCGAGAACAAAAAAAATTTACTCACGATCTTAGAGACTTAATAAATGCGTTTGCGTCATTAATTTCAGTGGCAATAATTAACGCGAAATTTCTATTGAAAACTACTGAACAAAAAGAAAAGTTGCTAGAATTAGCTGAAATTACTAATCCAGGGTCAATTGCAATTGGATATATTCATGATGCAAAGCATTCTATGCAAGATATTAATGCGCTAATTTCTTCCCTAATATATTTTATACCAAAAAGTAGACAAGAGTCACAAGAAGTAAAACCAATTATAGATTCATTAATAACTAATACTAATCATTTATCATCATTATTCAGCTCCTTAGTAAAGATAGCGCATGAAAAAAAACCAATATTCAATAATGAGAGGGTTAAAGATATTTTGGATGAGTTAAATTCTTCTTTTGAAACAAGACTTAAAAAGAACAATGTAAAATTAAATATAAAATTATCTAATAAATCATTAATGTTAAAATGCGACAGAAATAAGATACTGCAGGTATTTATCAATCTTTTTTCAAATTCGTTTTACTCATTAAGCAAAAAGACACATGTAACCAAGGAAATCTCAATTGTTGTATCAGAAGATATTGTTGAAAATAGGATAAAAATAGTATTCAAAGATAATGGTCTAGGTATAAGCGAGGGGAATAAAAAAAAGGTTTTCATAAAAAGTTTTTCAACTAAAAAAGGTGAAGGTAGTGGATTTGGACTTTTAGTTATAAAAAGAATTATAGATACGCACGGAGGTAAAATTAAAGTATATTCGGAATACGGTATTTCAGCTACATTCATAATTTTTCTACCCAACAAAAATTAAAATTTTACATAAAATGGAACAACTATTATATTGGATTGATGATCAAGAATCACTTTTGAAAAATTCAATACCAAACTTTAAACAAGAAGGATTATCGGTAAAAGGAGAGTATATAGTGGAAAGAGCTAAAAATGAAATTTCTAAAAATCTCCAAAAATATAATTGCATATTCCTTGATCTAGAATTTAACCACAAGCTAAATGGGCTTGACTTTTACAGACAAATAAGAGGATTAGATAAGAATATTCCAATAATAATTATAAGTGCAAAACTCGATGTCCACGAATGGAACGTCAAACTTATTTCTTTCGAAAAAGAATTAAATGAAAAACTAGTAAGAATATCTAAGCCTTTACCAATTACAACTAGTCAAGAGTTTAGAAAAATTAAGGAAATGATTATAAAAAAGATACAATACTATGATTCTCCTAAATATGAAATTTTAATCGACAAAGAGATGCAAAATGATACATCTTTATTAGATGTTAATATTATTGATCCATTTTCCCTTAAATTGGAAGAGTTTCTTGAATTATCAGACAAAGAAATACATGAAGCAAATAAGTTAGCTTCCGAACGAACTAAACATTTTAGAAAAGAGTATTTCCTAAATAATCCGAATATAGACTGGATTGTTATATCAGAGAATCCAAATAATATTATACGTTCTGGGGCCTATCAAAATATGCCAAATGATCAGGATTTGATTAAATTAGCAAAAACATTAGATGCACCAGTTTATGGCTATGCTAGACCAAAAATAATTGAACAGGCTTTTAAGAAATGGACAAGGATCAAAAATGATGATTATTATCCAACTATTACTTTAATATCTAATAGCCATAGTCTTCAAGCAGATTTTGATACAGGAAGCCCTTATTCTTTCTTAAGTTATGAGTATTTAGTAGAGAAGACAATTATAACACCAAGAACATTTGGATTTACCTCTGAAGAGGAAATCTTTGGAAAAGAGTATAGATTTTATAAAGAAAAATTAGAGTTTGTAGTAAACTGTGTAAAAGAAATTAGTAAACCAGTTACTATAGATATTGAGGCTGTAGTGGATTGGGTAAATAGTCCACTAACATTTCATTATAAAAATAGGATAGGGTTAATAGGCAGAAATTTATTGCTTAGAAATAGATTAAAACTTATTCTTGATGGAAAGAACTTAATCACAGAATTTTTATAAAATGAGCAATTTTGAAACAATTAAAATTCATTTTCACCCACAACTTTCAAGCAAAAAGAAGAATGTTGAAGAGGTAATAAAAAAATCAGAAATAAATAAGTCTCAAACGGTTTCCGATGCCCAAACAAACCTCAATCCATCCTTAAGAGAAAAAATTGTTGTGATAGTATTCATATTTCTAATATTAATTACAACAATATCATTTTTATTAGTTGCTATCACAAAATTTTTTAGTCCAGATAAATCTGAGTTTTTTATCGATGTCTTTTGGTATGGCCTATCAATAATCATTGGTTATTTCCTTGGATATAGCAAAGAAAAGTGAATAAATACATTTCTTAACATTTCGAAATAATTTCTGTTATTCTGTATTGTATCGAAATAAACATTTTAGACAGATAAAATCACACCTCATTTAATATATATACTACATCTCTTGGGTAATTGGCGGCGTGTTTTAGGATTCCTTTGTCCGGTGGATATTCCGGTGATACTGACCCCTCCTCCGGTGATGTTGACCCCCCATGAGGATCAAGGTTCAAAGAACTTGATGGCCTGACAATATTACCGTTTTTTTCTTAAACTTTCACCTTTTAATT
>SDBV01008565.1_pt1 | contig 13755 bp, 13 predicted proteins | sample 2277081 | NCBI WGS metagenome assembly SDBV01 (sample SAMN10402039, study PRJNA504765) | marine sediment metagenome | isolation source: marine sediment core GS10_PC15, 223 cmbsf | place: Arctic Ocean: Southern Knipovich Ridge | collected 2010 | reverse complement strand
TGCACGCCCTGGTTCTGCCCGATCGGGCGGCCGAACACGACCCGCTCCTTCACATAGGCCGACACCTTGTCGACGAACCAGTAACCGTCGCCGATACATTCCGCGGCGATCAGCGTGCGTTCCGCGTTCAGCCCGTCGAGAATGTATTTGAAGCCCTGGCCTTCCTCGCCGATCAGGTTTTCCGCGGGGATTTCGAGGTTGTCGAAGAACAGTTCGTTGGTCTCGTGATTGACCATGTTCAGGATCGGCTGCACGGTCAGGCCGTGGCCGATCGCCTCGCGCAGGTCCACGATAAAGATCGACATGCCCTCGGACTTCTTCTTCACGTCGGCTAGCGGCGTGGTGCGCGCCAGCAGGATCATCAGGTCGGAATGCTGCACACGCGAGATCCACACCTTCTGGCCGTTGATCACATAGCGGTCGCCGCGCCGCTCGGCGGTGGTCTTGATCTTCGTGGTGTCGGTGCCGGTGGTGGGTTCGGTCACGCCCATCGATTGCAGGCGCAATTCACCGCTGGCGATCTTCGGCAGATACTTGCGCTTCTGCTCCGCCGAGCCGTGCCGCAACAGCGTGCCCATGTTGTACATCTGCCCGTGGCAAGCACCCGAGTTGCCGCCGGCCCGGTTGATTTCCTCCATGATGACCGACGCCTCGGTCAGCCCCAAACCCGAGCCGCCATACTCCTGCGGAATCAGCGCGGCGAGCCAGCCCGCCTTGGTCAACGCATCGACAAAGGCTTCGGGATAGCCGCGCGCTTCGTCGATCTTGCGAAAGTATTCGCCGGAGAATTGCTGGCACAGATCGCGCACGGCTTCGCGAATGTCCTGGAAAGAATCGGATTGCGTGGTTTGCATGGGGTATTCAAGAGAAAGCAGTGAAGTTCAGCGGCGCCACGGTATGCCTCAGGCCAGCGCGGCGGTGGCGCGCATGGTCAGGTAGCCCTCGTGATCTTTCGCCCACAGCTCGATGGTCTTGCCGTCCGCGGAAGGCAGGCCGCAGACGGTGAACGGATGGTTCGCATAGGTCGGGCGTAGCGCCTTGAAGGCGAAGCTCTGCAGCGTGGCTTCGGGCAACTCGCGGCGCACGAGATCGACCAGCAAGGTTGCAATCAGCGGGCCATGCACGACCAGGTCCGGATAGCCTTCAACCCCGGTCACGTAGGGATAGTCATAGTGAATGCGGTGGCTGTTGAAAGTCAGCGCGGAATAGCGGAACAGCAGGACGGGATCGGTGTGGATGGTGCGCCGCCATGTTTCGCCTTCGGGCGCGGGTGCTGCTTTGGGCGCAGGCGCATCGGGATGCGGGGCGTCGCGGTAGACGATGTCGTGCTCTTCCTCGATCCTCAGCTCGCCGCCCACCTCAATGCTGTGCTGCACCGTGACGAATACGAGGCGGCCCGAGCGGCCGGTTTTATCCTCGATATTGGCGATGGTCGAGGTGCGCACCGCGCGCTCGCCGACTTTCAGCGGCTCGTGGAACGTCAGGCGCCCGCCAGCCCACATCCGCCGCGGCAACGGTACCGGCGGCAGAAACCCGCCACGCTTCGGATGACCGTCCGGACCCGCCTCCGCCAACGGTGATACCGGCAGGAAATATAGCCAGTGCCACATCGGCGGCACCACATCGCCCGTCTCCGTCCGGTCCAGCGTCGCCGCCAGCGCGTTGAGCGGAAACGCGGTGATGGTGTCCTTGACGACTTCCTGCTTGTCGAGCCAGGCGTCGAGGTTCTGGGGAGAAGCGGACATGGGGCTGCACTCCGGAAAAGCTAAATAGGGTCTTACTATGAACCTTACGGGGCGTTCCGCGAAGTTCGCATTTCGAAAGCGCGTCTTTGCTTTTGCTTAATACCCGGCCTTTCAGATTCATGACTTCTGCTGGCGCGGGGAGTTCCGCCGAATTGGAGAGCAAGACCCGGGGTGTTTGGCGGCACATAGCTTCGTACACTGAGCCCATTGAATATTGAAGCAGAACTCTGGAGCCTCGCATGAGCACCGTCCTGAAGCACGTTCACGAAAGCGCAAATGTCGTGGATACGAGCGCCGTTTCACCTGACTCATCGAGCGAGGGAGTGGCGCGCCGCGTCGACGCGGTGGCGTGGTCAGACGTCGAGCAGAATCTCGACCAGCACGGCAGTGCGCTGATTCGCGGCCTCCTCTCGGCACGGGAATGCGACGCGCTCGTCCACCTTTATCCGCACGACGAGTTTTACCGCAGCCGCGTGGTGATGGCGCGCCACGGTTTTGGCCGCGGCGAATACAAGTACTTTGCCTATCCGCTGCCGGACCCGATCGAAACTCTGCGCCGTACCGTGTACCCGCATCTCGTGCCCGTAGCGAACCGCTGGAACAGCATCATGCACATCGACACGCGCTACCCGTCGCGGCACGCCGAATTCATCCGGCGTTGCCACGACGCCGGCCAGCTAAGGCCAACGCCGCTCATCCTTCAGTACGCCCCGGACGACTACAACTGCCTGCATCAAGACCTGTACGGCGAGCACGTGTTTCCGCTACAGCTCGCCATCCTGCTCTCCGAGCCGGGCCAGGACTTCACAGGCGGCGAGTTCGTGCTGACCGAGCAGCGGCCGCGCATGCAGTCGCGCGTTGAAGTAGTGCCGTTGCGCAAAGGCGATGCCGTGGTGTTCGCGGTGCACCATCGCCCCGTGCAGGGCACGCGGGGGAGTTACCGGGTCAACATGCGGCACGGCGTGAGCCGCCTGCATTCGGGCCACCGGCACACGCTCGGGGTCATCTTTCACGATGCGTTGTGAAGGGCCCGCTTGCTTGTTCCGCTTATTCCGCTTGCCCCGCCTGTTCTGCCTGCGCCAGCCGTTCCACCCTTCCAGCCCTTGAACTCCGCCACCAGAAAGTCCACGCAGGCCCGCACCTTCGCCGAACTCGCGCGGCGCTCCGGATAGACCGCCCATACGTTCGCCGGCTGCGACGCCTGCGGCAACACCTGTACCAGCGTGCCGTCCGCCAGCAGCGGCGCGACGTCCCAGATCGAGCGCAACACGATGCCGTACCCGGCCACCGCCCATTGCACGGCGATTTCGCCATGATTGGTCGACAGCGGCCCGGTCACCTTCAACTGCGACTCCTTACCGTTGACCGTCAGCCGCCACACGCCGAACGGGTGATCGCGCTCCTTGATGACAAGGCAGCGGTGCGCCGCGAGATCCGCCAGCTCGCGCGGCCTGCCATGACGCTCAAGATAGGCCGGCGACGCACACAGCACGCGATGATTCGCCGCCAGCTTGCGCGCGATCAGATGCGGCGCGATCTCGTCGCCGATGCGCACATCCAGATCGAAGCCTTCCGCGGCGACATCGACGATCCGGTCGAACAGATCCAGACGCACGTTCAACTGCGGATGCGCCGCCGACAGGCGCGCCACCGCCGGCGCCACCACATGCCGGCCAAAGCCGAAACTGCTGGAAATGCGCAGCGTGCCGCTCGGCGTGCGCTGCGCCGTGGAGACGTCTTCGACCAGATGCTCGACGTCATCGAGAATCTTCTCGGCCCAGGCGAACACCTGGGCGCCCGCCTCGGTAATCGCGACGCGCCGGGTGGAGCGGTGCAGCAAACGCGTGCCGAGATCGGCTTCGAGCATGGCGACGCGCTTGCTGACGAAGGCCGGCGAGACGCCCAGCAACTCCGCGGTGGCACTAAAGCTGGCGTGCCTTGCGACGGTACAGAACACACGCAGATCGGCGAGATTGGGCGTTTTATTCACGATTCGTGGAAAGTGGATTAACCTGCAAAGGGCTGCCGCGCCCCCGCCAGTATGCATAGAATGGGACAGTCGCGCGGCATGACGGCCGCACTGTGTCACGCTGCGGGTCAGACCGCGGGCCGCACAGTACCAAGCCGCGCATCGTTTTGGCTCCCACGCCCCACGCCATTCTTCTGGACGTTCGACATGACCAGCAAACAGCATCGTATCGCCGTGATCCCCGGCGACGGCATCGGCAAGGAAGTGATGCCGGAAGCCCTCCGCGTCCTCGACGCGGTCAGCCGCCGCTTCGGCATCGAACTCTCGTACAAGCCTATCGACTGGGCCAGTTGCGACTACTACGCGCAGCACGGCCAGATGATGCCCGACGACTGGAAAGCGCAGCTCTCCGATTGCGACGCCATCCTGTTCGGCGCGGTCGGCTGGCCCGACACCGTGCCCGATCATATTTCACTGTGGGGTTCGCTGCTCAAGTTTCGCCGCGAGTTCGACCAGTATGTAAACCTGCGTCCGGCGCGCACCTTCGAAGGCGTGCGTTCGCCGCTCGCCGCCCATAACGCCCAGGGCATCGACTTCTTCATTGTGCGCGAGAACACCGAGGGCGAGTATTCGTCGGTGGGCGGCACCATGTTCGAAGGCACCGAGCGCGAAGTAGTGATGCAGCAGTCCATTTTCACGCGCCACGGCACCAACCGCGTGCTGAAGTTCGCCTTCGATCTCGCGCAGCGCCGCGCCCGCCGTCATGTGACGGTGGCGACCAAGAGCAACGGCATCGCCATCAGCATGCCGTGGTGGGACGCACGCGCGGCGGAGATCGCCGCCACGTACCCGGATATCACGTGGGACAAGCAGCATATCGACATCTTGTGCGCGCGCTTTGTGCTGCAGCCGCAGCGCTTCGACGTGGTAGTCGCCTCCAACCTGTTCGGCGACATTCTCTCGGATCTCGGCCCGGCCTGCACCGGCACGATCGGCATTGCGCCGTCGGCGAACCTGAATCCGGAGCGGCGCTTTCCCTCGCTGTTCGAGCCGGTGCACGGTTCGGCGCCGGATATCGCGGGGCAGCATATTGCCAATCCGGTCGCCATGATCTGGTCGGCGGCCATGATGCTCGACTTCCTCGGTGCCGGGACGGGGGCTGAACACGATGCGCATGAAGCGATCGTGGCGGCAATCTCGGAGGTGCTGAAGCAAGGACCGCATACCCGCGACATGGGCGGCCAGGCATCGACCGAAGAAATTGGCGCGGCGATTGCCGGGCGAATCGCAAGCCACGCGTAGTACATGCAGTGGGCCGCGTAACGCGGCCCAACGCTAACTGCTCGCCGCCAGATACGCGCTAGGCGTCGTACCGACGGTGCGCTTGAAGTGCCGCCCGAGATGGCTCTGATCGAAGAAGCCCACCTCCGTCGCCACGACTGAAGGCGGCAAGCCCCTACGCAGCAGGCGCTGCGCGTGCCGCACGCGAACCATGCACACGTAGCGGTGCGGCGAGATTCCCACTTCCGCGCGAAACAGCGCTGCAAAACGCGACACGCTCAACTCGGCCTGGGCCGCGAGCGTGGCGAGCGTCACCGGCTGGGAGAACGACGCTTCGATAAACTCGATCGCCCGCTCGATGGGCCGCGTCGCGCGACGCGATGCCCCGGGCGTGGCGGCCAGGGTGAGCGATTGGTCGGACTCCTCACTGCCTGCCTCCTCTGCAAACAGGCCTGCGGATTCATCCAGATGAGCGGTCAGCATGATCGCGGTCCCTATGCGGCCTGCGGCGCGTGAGCGGCGACGCTGGCGAAGCGGCGAATATCGAACGGTTCCAGCGGCGTGCTGGTCGCGCCGGTATCGATCAGCTCGGCCATCGTATCGCCGACGCCCGGTCCGAGCTGGAAGCCATGCCCGCAGAAACCGAACGCGTAATACAAGCCGCTGACGTTGCCGCTCGGGCCCATGATCGGACGGTCGTCGGGCATGTAACCTTCAATCCCGCTCCAGACACGGATGATATTGAGCTTCGACAACGCCGGCGCCACCCGGTACAGCTGGCGAAACTGCAGCAGCGTGTTTTGCGGCAGCACGTAGGCGCGCCGCAGGTCCGGATAAGCCGGTCCCCGCGCGCAACCGCCAATCACGATGTTGCCGCGCGCAATTTGCCGGAAGTACGCCACTTCCTCGATCAACGGCGACGAGACACCGACCACAGGGCGAATGCCGTAGGTGGTCGGCTCGGTCACGGCCATCTGCGGACCGTGCACCGCAATCGGCACGGGCTCGCCGAACTGCTCGCTCAGCAGGCTACCCCATGCGCCCGCGGTCACCAGCAGCAGCGGGGCGTGAAAGCTGCGGCCATCGGTGCTGGTGGCGCGGAACTCCGCGCCTTCTTTTTCGATGGTGGCAATCTCGGTGTTCTCGATAACCTGCGCGCCCAGACGCGCAGCGGCACGGCCGAACGCAGGCGCCGCGAGCCGCGGATTGGCATGGCCGTCCTTCTCCGAGTACGAACCTGCCAGCACTTGCGGCCCGAGGAACGGGAAACGCGCCTTCATCTCCGCGCCGCGTACGAGTTCGAGGTTCAGGCCGTAGTGAGCCGCTTCTTTCGCATAGATCTCGAACTGATCCGCCTGCTCCTCGCGATAGCAAACGCGAATATGGCCGGACATCAGAAACTCCGCGTCGTGGCCGATCAGTTCGGGCAGCTTGCCCCAGATCTCTCGCGAGCGGTTGGCGAGCGGCAACTGCGGCAGGAAACGCCCCTGGCGCCGCACATTGCCGAAGTTGGTGCCGCTCGCCTGCTGCCCCACGAGGCCGCGCTCGAGCAGGATCACCGAGCGGCCCCGCCTGCGCAGGAAAAACGCCGTGGCCGCACCCATGATGCCGCCGCCGACAATGATCACATCTGCTTGCGCCCGAGTCATTCGACCTCCTCAACCGTCGCGATGGAAAGCGGCTTGACGGGCGCTTGCCCGCGCAGCCGGCCGACCTGCCCGATCGGCACACTCGCCGCAGCCGCGATGATTTCCGCCGCCGCGTGGCCGCAATAGCGCCCCTGGCAGCGCCCCATGCCGACGCGGCTGAAGGCCTTCGCGCGATTGGCTTCGCAGGCGCCTTCTTCGCGGATCACGCGACGCAATTCGCCCACCGTTACGCCTTCGCAACGGCACACCACGGTGTCGTCCGAGAGATGTGCGGCCTGCGCGGCGGGCCAGGGAAATGCTTCAAGCAGACCGAGGCGGAAACGGTCCATCTTCTGTTGCTGGCGCTTCAGGTCGTCCAGCGTCGCGGTATCGATGGTGTGGCCGAGGTCCTGCAATGCCGCGTAGGCAGCAAGACGGCCAGCCAGCTCAGCGCCATCCGCGCCGAGCACGCGTACGCCGTCGCCTGCCAGATACACGCCGGCTTCCGAGCTGCGGCCCAGTTCGTCGATTTGCGGCAACCACTGGCGCGACGGCTCGTCGAAGCGAAACGCGCAACGCGCGAGATCGGCAAGCTGCGTTTCCGGGCGCAGGTGATAGCCGAGCGCCACCGCATCGCAGCTCACCTGCTGCACCCGTCCTTTGGCGTCGCGATAGTTCACGCCCTGCACGCCTGCCGCATCCGAGCCAATAATTTCCAGCGGTTCAATGCCGTTCTCCACGACGACGCCCGCCTTCTTCAGTGATGAAACAAGCGCGGCGCCCTTTTTCAGCACATCAGGCCGCGCCAGCAGTTTCGGCAGCGCGCGCAGGCGCTGGCCACGCCTCGACGTATCGAGCACCGCCGCCACTTGCGCACCGGCCTGCACGTACTGACTCGCCACCAGATACAGCAGCGGCCCCGAGCCCATGAACACGACCTTGCGGCCAATCGATACCGCTTGCGCCTTCAACGCGATCTGCGACGCACCAAGGCTGTAGGTTCCCGCGAATTGCCAGCCCTTCACCGGCATCAGGCGGTCCGTCGCACCGGGACATAGGATCAATGCGTCATACGGCAGCGCGCTGGCATGGCCGTCACGCACGACATGCAGCTTGCGCTCGGCGACATTCCACGCAAGCGTTTCCGGCCGGTAATCGATCTGTGCGCGCAGACGCTGGAACGTGCCATGCAAGTCCTCTGCGCGTGCAGCCTCGGTCCCATACAACTTCGCATAGGGCCGGGAAAAGTTGTCCGGCTGCCGGCGATAGATCTGTCCGCCATCACGGCGGCCCTCGTCAATGACACTCGGACGGATACCTGCGGCCAGCAACGTCTGCGCGCAGCGCACGCCGGCCGGCCCGGCACCGACAATGATTACGCGAGGTTCGCCCATTGCTCCTCCGCTTGAGTCGTCACAATCTGCAGGCCATCGCTGACCACGGTGGTGCAGGCGCGCAGCCGCTCGCCATCGGTCGTCCGGACCCAGCAGTCCTGGCAGGCACCCATCAGGCAGAAGCCCGCGCGCACCTCGTTGCCGAACTCGGACTGCCGCACGTGGTCCACCGAGCAGAGCATCGCCACCAGCAGCGTGTCGCCCGCCAATGCCTCCACCGCCTTGCCGTCCACGCGGATCGTCACGCTCTTGCGTCCGGTCTCACCGAGCCGGATGAATCGTCCACTCATGCTGTCGCTCCCTGCGCACGGCCATCGTGATGAATGGCCGCACTATCGTTCACCGGATCAATCCTGTTCGTCAGCACATGGCGCAGAAACTCGCGCGTGCGCGCCTCGCGCGGCGAGCACAGAACCTGCTGCGCGCTACCCTCCTCGATAATCTGGCCGCCGTGCAGAAAGCACACGCGGTCGGCCACTTCGCGGGCGAAGCCCATTTCATGCGTGACCACCAGCATCGTCATACCCTCGCGCGCCAGCGTGCGCATCACCGCGAGCACTTCGCCCACCAGTTCAGGATCGAGTGCGGAAGTCGGCTCGTCAAACAGGATCGCTTTGGGCTTCATCGCGAGCGAGCGTGCAATGGCTACCCGTTGCTGCTGCCCGCCCGAGAGTTGATGCGGATACGCATGCAGCTTTTCGCCGAGCCCCACCTTACCGAGCAGTTCAATGGCTTCGCGATGCGCCTCATGCTTCGGCTCGCCCTTCACATGCACGGGGCCTTCCATCACGTTCTCGAGCGCCGTGCGATGCGGAAACAGATTGAAGCGCTGGAACACCATGCCGACTTGCGTGCGCAAGCGGTTGATCTGGCGCGAGCGTTGCTCGACGCGCTGATCCATCAGCTTGATCTCGCCGGTATCGTACGATTCGAGCGCGTTGATACAGCGCAGCAGGGTCGACTTGCCCGAGCCCGACGCGCCGATCAGGCACACCACTTCGCCCTGCTTGATGTTCAATGAAATGCCCTTCAGCACCGGAACGGCGCCAAAGCTCTTGTGCACATCAACGATCTCGATCATGGCATCCTCGCCTGAGGTCCGGCTTGAAGCCTGGCTTGTGGCCTCGTTCAGCGTTCGCATCGCCTTCATATCGTCTTCACTTCGCCTTGTGCTTGCCGAAACGCTTTTCCAGACTGCGTGTCAGGCTCATCAACGGCAGGCTCATCGCCAGATAACCGAGCGCCACCAGCGTATACACGGTGACGTTCTGGAACGTCGAGGCGGCGATCAACTGGCCCTCGCGCGTCATCTCGGCCACGGTGATCGTCGAGGCGAGCGACGAGTCCTTCAACATCATCACCAGCGTGTTCGCATACGGCGGCAGCGCGACGCGCACGGCCTGCGGCAGGATCACGCGGTACATCGTCTTCACGCGGCCCATGCCGATCGACTGGGCCGCTTCAAACTGGCCAGGGTCAACGGCTTCGATGCCCGAGCGGATGATCTCCGCCACATAGGTCGAATAGCCGAAGCCCAGACCGATGATGCTCGCTTCGAGCGCCCCCATCTGAATACCGATATCGGGCAGCACGAAGTAGATATAAAACAGCAGCACGATCATCGGCAGGCCGCGCACCACGTTGATCATCGCGCTGACCACCGTCACGACGCCTGGGTGGCGCGACATTTTCAACAGCGCCCAGACGAGTCCGAGCGCGGTGCTCAATACCAGGCAGCCCAGCGTGATGATGATGCTCATCAGGGCGCCGCTAAACAGGATCGGAACAAAGTCAGTTATATCGCGCCAATGCATGCGGTGTGCTCTTCAGAATCAGGGCCGTCGCTCACTTCATAACGAAGCCGAAACGCGACGGACGGGACGTGAGGAACAACCCGTACACCGGCCAGGCGCGCTTGCCGGCGACGGGTTTTCGTCACACGAGGTTCGCGTTCAGGTCATGAACCGCTCACGCTCAACTCGTGATCAACTCGCGAGATTCCACTTTTTGAGGATCGCGTTCAGCGAGCCGTCGGCCTTCATCTTCGTCAGCGCATCGTTGATCTTGGCGAGCAGAGCGGCGTTGCCCTTCTTCACCGCAATCGCAATGTCGAACTTCTGCATCGGCACGTAATCGTCCACCACGCGTGCACCGCGCAAACCGCCCGAGGCTTCCTGCGCCTTCAGGATCGGATAGTCGCTAAAGCCCGCGGTAATGCGGCCCAGCACCACGTCGCGCGTCATGTCGGCGGGGCTGTCGTACATCTTCACTTCCTTGAAGATGCCGAGCTTGACCAGCTGGTCGCCGTAGTCGGTGCCGGTCGGCGCGCCCACGACGGTGCCCTTCAGGTCCTGCACCGACTTGTAATCCGTCTTGTTCGAATCCTTGACGATGATGCCTTCGCCGAATGCGGTGACCGGCTGCGAGAAGTCGACCACTTCGGCGCGCTTCGGTGTTGGCGTCATGCCGGCCACGATGATGTCGATCTTGCCCGACACTGCCGACTGGATCAGCGCCGAGAACGGCACCGCGTCGAACGACACGTTGAAGCCTTCGCGCTTGCCGATGGCATCCACCACATCGGGCATCAGGCCTTCGATCTTCTGCGTCTTCACGTCCATAAAGGTGGTCGGCGCGCTCGACGGCGGTGAACCGGCGGTGAGCGTCGGCGCGTCGGCAGCATGGCTCAGGCTTGCACCGAGCATCACGGAGAAGGCGACGCCGGCCTGGAGAGCCAGGCGTTGAACGGCTTGCAGGCGTGCTGCGGGGCGAAGCTCACGGGTGAAACGCAACATGGTCATCCTTGGAGTGTGGTGGTGAAAACCATCGCGGCGCCTCGCACCGCAACGGCAAACAACGGGTACTGCTCCTTCTGCACCGGTTCAATGCAACCGGTTCAATGCAGAATGTCCTGCAAACGGTAATAGGCGCCGACCAGCGGCAGGAACCACGCATGACCGAAATGGCCGGGAATCGCGGGCCATTCGAGCGTGCGCCACGGGTTGCGGGCGGCGGCGCCGAACATCACGTCGGCCATCATGCGCCCCATGTGCACCGACATCTGCACACCATGGCCGCTATAGCCCATTGAGTAATACAGGCCCTCATGCTGACCGGCGCGCGGCAGCCGGTCCGCGGTCATGTCGACAAGGCCGCCCCAGCAATAGTCGAGCCGCACGTCGGCCAGTTGCGGAAAGTAGCTGGCAAGGCCGGCACGCAGAATCCGGCCGCTCTTTTCGTCGGAGCGCGGGTTCGACATCGCGAAACGCGCACGGCCGCCGAACAGCAGACGGTTATCCGCGGTGGCCCGAAAATAGTTGCCGATGTTGCGCGTCGTCACATAGGCGCGCCGCTTCGGCACAAGCTCGTCGAGTTGCGCTGTAGTCAACGGCTCGGTCACGACGATAAAGCTGCCCACCGGGGCGATGCGGCGCCGGAACCATTGCAACGGGCCGATCTGCGATGCGCCGGTCGCAACCAGCACGCGCCCCGCCCTGATCGTGCCGAACTCCGTGCTAACCTCATAACGCTCGCCGTCCAGACGCTTCAGCCCCGTCACCGGCGTGTGCTCGAAAATGCGCGCACCGTGTCTGACTGCAGCAGTCGCGAGGCCGACGCCGAACTTGCCCATATGCATCTGCGCACCATTGCGCTGCACGAGGCCGCCGTAAAAACCGTCCGAACCGACCTCTTCGCGAATCCGTTCGGGCGGAATCAGTTCGACCTCGGGATCGACATTACGCACCAGCGAGTCGTAGGTCCTCGCGAGCTTGTCGAAGTGCTGGGGTTTCGCTGCGAGCTTGATCTTGCCGCCGCGAAAAAAGTCGCAGTCGATCTTTTCTTCGCTGACGATCGACGCCACGGTCGCCACCGCGTTCTCATACGCACGATAGAAGTCGCGCGCCTTATCCGCACCGATGCGCTCGGCCAGCGCCGCGTAATCGTGCGCAAGACCGGTGTTGCACTGGCCGCCGTTGCGGCCCGACGCCTCACCGGCAATGCGGCCGGCTTCCAGCACCGTCACCGGAATGCCGCGCCTGCCCAGCTCGAGCGCGGCGGACAGGCCAGTGAAGCCGCCGCCGATCACCACCACTTCGGCACCGCCCTCGAGCGGGCCTTGCTGCCCGTCGAGAAACGGCGGAGCGGTGTCGAGCCAGTACGAATCGAGCTTCATCGGGTTCCTTCACGCATCGGGACTTATCGGGGCTTGAGTTGAGGGCGTCAATCCAGAGCTTAAAGACCGACGACGCCGGCAAGACCGCCGATGTCCTTGATCTCGGTGTAGTTGTAGAACGGTGTCGACGGTTCATGACCACGCGAGACAAACACCTTGTTCTTCACACCGAGATCGTTGGCCGACATCAGGTCATAGCGCAGGCTCGACGACACATGCAGGATGTCTTCCGGGCCGCAGCCGAGGTTGTCCAGCATGTATTCGAACGCGTGCAGACGCGGCTTGTAGGCCTGCGCCATCTGCGCCGTGTACACCGCATGGAACGGTGCGCCGAGCTTGTCGACATTGCTCTGGATCTGATCGTTCGATGCGTTCGACAGAATCACCAGCGGGATTTCCTTTGCGACCTTGGCGAGACCTTCCGGCACATCAGGGTGCGGACCCCAGGTCGGCACGGCGTCGTAGAAGCGCTGCGCTTCGGCGTCGTCGTACGTGAGGTTCCAGCGCTTGAGCGTGCGGCGCACGGCATTCTTCACGACGTCCTGATACGGCTTCCATGCGCCGAGCACTTCGTCGAGGCGGTACGCGGCGAAGTCACGCACGAACTGTTCCATCTGCTCGGCGCCAACGCGGTCGGCGAAGATTTCGCGAGCCATGTCGCCCATACGGAAACGGGTCAGCGTGCCGTAGCAATCGAAGGTGATGTATTTGGGCCTGAAGCGGGTCATGTCTATGTCCTGTAGTCGGCAATAGTCAGCGATAAAGCCGTCATTGCGTGCGCAGCGACGGCTGCTGAAATGAATTACACCACCGCAAAAAATGCGGGTTGTCGTGTTATGAACGCCGCTGAACACACAATCCGCCGTTTTGCGCCGCCCGCGCAGCACACTATGCGGCGGCACTTCGGGGGTGCCGGGGATGCGCGCCGGTGGTGCGGGTATGCCCTGATACAGGCGCTCGCAGCAAGGCCAATCAAGGCTCAGCGGGTTGCGTGACGGGTTGGTGCAAAGTGCCGTGAAAACGGCAACGGCCGCGTCGGAGATCGACGCGGCCGTCTTGTGAAGCTGAAAACACCGCGTTCAGCAGCAGATCGTGCTGTGTGCGGCTGGTTTTATGTCTGAGGTTTGAAGTTTGACCGAGGTGTTTGCGCTTTGGCTTGCTTCCTGTGTGGATTCAGGCGCCCTGATTCAGATCGATCAGCACGCTCTTGAAACGCAGATTGGCCTCGAACGCCTGGCGTCCCAGATCCTTGCCCAGTCCCGACTGCTTGTAGCCACCGGTCGGGATGACGAAATCGGCGGTCCGACCATAGCGGTTGATCCACACCGTGCCCGCTTCGATACTACGCATCGCTCGCAAGGCACGGCTCAGATCCGCAGTGTGCACGCCCGCGGCAAGCCCGTACTTTTCGTGGCCGGCCAGTGCAAGCGCCTCGTCTTCGTCGTCGAAGGTCTGCACTGTCAGCACAGGGCCGAACACCTCTTCGCGCACCGCCTCAGAAGCAGCGTTCACGTTAGTCAGGATGGTGGGCGCATAGAAAGCGCCCTCGCCGGCGACCGGCAGC
>SDBV01008564.1_pt1 | contig 13755 bp, 11 predicted proteins | sample 2277081 | NCBI WGS metagenome assembly SDBV01 (sample SAMN10402039, study PRJNA504765) | marine sediment metagenome | isolation source: marine sediment core GS10_PC15, 223 cmbsf | place: Arctic Ocean: Southern Knipovich Ridge | collected 2010 | reverse complement strand
GGACCCGGCTCGCGTCGCCATCAAGCGCCCACACTTATCGGCTGTTAATTTTTAAAGATCTTTCGCTCAGAAGCTCTGCTTTCTTCGCGTCCGTCATCAAACGGGAGGCGAATTATGCGATGCGGTTCGGGACACGTCAACCCCATCCATGAAAAAAGTTTGCAAGCGCATCGAAGTCAACGCGCGTGTCGCTCGCTGCGTTGATGAAAGCGAAGGTCGCACACACCTCTCGTCTTATCCATGAGAGAAAAGAATGTGGCAGCCCTGCGCAACCGGAGGTGCAGCGAACGCCGCCCGAACATACTGAGCTCTCCCCATACATCTCGCCGCCGCACCTTGTGTGCAGCGAAGTCGCCCCTACATATGGAGGGCGACAAGGAAGACCCCGCGCAGCAATGGAACTCGTCATCGTGGACGATCTGCCCCTAGGGCGCGCACTACTTGACGTTTTCTCAACATATATCTCGCATTTGAGGAGAGCTCGCCCTCAAGTTCGTGTACAATCGCTGGCCGCGCGAATTTTGCGCGTCTCTATGGGCCCGCTTCGTGCGGGCCAATCTTTTCGCTCTTTGCGAGCATAGACAAACCAGCCGCATGTATCACTCAGGTGATGTTGCGGCCTAGCCGAAACGCCTGAGCGACGCGTCTTGCGCCTCATAGCGAAGCCTTCGAGGAGAAGACATTGAACCCTTTCGATCGGGATGATTCCGGAGACAACGCCGGATACTCAATCAAGGCCCCTGCCGGGCGAACTGCCAAAGGTAAGGGCGCGGGTAAAGCGATCCCGGTTGCTGCCGAAACGTCGCAGCAAGTCGAAGAACAGCAACGCCAAATGCGCGCGCTGATCCAGTTGGGCAAAGAGCGCGGTTATCTCACGCACGCGCAGATCAACGATCACCTGCCCGATAATTTCGCGCAAACCGCAGCGATGGAAACCATCGTTGCAACCTTCAACGACATGGGCGTGGCTGTCTACGAGACGGCTCCCGATGCCGAAGCGCTGCTGCTGAACGCCAACTCGCCGGTCGTCTCCGACGACCAGGCGGACGAAGAAGCCGAAGTCGCGCTATCGACGGTCGACTCCGAGTTTGGCCGCACCACCGACCCCGTGCGCATGTATATGCGCGAAATGGGTGCAACGGAACTGCTGACCCGTGCCGGCGAAATCGCCATTGCCAAGCGCATCGAAGACGGCCTGCACGAAATGGTTCAGGCGATCGCAGCCTGCCCGTCGGCTGTGTCGGCCATTCTGGCAAGCGCGGATCAGGTTGCGGCAGGTGAGCTGCGCATCGACGAACTCGTCGATGGCCTGAACGAAAACACCACATCGGAAGAAGTTGCCGACGATAGCGTCGATGCAGCCTCGGACGACGACGCCGAAGCCTCGGACGACGACGCCGACGGCGACGACGACATGACCGCAGATTCGAGCGCGGTTGACGAAGCGCGCCTGAAAAAGCTCACAGCTGACTGTCTGGAGATTTTCGCTCGGGTGCGCACCCGCTTCGAAGAAGTCAGTTCGCTTCACGCAAACGATGGCAGCTCCTCGGAAGCCCATCTGCGCGCGCGCCAGGACATCCAGCAAGAACTAGCGGCGCTGCGCTTCACCGCGCGCACCATTGACCGCCTGTGCGGCGACGTGCACCACCAGGTCACGCAGGTTCGCGCGATCGAGCGCCGCTTGCAGCAAATCGTGCTGGAAAAGAGCGGCATGCCGCGCGATCTGTTCATCGAGTCGTTCCCGGGCCATGAAACCGACCTGGGCTGGACCATGCGCATGGCAGCAACGTCGAAGGAATTCGGCGCGGCACTCGAGCGTAATCTGCCCGCTATCCAGGCCGAACAGCAGAAGCTGATCGCCATCGAAGCGGCTGTTGCACTGCCGCTGAAGCAGTTGAAGGAAATCAACCGCAAGATGGTTGCCGCCGAAGCGAAGATGCGCAAGGCGAAGGGCGAAATGATCGAGGCGAATCTGCGTCTCGTGATCTCGATCGCCAAGAAATACGTCAACCGCGGCATGCAGTTCCTGGATCTGATTCAGGAAGGCAACATCGGCCTGATGAAAGCGGTGGACAAGTTCGAATATCGCCGCGGCTGGAAGTTCTCCACCTACGCAACGTGGTGGGTGCGCCAGGCCGTGACGCGTTCGCTGGCGGATCAGGCCCGTACGATTCGCGTGCCGGTGCACATGATCGAGACGATCAACAAGCTGAACCGCATTTCGCGCGAAATCCTCCAGCAGACCGGCCAGGAAGCGCATCCTTCCGTGCTGGCCGCGCGGATGGACCTGTCGGAAGAGAAGGTTCGCAGCATCCTGAAGATCGCTCGCCAGCCCGTTTCGATGGAAACGCCGATGGGCGAAGACGGCGACGCCACGCTGGGCGACATGATCGAAGACTCCTCGGCCACGTCGCCGGCGGAAGCTGCGGTGCAGGCCGACCTGCGCATCGCCATCGACGACGCGCTCGATTCGCTGTCGCCGCGCGAAGCGAAGGTGCTGCGTATGCGCTATGGCATCGACACGAAGTCGGACCATACGCTCGAAGAAGTCGGCAAGCAGTTCGACGTCACCCGCGAACGGATTCGCCAGATCGAAAGCAAGGCGATGCGCAAGCTGATGCATCCTAGCCGCGCGGATCGACTGAAGTCGTTCCTCGACCGGTAAGTTAGAAAGGGCTCTGAGTGTTAAAACCAGAGCCCTTTTTCTATGAGGCAAGGCAAACTGGCCTGCCGCGGTTTGCCAACGCTTATACCGTTCCCACTGCCGTCAGTGCGGGGGACTAGTGCATCGGCGGCGGCGTTCGCAAAACATCGCCAGCTAAGCCGCTTCCCCAGACACCACGCTGTACCCCACACGCGCAACCGTCTCAAGATGCAAACCCCATCTGCATTCCGCAAAGCGGCGCCGCAGCGCTGACACCAGACGTTGCAGCGAGACGCTATCAGCATCGGCGTCACCGAACACGTAGCCAATCAGTTCATCGCGCGGCACAACCGTTCCGGCGCTGCGCAGCAGACGTTCCATCAGCAGATACTCGCGCCGTGTCAAAGCCAGAGCTGCGCCATCCGGACCGATCAGACTGCGCTTTGTACGCGAAAGAACGATGCCCTCGACGGGTGTTTTGGCATCCTCAACACCTTCCCTGCCGTCCCGCCAAAGCGCATGTAGCCGGGCTTCCAGTTCCGCGTACTCATAGTGCCCGGTAAAGCAAGCATCGGCGCCGGCATACAGCGCGGCGATTCGCGCATCCTGTTCGCCTGGAGTGTCGATCACCACAAGCACCGTATGCTCCGGCCGGGCGACGAGCGCACGTGCCGCGTCGACGGGAGCGCCCTGGCTCAGCGCAACCACCGCGTCGATACGTTCTATCGCGACCAGATAAGCGGCGTCGGCAACATACTCTGCCGTCGACACGCTGTGGTTCGATTCGGTGAGCGCAGCGACCAGGTAGTCGGCACGTGCACCGGTTCCTACACACAAGATGCGCATGACATCCCCCACTCAAAGACCGCGACGTTCGCGTTCGGGCCAGCAATCGAGCACGACGCGGGTGCCGGGTCGGGCGTCCTCCAGCGTGAGTCTGAATTCGTGCAGATGGGCAACCGCCTGCACCACCGAAAGCCCTAACCCCGAACCCGGCGTATCGCGCGTGCGCTCGCTACGGTAGAAACGTTGCAGCACAGCCTGCCGTTCGCCGGCCGGGATACCCGGGCCGGCGTCGCGCACTGTGATACGTGGGCCTTCCGCGCACTGCCGCACTGCAATGACCACCTTCCCTTCTTGCGACGCAAACTTGATCGCGTTATCGACAATGTTGACCAACGCCTCGAACAGCAATGGATAGTCGGCGCGCACCGGCAACACGGGTTGCAAATCGAGTTGTAACTCGACATTTCTCGCTGCCGCGACGGGCGTGTACAGCTCACCTACGTGCTGGCAGAGAACGTGCATTTGCGTGTCGCTGAATTGCGCACGACGATGCAAGGCCTCGATCTCCGAGATGCGCAGCATCGCGGAGAAGCGCGCGAGCACGTCGTCGGTTTCTCGCGCGGCGTGCTGCAAACGCTCGGCGTCTTCGTCCTTGAGCGCGCCGGGTTCAATGCGCGCCAGCAGCGAGCGGATATGGATCAACGGCGTGCGCAGATCGTGGGCAATTCCGTCGCATGCGCTCTTGACCTCGTTCATCAGGCGCGATATTTCGTCGAGCATATGATTGACGATCTGCGAGAGCCAGGCGAGCTCGTCACCGCCACGCTCCGGCAAACGCGTATCGAGGTTGCCTTGTGCGATCAGATGCGTAAGACGGCGCATTTCCTTGATGCGCCGCAACTGCACAGCCGAACACAGGATACCGAAGCCCAGGCCGCCGAGCAGCGCAATTGCACCACTCCATGCAATGCCACCCAGCATGTAAGCGCGCAGCCGTGTCATTTCGTCGACATCGCGAGCAATCACCAGCACGCCGCCGTCGGGAAGCCGCGTAGCTCGGGTGCGCATGTATTCGGGCCGCTCGATGGTGGATGGCGTGAGTTGCGGGCGAAACCAGACACCTTTCCCGTCAGGTTCAACGCCAGCAGGACGTCTGGCAATATCGCCCGCGAGGTACTGGCCATCGGCTGCGAACACGCCATAAAAATTGACCGGTTGGCGCATCTTTGCCTTGATGCGCGCGTCGATTTGTCCGAGCAGCAGGTTGCGCGGCAACTCCTCGAAATATTCGAATTGCCAACTGATGTTGTTGTCGGCTTGCGTGGCCGTGTAGTTCGCCGAGTTCCAGTAGTTGATCCACACCAGGCTCAGCACAGAACCCGCGAATACCAGTGCATACAACATCAGCAGACGGAAAATCGTGCTGCGCCACAAGCTCATTCTCATCGCCTATCCCAGCATATAGCCCGATCCGCGCACGGTCTTGAGCAACGGACGCATGCCGGGGAGGTCAATTTTCCGCCGCAGCAAGCCAACATAGACTTCGATCAGGTTGGTGCCCGGATCGAAATGCATGTCCCATACGGACTGGAAGATCATTGTGCGGGTCAGGATTTGCCCGGAGTTTCGCGCGAAGTATTCGAGTAGCTTGAATTCCACCGGTGGCAGCGCCACCTCATGTTCGCCGCGCTTCGCGCTCCGGGCAATCAGGTCGATCTCCAGATCGTCGACACGCAGCACCATCGATGCAGCTTGCAGGCGACGCCCGCGCCGGCGCAGCAGGACGTCGATGCGCGCTTTCATCTCCTCGGCAGAAAACGGCTTGGGGATATAGTCATCGCCTCCCGCCAGCAGCCCGCGAACGCGCTCATCGACATCGGACAGGGCGCTGATCATCAAGACCGGTGTCTCGATGCCGACGCCGCGCAGAGTCTTGAGAATGGTCAGCCCATCGATGCCGGGCAACACGCGGTCGAGCGTGATGACATCGAACTCATCATGCACCGCACGCGCAATACCGTCCTGTCCGCTCGTCACCCACTCGACTTCAAAGCCGGCATCGCTTAGGGAGTCCACTATGTCGCGTCCGACAATCTGATCGTCCTCGATCGTCAAAATTTTTGCCATGGTCTGCATGGCCAGCCTTGCGAAGACTGGCACTCGAAAGAGCGAGCGTGCAGTATCGCAAAAGCGTTGCCGGAGAACATGAAACATCCTTTAGGTAAGCCTGGAAAGTGCGCATGCGCGGCCATACATGCGTCCCCATCACTCGATGAACAAAGCTTAATCTTTGCCAAGCCGGCGCCCGCCATCAGATGGCGAAGATAGGCATACACCGTGTGTTTCAGACAGAACGCCCCTGCACACACGGTGCGATGTCCTTCGCTCACATTGATCCGAGGTGCCACTCATGAAACGCCCACTCAGCACGTTTTTCCTCACTACCACAATCGCACTGTGCGCTGCCGGTGCGCATGCGGCCAACGCTCAACCGGACACTCAAGGTCTGACACGCGCACAGGTCAAGGCGCAGTTGTATCAGGCCTTTCTGAACGGCACGACCGCTGCCGATGAGAAGACCTCGTACCCCTCGCCGCCTTCGGACCGCGCCGAGATCGCCGCGCAGCGGGTCAAGGTGGCGCGCGAAAATTCTTCCTATGCAAACTTTGCGCAGTAAGCAATCACGTGAAACCGGCCCACTCGGCCTCATAATCAGGGTTGCTCGCCGGCCTGCACCCGCTGCATGCCGGCTCCTCGTCGGGATTCACCACAAGAGGTCAGCAACATGAATGTGCGCACGAGAGAATTCGCCGCCCCTGAGGCCCACGCGGGTGCCGAATGGTGGCGCAGCGCGGTGATCTATCAGATCTATCCGCGCTCCTTTGCGGATTCGGACGGAGACGGTATCGGCGATTTGCCCGGGATCACCGCGAAGCTGCCTTATCTGGCCCGTCTCGGTGTCGACGCAATCTGGCTCTCGCCGTTCTATCGCTCCCCTCAGGCCGACGCCGGCTACGACGTAGCCGACTACCGTGCCGTCGATCCGCTATTCGGCACGCTGGACGATTTCGACCGCATGCTGCGTGGGGCCCACGCGCTCAGCATGAAGGTGATCGTCGATCTGGTGCCCAATCACACCTCCGACGAACACGCGTGGTTTCAGGCGGCGCTGAAGTCGCCACCTGGCAGCGCCGAACGGGCGCGCTACCTGTTTCGCGACGGCCGCGGCGCGCATGGCGAACTGCCGCCGAACAACTGGCAAAGCGTGTTCGGCGGCAACGCCTGGTCGCGTGCCCCCGGGGACTCACAGTGGTATCTGCATCTGTTCGACCGCAAGCAGCCGGACCTGAACTGGGATCACCCCGAGGTCCGCACGGAATTCGAGGACGTGCTGCGCTTCTGGCTGGAGCGCGGTGTGGATGGTTTTCGCGTCGATGTGGCGCACGGTCTCATCAAGGCGCCGGGCCTGCCCGATTGGGGCGGTCACGCCACGATGGTGGAAGGCGTGGAGGACGGCAGCGGCAGCAGCCACACTGCGGGGCCCATGTGGGACCAGGACGGTGTACATGAGATCTACCGTAGCTGGCGCCGCGTACTGGACAGCTATCCCGGTGATCGGATGATGGTGGCCGAGGCCTGGATAGCGCCGCAATCGCGGCTCGCCCGCTACATTCGGCAAGACGAAATGCAGCAGGCCTTTAATTTCGACTATCTGCTGGCCCACTGGGATGCTGCCGAACTGCGCGCGGTCATCGAAACCTCGCTGGCTGCCTCGGCCGCAGTCGGCGCCCCGACAACCTGGGTCATGTCCAACCACGACTCGGTGCGGCACACGTCGCGTTATGGCTTGCGCAAACCGGGAGCCCGGCCGAAGGGTATCGACGCGAACGGCGAGCAGCCCAATGAGGCCTTGGGACTGCGCCGCGCCCGTGCGGCCGCCTTGCTCACGCTCGCGCTGCCCGGGTCGGCCTACCTCTATCAGGGCGAGGAACTGGGCCTGCCGGAGCACACCACGCTGGAAGCGCGCTATCGCCAAGACCCCGCGTTTTTCCGCACACATGGCGCTGAAATAGGCCGTGACGGCTGCCGCGTGCCACTCCCCTGGAAGGCAGATGCTCCGTCCTTCGGCTTTGGCCCCAGCGAGAAAAGCTGGCTGCCGCAGCCGGGCAACTTCGCGCGCTACGCGGTGGATCGTCAGGACGGTGCAGGCGGCTCGACCCTGGAACTGTATCGGCGGCTTCTGCAACTGCGGCGCGACCATGCGCTCGGCGCCGGCCAGTTGCACTGGCACGCCACCGGCGCTTCTGATGTCCTGAGCTTCGACAACGGCGAGTTGCGCGCAGTAATCAATCTGGGTATGAAACCCGTTGCACTACCTGCGGGAACGCTGCTGGTGTCGAGCGAGCCATTGAGCGCGCCGGGCCACTTGCCCGGCAACACGGCGGCGTGGCTACTCCCCGCTCATCTATCCGCTCACCGGTCGACAAACACATCCCGGTAAGCACCGTAGATCGACAGCAGCGGCACGGCCACCAGCAGGGGCGTCAGCACCAGAGCACGCAGCATCAGCGGAACCATGGTTGCGAAGAGCACGGCCACTGTCAGCGCCGCGAAGTACGTCATCATGACTGGCCAGTTACGAGCCGCACCGCTGGCACTCGAAATCATCGCGTCGTGCGGTGTCATGTCGTGCAGCATCACCAGTGCCGGAGCGAAACAGGTAGAGGCAATCGCAATCGCGAAGATCGATGCGCCGAGCAATGATTCGAGCGCGCCACGCACGCCGTGGCCGCCGTCGTAGGCGACCGACAGGTTATGCGCACCGCTTGCCGTCACCGAGGCGTTCAGCGAGACATGGAAGGCCGCGAGCAGAACCACATAGCCGAGCGCAAGAATCGCCGCACCGTACAACCCGATTACCCACAGCGCGTTGCTGCGCCGCGCCAGCGCCGCAAATGTCTCCCGCAGCGACACCGGCTGCCCCTTGCTCGCGCCATCCTGCACGAACATCAGCCCACCCACCACGAACGGTATCAACAGCACCGCCAGTGCGCTCAACAGCGGCAGGAAGCCCTGCAGCGTCGCGAAATCCGCACAAGCCAGCAACACGCTCAGCCATAGCACGGGCTGCTGGCTCGCCGCACGTGCGCCGCTTGCCAGCCAGTCGACAATACGCTGGGGATTGACTTCTCTTCCACCGGAAAAAAGCCGTGCCGGCACACGATGGAGGCGGGTCTGCTTGGAAACGCCGCGCGGAAAATCGATGTTCATGACAGTTTCCTCAGTGAAAACAACGCTTTGTTATTCGTACTCCTATGAATAACAACTGGATATGCTGGCATTCGGGTACTGCCACCGCTCTTGCCGGCAGACGCCGTTTCGTCCCGGCCTGCCGATACTGCTAATCTACGGAGCATTGCGGACAAAGGTTGTCCGCATCTACGGAGACCGACGCCGAATGTTGCAAAACTCCTCACGGCTGCTGCGCCTGCTTGGCATGCTCCGGAACGCCCCAACGTGGCACGGTGCGGTGCTGGCCGAGCGCCTTGGCATCACCGAACGGACCGTGCGGCGCGACGTCGACCACTTGCGAGGCCTGGGCTACCGGATCAGCGCAACGCCGGGGCCGGATGGCGGCTATAGCCTGGAAGCGGGCACGAGCATGCCGCCCCTGCTGTTCGAGGAGGACGAAGCGCTTGCCGTCTCGCTGGCGCTGCGCACGCTTGCCGCCAGCGGCGTGCAGGGCATTGAAGAGTCGGCGCTCGCCGCCCTCGTCAAACTGGAACATTTGATGCCTCCCCGGCACAGCCGCAAGGCAAAAACGTTCTTCGCCTCTATCCAGAAGCTGGCCCAGTCAGGCCCCAAGGTCGATCCGACTGTGCTGGCCACGCTTGCCGGCGCATGTGCGGATCACGAGGAGCTGCAATTTCGCTACATGGACGTCAAAGCGAGAGCGAGCCAGCGCACAATCGAGCCCCAAGGTCTCGTCAACGCGGAATCGCGCTGGTACCTCGTTGCCTGGGATCGAAGCCGGGAGGACTGGCGGACGTTCCGTGTCGACCGGATCGTCCCGCCGGTTTCGAGCGGAGCGCGTTTCAAGCCTCGTATCGGGCCGCACAAGGGTGATCTGGCTGCATACGTCTCACGTTCGATTTCGACCTCGGCCTACACGGTGCGCGCCAAAGTGATCCTTCACGCGCCGATGCAGGCGCTCGCCCAAAGCATCTGCCCACTTGTCGGCCAGTTGGCGCCGCTCGATTCGCGGCGATGCATCGTGTATACAGGGGCGAATTCCGTGCACGCGATTGCCTCATGGCTGTGCACGCTGGAAGTCGAATTCGACATCGTGGAGCCCCCCGAACTGCTGGAGTTCTTGCGGGGAATGAACGCCCGCGTCCACCAGGCTTTGGAGCGATCCGGAGACGCGTCACAGATCGAAATTTCCGATCGGAAAACCCCGGCCTGATTCCGCGCCATATCGGCCCTTCAGTGAGGGCCGAGGCTCCCGGAGCCACCCGATGTTATGATCGGAAACACTGTACGCCCTGCGGCGCGCTTATCGCTCTACACCCCATGGATACCCATCTCACCAAACCCTCCGAGCCTTCCACCTCGGATCTGGGCCGACGCGTACGTGCGGCGCGCCAGGCACAGGATTTGACGCTGGAGACAGCGAGCCGCCTGTGCGGCGTGTCGCGCTCGACCTTGTCGAAAGTGGAAAACGGCCTGATGTCGCCGACTTTCGACGTGCTGCAGAAGATCGTGCTCGGTCTGAAGATCGAGATCGGCGAACTGTTCGGCTCGACGCCTAAAGTCAGCGCGGGCGGCCGCCGCGCGCTGACCCGCAAGGACGCCGGGCAGCGCCACGCGTATCGCGGCTATCAGATGGAACTGCTCGCCACCGATCTCGCGCACAAGGCCATGCTGCCGTTTCGTATCCGCATTTCGGCCCACACGCTCGATGCGTTCGACGACTGGGGCCGGCACGAAGGCGAGGAATTCCTGTATGTGATTAGCGGCAGCGTGTGCCTGTACTCCGAGTTGTACGCCCCCACACATCTGAACGCAGGCGACAGCATCTACTTCGACAGCCGCACGGGTCACGCGGCGGTCTCCACCAGCGAAGAAGACGCCGAGGTACTGTGGATGGCCACAAGTGCGGATATTCCGCAGGCTCCGGCCGAGTCGTCGAAGAAGTAAGCAACGCCCGCCCGGCAGGCATGCGCAAGCTTACCGGCACCGCGCTGTTGCGCCTTGCTCGCGTAGCGTAGACCTGTTCAGGCGGCCTGGCCGGCGGTCATCTTGAAGATGCCCTGAGCGTTGCCTGCATCGAAACGCAGGTCCGTTTCCCAGCGGCGTGAGTCCTGATCGAACGTACGCTTGCGGGTGATGAACTCGTAGAACGAACCCGGCACCTCGCGCGTCACGGTGCTGCCATCGGCGGCGCGAAATTCGCGCTTGACGGTGTCGGCACGATAGGCGGTCTGGAACACCCGGCCCGAGCGCGAACGCTCCACTTCCGGTTTCATCGGACGGCCTTTGGCTTTTTCGTCATCCGAAAGCTGGAACACGTCTGCGACACGATCGGTCGCATGGTTAAACGCGTTACCTTCGGTGGCGATCCACGCCATTTCCGCCGACTCCTTCAGCAATACCTCGTAGTCCGCTTCACTGGGTATCTCGTGCTGGCGTGCAAACGCACCCACGATCACCGGCAGCAATTCGTGCGCCGCATCGAGCGGCAGCACGCCTTCACGCTCGAGTTCCCAAAGATGCCCGGTGGCCGCCGGAGTCAACGGATCACGCGAAGCGCCGATCACATTCGTCACAGCCTGCTGGAACCCAGTGGAAAAGCGCTCCGGATGCAGCTCGCTGACGAAGAACTGGGCGATTTGGTCCGGCGCGTCCTCATGCGCCCACGCGCGCCCGGTCATACCGAGCCGATCCAGCGGGTAGCGGCCATTGATGCGAAAGCCCAGCGGCCGCAGGATGCGCGCGAACGCGGCTTCGCCGGGCGGCAGCGCACCACTTGCCGGCCAGCGCACCGTGCGCAGCGCACCGTGGTCGAAGTACACGCTGCCGCCTGCCGCCAGGGCGTCCTGGGTGTACGCCCGGCCGTTCGCCGAACGCGCCAGCAGATCCTCGAACAGAACCATGTTCATGGCTTGGGCGATCTCGGCGCGAGTCACCACACCCACTTCCCATTCATCGAGGACTTGCGGGTGATTCAGCGTCCTGAAGAGCGCAGCGGTCTTCTCGGCGCCAATCAGTTTCAGGAGCAGTTGTTCAACATTTGCATTCCGTGGGTTCTGCATGTTCTTTCTCAGGAGGGCCGGCGAGAGAAGCCGGCGCATCAGTGGGGAGCCGCCAGCACCGCATGAGCAGGCAAATACAGCATCGTTTGGCCGTGATTATTCAAATTCGCGGGGCCGCCGTAAAGCGAGATAATATGCAGACTTGATGCGTTTTTGGAATCAAGGTGCGAAAGTTCAAGATCCCCAGCATGGGCGCGCTGCTCGCTTTCGAAGCGGCGGCAAGACATGAGAGTTTCACGCACGCGGCGCGCGAGCTGTTCCTGACCGAGAGCGCGGTCTCGCGACAGATTGCGACGCTGGAGGGTAATCTCGGCGTGCAGCTCTTTGTGCGAGTCAAGCAACGCGTCGTACTCACCAAGGCAGGCAAGGTCTACAGCGCGCAGGTGGCCCGCGCACTGGAAGGGCTCGACCGCGACACGCTGTCGATCATCGCGCACGGCAGTGGCGGCGGCTACCTGGAACTGGCCGCCCTGCCCACCTTCGCCTCGCACTGGCTGATCCCACGGCTCGCCGATTTCAACGCAAGGTATCCGGACGTGCGCGTGAACCTGGGCGTGCGCACCGGCACCTTTCCGTTTGCGGAGACCCACTTCGAAGCGGCCATCCACTATGGCAAACCGACCTGGCCCGGCACCTCCGCTGATTTCCTGTTTCGCGAGGAGGTCATTCCGGTCTGCGCAGCGAGCCTGCTGAAGCGGCCGGTGTCCACACCGGCGGATCTGCTCGATTACCCGCTGCTGCACTCGACGACGCGCCCGGATGGCTGGGCCAACTGGTTCGAGAAGCTAGGCGTAGAAGATAACCGGGCCATGCAGGGCGTGCGCTACGAACTGCATACGATGCTCATCAGCGGCGCCGCGGCGGGACTCGGCATTGCTCTGGTGCCGAGGTTCTTCGTGGAGGCGCAACTCGAACGGCTCGGGCTGGTTGTGCCATTCGATGCGCCGGCCATTGCCGAAGCTGCTTACTACCTGGTCTACCCCACCGAACTCAGCCACGGCCGGCCGTTGGCGAGTTTCCGGGAATGGTTGCTCGGGCAGGCGGCGCTGTATGGGGCGGCGAATCCGGTGCTGGCTCACGAGGCGGACGAAGACTGAGTGGCGGATTGGTGGATTGGCGGATTTCGGGCCGTGGTTTCTATCTCCGCCGCCGCTTTCGTTTTTGTTTTTGCTGTCGCTGCGGCGCGAGTTCAACGAGCCTGCGCCAGCGCGCTCAGGTTGCCCTCGCCGAAGCCATGATGCCCCTTGCGCTGCACGATCTCGAAGAAGATCTCACCGGCGCGACGCCGCACAAAGGTCTGAAAAAACAGCAGCGGCACGCCGTCCGCGCCGATCTCGCCGTCCACCAGCACCCGGCAGTGCTTGAGCCGCTCGAGGTCGAGCCCATGCCCCGGCAGCCGCGCATCGATCTGCTCGTAATAGCGCGGCGGCGGCTCGACAAATTCGACCCCATTCGCAATCAGTTGCTCGACGCAGGCAAAGATATCGTCGGTGGCGAGGGCGATATGCTGCACCCCTTCGCCCGGATGATCCGGCAAATACTCGTGCATCAGGTTGGTACGGCGCGTGCCTTCCTCATAGAGCGGAATGCGGATCGCGCCGCACGGCGACACCATCACGCGCGATTCGGCGGAGACGTGCCAGTTGGCGTGCAGCTCGTGAATCTCGCGAAAGCCGAGCTGGTTTCGGTAGAAATCGATCCAGTCCTGCAGCCGGCCGGCGCCAACGGTCTGCGTGAGGTGGTCGACCCGCGCCAGGCCGGCGCCGGCGTGGTGCCAGTCTTCGTGTGCGGTGGCCGGGTCGAGCGGGCGGAAGTCGATGTCGTAGATCGAGATATCGCCCAGGCCGCCACGGGCGCCGTGCTTGCCGCGCCAGCGGTCGACGAAGTACAGGTGCGTGTCGCCCACGCCCTGGATGGCGGGGATCACCAACTCAGCCGGGCCGATCGGCTCGCCCTCGGCCGGCCACGCGCCCAGCTCGACGGCGCGGTCGTAGGCGCGTTGCGCATCGC
>SDBV01008563.1_pt1 | contig 13758 bp, 9 predicted proteins | sample 2277081 | NCBI WGS metagenome assembly SDBV01 (sample SAMN10402039, study PRJNA504765) | marine sediment metagenome | isolation source: marine sediment core GS10_PC15, 223 cmbsf | place: Arctic Ocean: Southern Knipovich Ridge | collected 2010 | reverse complement strand
GCTCTTCGGGTTGCCCCTGATCGACGGCGTCTTCCAGTTGGGCGGCGCAGGGGGTAATCGAATCAAACCCGTAGCTCCCGGCCGCGCCCTTCAATTGATGTGCGGTTCGCCGCACGCTATCCCAATCGGACATGTCGAGTTGTTCCGATAGCGTTGTAATGCGGTCGGGCATTTCGTCGACGAACATCTCGACGAGCTCACCCAAGTCCGGGTCGCTGCCGAAGCTGGAAAAAAGCGGTTCCGTTTCAGTGGATAATTGGGCCATTTGTATTGCTCCTTGTGACAGAAGAACTACTTCTCGGCCGCATCAAGGTGCGTATTGCCTGGACTCGTGGTGCAAACTCGCCGGGCAACTACCGGCACCTCATGCCAATCCTTGTAACCCTAGGTTGCTTGAAGTCGGCGTGGGTGCTCTGAAGCCACGATTCACAAGAAGAAACATCTGGCCTTCTCCTTGGAGGTCCATTCGTAGAGATCGGGCCGGTTTTGCCGATCGGCGCGGTAATCGTCGTGAGTGTGCCGCGTTCGTGTCGGCCGTGGGAAGTTGAAAAAGCTATCGAGCTGCAACAGGGCCGACACAGCCGCGGGGAACGTTTCGACCGGCGAAAAGCCCCGTAAACCCGTATCAAACGCGTCCGGCGATCACGAATCCTACCGACCGGCGCATCTGGAACGATTGATTCCGGCGCCATAGGCGGAGTGGTAATTTACGATAAATGGCTGAACTGGGTTGTCTAGTAAAGAAAGTCGCAGCCGCTCGTCGATAGCAACACCTAGATTTACCCAAAGCCCCTACCCGTGTAACTTTGCGCGGGTATCCCACAAGGTCTTTCCTAACAAGGAGTACCTCCCATGAAGAGTCGTATCCTGATGTCGGGGGCGGTCGTGATTGCAGTGGTCTTGCTCGTTGGCGCATCCAGCGCTAACGCCGGCTTGTTTTTCAAGCACGGTTGTTGCGAGCCGGCCTGTTGCGAACCGGCTGCCTGTGAACCGGCCGCTTGTGAGCCCGCTTGTTGCGAGCCCTCTTGCGATCCGTGCTGCAAGCCCCGCTGCGGACTGTTCGCGCGGCTGAAAGCCCGCTTGGCCAGTTGCAAGAAGCGATCGTGCTGCGAGCCGGCCTGTTGCGAAGAGGTCGAAGCCTGCGCACCGGCTGCTTGTGAACCGGCCGCTTGTGAGCCCGCTTGTTGCGAGCCCTCTTGCGATCCGTGCTGCAAGCCTCGTTGCGGATTGTTCGCGCGGCTGAAAGCCCGTCTGGCCTGTTGCAAGAGGCGCTCGTGCTGCGAGCCGGCCTGTTGCGAAGAGGTCGAAGCCTGCGCACCGGCCGCTTGCGAGCCCGCTTGTTGCGAGCCCGATTGTTGCGATCCGTGCTGCAAGCCCCGTTGCGGACTGTTAGCACGGCTGAAGGCCCGTTTGGCCTGTTGCAAGCGTTCGTGCTGCGAGCCGGCCTGCTGCGAAGAGGTCGAGACCTGCGCACCGGCCTGCTGCAACTAACATGACTTGACTGACAACTCTTGGGAGACTTGGGGCAATACCCGAGAACTCTCCTTCATAATAACCAAGCGGTTCGTCCAACGTTCGGGCGAACCGCTTGTTTTTTTGTCGTTCGGATGGAACAGGGGTCAAACAACGCCCCGCCGTGGCACGTTTCCCCGACGGAACCTATTTTGCCCGGGGATGGGCCTTCTCGTAAACCTCTCGCAGGACGGCCGTGCTGACGTGGGTGTAGATCTGCGTGGTGATCAGATTCTTGTGTCCGAGCAACTCTTGCACGCTACGGATGTCCGCCCCGCGATCGAGCAAATGCGTGGCGAAGCTGTGGCGCAAGGAATGGGGTGTGGTCCGTTGGTCCAACCCCGCGAGCTTCAGATACTTCTCGAGCATCCGCCCGACACTGCGCGTGGTCAGCCGTCGCCCGAACTTATTGACGAACACCGCAGCCGCCGCACCGTCCGGTTCGGTCGAATGCAGTTTGCGCTTGCGAAGCCAGCGTCGCAGGGCCTTGGTGGCGTAAGATCCGACCGGGGCGAGACGCTCGCGGCGTCCCTTTCCGCGGACGCGAACCACTCCGGCCTCGAAGTCCAGGTCGCCGTCGCAGAGCCCCACCAGTTCGCTGACCCGCAGCCCGGCCGAGTACATGGTCTCGAGGATGGCGCGGTCGCGCAATCCCAACGGTTCGTCGTCCGGTGGGGTCTGAAGGAGCCGGCCCAACTCCTCGGCCGAAAGGAAGTGCGGCAGCGAACGGCCTTGGCGGGGATTGCGCAGAGGCCTGGCGGGGTTGGCTTTCGTCCACCCTTCCCGTTGGCCAAAGCGAAAGAAGCTTCGCAACGAGGCCAATCGCCGAGCGATCGTACTCTTGGCGTATCCCGACTCGTGCAAAGCGGCCACATAACCGCGCAGGTCGAGCACGGTAATCTCGCCCGGTTGCGGCGGTTGTCCGTCCTGGGCTTCGGCCAGATACTCGGCCAAGAGGGTCAAGTCTTCCCGGTAGCTCTTCAGCGTCAAGTCGGACGCGTTGCGCTCCACTTGCAGATACCGAAGAAACCGGTCAATGGCGGTGTTCATCGGAGCAGTTCACCTACACGGGCCGTGGCACACTCGTGAATGGTCCGCGCTAGCTGTATTCGTCGGTGTCGGTGGGCAGCGGAAGGTCGAACCGGCGATGGGGAGCATATTTCTGGCAATCCTGTCGGATTTTTTGGCTCAACACGGCCGCGTCGTACCAGGTGAAACTCAGTTCCGGATTGGACGCATATCGCCCCAAGGTACGCAACGTCTCCGCGCGACTTTCGTCGTCGTAGAGGAATACGTAGCGTTCCCGGCCCTTCACCAGTGCCAATACATTGATGTCGTGACTCACGGCCGATTTCTCCTCGGGGGGACGCAAAACAACGGTGCAGGCTTCGACCAGCCCGGCCATGGCATGCCGGGCTCTCAAGCCGAACTATCCCTTCTATCGGATAGTTGGCCACTTCCACACCACTCGCGTTTCGCCGGCACCCCCTCGGGCGCTGAGCATTTCCGAAATATGCATGTGACAGCAGAAACGAATAAAGTCGTCGCTGCGCTGTAGATAGCTCTGCCAACCCCCAAATCGAGCGTCATCCCTGAACTCATAGTAGCTGGCCAAAGCCTCGGTGAATTCCGAGTCGTCGCCGTTGTAAGTTTGCGTATGGGCTAACACAGGAGCCGAGCTGGGAATGCTTGACGGCGGGTTGGGCTTGGGCGGCGGAGGTATGAAACCTCGCGGATTGGGCCAATTCTCCGGCAAACCAGCGCCATCACCGATCCCCGTGGCGCCAACCACTTGACCATCGACCGGCGACTCGTAGACCAACGGATTGACGTCGTCTTCGTCCAAGGGCGTGTCCGGTTCGTCCAAGGGCGTGTCCGGCCAATCCGGCAGCTCGAGCGCGTCAGACGACTTGGGTTCGGGGGTGGGGATCTGCTTTGGCTTCGCCGCAAGTGGTTGGTATGAAGGGGTTTGCGTCTTTAGTTGCTCCTTGGCCAACGCCATTTCCGCCTCGAAGACCAACGGGCCGGGAATCTGCTCTTCCTCCGTGGTACCCCAAGGGAGCCCGTAGCCCGGCGGAATCGGATGGAAGCCCGGATTGGCCGAGTACCATTCCACCCGCAGCCCGCAGCGAGGCGGATACCAAGGCGTGAAATCGGTCACTGCACCAACGACCACGGCGTCGACTTCCAACAATTGGGCCAATCGTCGGGCGTCCTCGGGCGAATCGAGCCGGAGGTTGTTCTTCATCATGGCATCGCGGACCACGCCGACCGGCACCACTTCGAAGCCCGGCACCAACTGCAACTCGTTATAATAGGCCAGGGCCACCTCTTCCCCGTTGACGGTCGGTTCCTCGCTGAGGTTGAAAAACGGAGCGATGGCAACCTTGGAGAGCTGGGGGAAAGGGTTGTGCAGCGTTGGCTGGTGGGCAATTTCCGGGAGCATCGAACAGCCGGTAAACAGCACGCACCCGAGCAGTATCGCATGTCGTAACATGTTATGAGATAAGCGTTTAGAAAGAAGGAACCCCCCTCCTTTCCAACTCGACACGGGTCGCGCATCCGGCCGAAGATCCGGCAGTGTCCGCTTTATCGGCAAAGTCCTCGTAGGCTCTCCAGCTTGAATCGGATATTCCGGGAGATTCTTTTCGGGTTGAATCCCCGGCGGGGATCACGAGAATGAAGGTAGTGCTCGGCCGGAAGAACGTCGAGCAAGGTAAGACCGCTAAACGATGCCTCCCATCAAACAACGGATGTCCGAAACCAAACCAACACGACCTGTGCGAAACCCCACCCGAGAGGTGCGTATCGGCCTGATCACGATCGGGGCGGGCCATCCGATTGCGGTGCAGAGTATGTGCGCCACGAAGACATCGGACGTGCGGACAACCGTGTGGCAGATCAACCAATTGAGCGAGGCGGGCGCCGGCGTGGTCCGGATCGCGGTCGACACGCATCGGGATGCGGCCGCGCTGGGAGAAATCCGGCAGCAGACCGACGCCAATCTCGCGATCGATATTCAGGAGAACTACCGGCTGGCGGCCGAAGTGGCCCCGCTGGTCGACAAGATCCGCTACAACCCGGGCCACTTGTACCACCACGAGCAAAACCGTCCCTGGCAAGACAAGGTCCGCTTCCTGGCCGAGGTAGCCGGCGAAAACGATTGCGCGATTCGTGTGGGGGTCAACAGTGGTTCGGTCGATCCGGCCAAGCGCAAGCAGTTCCACCGGGACGATTCGATTGGCCCGATGCTCCAGAGTGCCCTGGAACATTGCGAGTTACTCGACCAGATCGGGTTCACGCAGTATTGCGTTTCGCTGAAAGCCTCCGATCCGGTGCGGGTTGTGAAGCTGAATACTCGGTTTGCTCAAGAGCGGCCTGAGGTTCCTTTGCACCTGGGCGTGACTGAGGCCGGCATGCCACCGGAAGGGATCCGCAAGACCCGGGCTGCCCTGGAACCGCTATTGCGCGACGGGATTGGCGACACGATTCGCGTATCGTTGACTTTGCCGGCGTTGCGCAAAGACGAGGAGATCAAGGCGGGGCATTGTATCCTTGCCGACGTGGCGGCCGGGAACTTTCTCGAGGATCCTTCACCAAAAGGCCTGAACATCATCAGTTGTCCGAGCTGTTCTCGCGTGGAAAACGAAGCCTTTGTCGAGTTGGCCGAGCAGGTTCGTGAAGCCACCCGAGACATGGCCGACTATCCGTTGACGATAGCCGTGATGGGTTGCCGAGTCAACGGGCCGGGCGAGACCGATCGCGCCGACTTGGGGCTCTGGTGCGGGCCGAACTTCGTCAATCTGAAGCGAGGCCTCACGCCACTGGGCGCCTACTCCTATCGAGAGATTCTCCCGAAAATGAAGGAAGAGCTCGAGGCGTTGATGGCCACCCGACGCGATCCGGCCGATTAGCACCATAACGCTATGCTCGGCAAGAAAATCGTTTAGCGGTCGGGCTTGCCCGACGTTTTTTCGCCAAACCAAACGACATAGCCAGCCGAACGTCGGGCAAGGTAAGACCGCTAAACGGTAAGTGGATGCGCCGGCTCTAGGCGGCTCTGCGCAACGGCTGCTCGTCTTGACGGAAATCGTCCATCTTCAGCACCGAGGGTTCTGTCTTGATGGCGACGACCTGGGTCTCGACACACAGCCCCGGAATCTTCCGGCCTATCAGGCAATTCAGTTTCCACCACCACCGGAAACACTCCAGCGGCCGTAGCGGTCCGCCGGACATGATGCGGAACCCTCGAACGGCCGAGGCTTCCATGGGGCCCGCCCGGTCGAGCATTTCAAGAAACGTGCGCAAGGAGAACGCCTGGACATGGCCACGCTTCTTCTTGGTCCGAACCAAACGGTCGAGAACCGGCACGAGATGTCGGCGAATCAGATGGGTGCCGTGCGGGAAAATCGGCACGCCGGCAATCAACATCCCCCCGGGCCTTAGCACGCGGAGCAATTCGGCCGCGGCCGCCTCGGCGTTGTGCAAATGTTCGAGGACCTGTTCGCAGATTACGATGTCGAAGCAGTTCGAGTCCAGAAAGGGAAGCCCCTTTTCCAGGCACGCCTCGTGGAGGTTCCAGTCCTCGTGCTTGTAGACGAACTCGTGTCCGTGAGGAAACAGATCGACGCCGTGATAGTCGATCTCGTCCGTTTCCAACACGGCCTCGATAAAGCGTCGGGCGATGCCGCTGCCGGTGCCGACGTCCAGCAGCTTCAGCCGTCGGCCGCGGCGTGGTGGCTCTCGGCTAACGAATTCGAGCACGGCTTCCGCCAAGGCCGGGTATCGGGCCAGCTTCAGCCGGTAGGGTACAGAACACGGTTCGACACCAAAGGCAAGCGTCTCGAAAGGCATCAGATTCCCTCCCCCAAAGATCGATGCACCACGGCAGCGTCTTCCCCGACGGCCGACCACTCGCCGGACAATGCCTCTAGATCGAACGAATCGAGGGCAATTGTTTAGCCTAAGTGATATTACCGGCGAAGTCGCCGCACAGGTCCCATACTGCGCATCCTTCCTGCTTTCCAAGACTGGTGTGCCACTGCTTCGCAGAAGCAGTGCAACCTCGTTCCCACGCTCTGCGTGGGAACGGACTGAATGGCCGCTCTGCGGCCCCCCACCCATTACGTGATAATGAGCTTCACTTCAGCGACGCGGAGCGTCTGGGCATGACGTTCCCACGCAGAGCGTGGGAACGAGAGAATTCCTGGACACGCGCGCGAATAATCCGGGCGAAATGCTTTGCTCTTCAGCCGTTTTGTGGGATCTGCTACCATCTCGGACCGATTTGGGCGCTCGCGGTGTGCGCCGACGGCGGTCATGGAGAAAATGGATGAAGCTCACGGCCCTGGTCGAAGGTCCCAGTCACGTCTGCTGCCGATACCGTATCGAGGCCTTTGCCTGGGCACTGGCCGAGCGGGGGATGCAGTTGGAGGTGGTTCCGTTGAAGCGTCGCCCGGCCGCTCGGGTTCGTCAGCTTTGGGCCACCCGCGGGGCCGATGCGGTGATCCTGCAGCGAAAGCTGCTGCCGATCTGGCAACTGGCCTTGCTGCGGCGGTCCGCTCGACGCTTGATCTATGACTTCGACGATGCCATGTTTCAGCGCGACAGTTACAGCCGCAAGGAGCCTTGCAGTCGCACGCGGTTGGCTCGGTTCTGGGCGACCGTTTATGCGGCCGACACGATCCTTGCGGGCAACGATTTTCTGAAGCAGCAGGCGTCGCGTTACGCCGAACCGACAAGCGTCCACCGGATCCCCACCTGTGTCGAGCCGAACTGGTATCGGCCGGCGTGGCACGCGCGCGTCGGGTCCGAGGCCCGATTGGTCTGGATCGGCCAGGCCGCCACGTTGCCTTCCTTGGCTTGTGCCAGGGAGCATTTGACGGCAGCCGGTCGAACCTTGCCGGGGATGCCGTTGCGTCTGATTTGCGACGGCACGTTGGATCTCTCGCCGCTCAGGGTGATACCTCGCGTGTGGTCGTCACAAACCGAGACGGCCGAGCTGGCCGACGCGGACATCGGCATTAGCTGGTTGCCCGACGATTCATGGAGTCGAGGGAAGTGCGGCTTGAAGGTGTTGCAGTATATGGCGGCCGGATTGCCGGTGGTCGCCAATCCGGTCGGCATGAACCGCGAGATGGTGCTCCACGAGAGAACCGGGTTGCTGGCCTCCACGCCGCGTGAATGGGCCGACGCCATTCGACGGTTGGCCGACGATCCCGACTTACGCCGGCGAATGGGCGCGGCCGGAAGACGGGTCGCCGAGCAGCAGTACAGTGTGGAAGGCTGGGGACCGAAGCTTGCCGAACTGGTTTACGCCACGGCCACGGGAGCCTCGATTCGCCATGGCCGCGACACGGCGGACTTCGAGCTTGGGTTAAGTGACGAAGAATCGCGAACCGGCGAGAACGAACCGGCGATGCGCTGAGATGGGAGAAAGCTGGTGCGATCGAGTTGGTTGGTTCCGCTGTGGATGCTTCTGATTGTCGTGATCGGGCTGGGTGGCTGTTCGATGGCGGTGAGCACGGTGTGGGAACCGCCGGGCAAGCACTGGCTGGTTCGCGAGCAGTTGGTGATCCACAGCGATTTCACCATGCCCGTGCAGCACCGGCTGCTGGAAGACTTGACCGCCAGACGATTCGATCTGAGCCGTGCGTTGGGTGTGCCGGTTTCCAACGAGCCGATCCATATCTATCTGTTCGACGACGCCGATCAGTTTGACCAATTCATCGGTCAACGCCATCCCGACTTTCCCCAGCGGCGTGCCTTTTTCGTCGAGACCGACACCCGGCTGGTCGTGTATGCCCATTGGGGCGATCGCGTGGCGGAAGATTTGCGACACGAAGTGACTCACGGCTACCTGCACGCGATGGTTCCGAACTTACCCTTGTGGCTCGACGAAGGCTTGGCCGAATGTGGCGAAGTACCCAGGAGTCAGTCGGGCGTGAATCGGGCCCATCTGCGTCGATTGCTTGCGCGGTTGAAGCAGAATTCGTGGCAACCGAACCTGCCACGGCTGGAAGGACTGCAATCCACGTTCGACATGACGCAAGACGATTATGCGGAATGTTGGGCCTGGACCCATTTCCTGCTGCATTACCGCCGCGAGAACCACGAGCTGTTGCGTCGTTTCCTGGGCGAACTGAGGCAAGAAGGCCACGTCGAACCGCTTTCGTCCTGGTTAGGCCCCGTGGCAATGCAGCCGGAAGCACTGGTGCAGCATCTGTGGCAATTGGGCGGGCAGGCGGCATCCAGGTAAGAAAAGCCTCAAAACGCCGCTTTTTCTCTTGATAGGCAATCGACCATCAGCCAATCCTTGAGGCCAGAACTTGCCATCTCCTCCTGGCAGAATCTGCCAGACAAACCTATAATTCCCTGGATTCTCTGACCATGGACTTGGCGATCACTGTTTGCGATGTTGACTTATCGCAGTTTCCGCAATACCGACCCACCCGTCTTGGCAGCCATTTGGCGAAGCCGAGTTGGCCAGCGCGGACTGAGGGAACCGATCTCGCCCGAGGTCTTCGAGCAATTGGTCTTCGCCAAGCTCTACTTCGACTACGCGGGGCTGATCCTTGCCTACGACGACGGCCGGGCGGTCGGTTTTGGCCATGCGGGCTTCGGCGCCGACGAGACGGAGGACCGAATATCCACCGATTTGGGCGTGGTCAGCCTGATCTTCACCCGACCCGACTGCCGGCAAACGGAGGTGGCCACCGGCCTGCTCGAGCAATGCGAGCAGTATCTTTACCGTCGTGGAGCCAAGGTCCTGTACGGCGGGGGGGTTCGGCCGCTGAATCCGTTCTATCTGGGCCTCTACGGCGGCAGCGAACTGCCCGGCGTGCTCGAGTCGGATCTGCTGGCCCGAGAGCTGTACCGGTCCAGCGGTTACCAGGAAATCGACCGTACCATGATCCTGCGGCGCGGACTGGGCGATTTTCAGGCGGTGATCGATCGGCAGCAAATGCAGATCCGCCGACAAATGATCGTAGAGATGACGGTCGACGCCCCCACGAAAACCTGGTGGGAAGCTTGCACGATCGGCCCTTTCGACCTGTTGCGATTCGAGTTGATCCCCCGGCGTGGAGGCCCGGCGATCGCCCGAGCCATCTTCCGCGACATGGAGCCGATCGGCCTGACGGGAGTCCAGCGGAGAACCGGTCTGATCGATCTGTGGGTCGACGAATCGATCCGGCGTCGAGGATTCGCCATCTTCCTACTCAGTGAGGCCTTCCGTCAATTCATCCGCGAAGGCATCGACACGGTCGAGACCCAAACCATGCAGCACAACCGAAGTGCTCTGGGGCTGTATCACAAGCTGGGTCTTCACCAGATCGGCCAAGGCAGCATCTTTCGCAAGCAGTAGCCGCCTCTTGACGCTTGCCACCGTGTGCCACGGCTGTCTCAGCCGTGCCTGAGCCAACGTAGCGTTCCCCACTTCGCACGGCCGACACGGCCGTGGCACACTCGTCGGCATGCCGGCTCGATCGTTAAAAGCTGCATCATCGGGCGAACGATCAAACGGGCTGTTCCGGCTGGAGCGGACGATTTCCGCCTGTTTGCCGTGGAAGCTCGAAATTGGCGAATTTTCGAGTTTTCTTCTTGAAGTCTCTTTTCTCCCTAATTATCGTGCATGTAATTCCCTCCCGTTTCGCGTTCCCAGCGCGGACCTTTTCTCCTCTCCACAAACGACTCCTGCGATCACCCACCTGCACAGGACTTCTTGTCCGGAGACAAATCACCATGTTGTCGCCAGCCGCCTACCGCCGATCCCACCGCCTTTTGTCACCTTGGGGACGTTTCGACACCCGCCCTAACATGCTCACGCCGATTCAGGCCACGCGGTTGCATGTCGAATCGCTCGAACATCGCCAATTGCTATCCGCCGGCGGATTCGCTTCGTACGATCCCACGCCGTTCGAATCGGACGCGGTATTAATCGACCTAACCGGCACAACCGGTGACGACTCGTTCGAGTTCATCACCGAAGCGACGCCCGGCCAGTGGTCGGTCAAGATCAACGGCGTCGAAGAGGCGGCCGGTTCCGGCCCCGTCGACGTACGATTTGACGGGCTCGGCGGCAACGATACGGCCATACTCCACGACTCCGCCGGCGACGACGAGTTTGTTGCCTGGCCCCAAGGTGCCATTATGACCGGCCCGGCGGGCAGTCTCACCGTCACCGGATTCGAGACGATCGTCGCGCAAGCCGACAACGGGGGCTACGACAAGGCAAAATTCTACGACTCGGCCGGCGACGATACGCTTCATGCCACGCCGAGTGAGGTCACGCTAAGCGGTGACGGGTTCCTTGTTGCGGCCAAAGGATTCCAGGAAGTCCACACATTCGCCACCGCCGGCGGCCATGATACCGGATTGCTGTTGGACAGCGACGGCGACGATCAGTTTTACGCCTCGCCCGTCGAAGGCGCGATGCGCGGCGAGAATTATTTCAACCGGGCCAAGTTCTTCGAGGTGCTCCACGGTGACGCTTCGAAGACCGGCGCCGATACGGCCGACCTGTTCGACTCAGCCGGTAAAGACGTCCTGGTCGCCACGCCGACTTATGCCTCCCTCTCAGGGGCAGGGTTCGACGTTCGGGCCACCAACTTCGACGACGTCCAGGCTCACGCTTCCAAGACCGATGGCCAGTACGACTTGGCAAAACTCTACGACTCACCGGGTGACGACACCTACGTCGCCGCCTCGACCTACGGCTCGCTGGGTGGCGACGGGTATCGCAATCGGGCAATCGGCTTCGATGCGGTTCATGCCTACGCCACGGCCGGTGGTTCCGACGTCGCGCGGATGTACGACTCACCCGGCGACGATACGCTGTACGCCACACCGCTCGAAACCGTGCTCTACAGCGATACTTTCTTCACGCGGGCGAAGCATTTCGAGCAGGTCCATGCGTTCGCCACCGGCGGCGGCCATGACACCGCGTTGATGGTCGATTCCGACGGAGATGACACTTTCTATGCGGCTCCCGTCGAAGGCGGGATGCGCGGTCTCGGATACTTCAATCGGGCCAAGTTCTTCGACGTCTTGCAGGGCGATGCCTCCAACGGCGGCTCGGATCTGGCCAGTCTGTTCGACTCCGCGGGCAGGGATCTGTTGGTCGCCACGCCGACCGACGCCCGCCTTTCCGGCGACGGGTTCGACAACCGAGCCACCAACTTCGCGAACGTTCAAGCCTACGCCAGCGATGACGACGGCCAGTTCGACCTGGCACGCTTCTACGACTCGACCGGCGACGATACTTTCGTGACCACACCGACCTACGGTTCGCTCAGCGGCCCGAGCTACCTTAACGAAGCGATCGGCTTCGACGCCGTAAACGCCTATGCCACGGCCGGTGGCTATGACGTCGCAAAGATGTACGATTCGCCGGGCGATGACACGTTCGAGGCGAATGCCGAGGAGAGCTTGATCCGCGGGCCGGGCTACTTCCACCGAGCCCTGCAGTTCGAGGCCGTCCATGCCTTTGCCACCGCCGGCGGCGAAGATCAGGCGCATCTGCTCGATTCGGGAGAAAACGATAATCTTTATGCCAGCCCGATCGAACAGGCCGTCTTCAGCGAAAAATACTACTATCGGGCCAAGTTCTTCGAGTCGATCTACTCGCCCGGCGACGAAGGCTTGGTTTCCACGACCGACGAAGCGACGGCTAGCGTGAGTACGGATCTGACCGACTACCCACCGGGTGGTTCGGCACTGATCACGGCCGAGAACTTCCAAGTCGGCGAGACCGTGGAATTTCAGGTGCTGCACACCGACGGCACACCCGACACGGGCGAGGGACACGGACCCTGGTCGGTCACCGACGGGGGGCCGGACGATTTGGACCTCTTGCGTGACGGCAATCTCCAGACCGAGTGGTATGTCAATCCGGACGACTCGGAAGGATCGCTCTTCGAGCTGACGGCCACGGGTCTCGGCTCCGGACGTGAGGCCACCAACTCGTTTACCGATTCCGGCGGGGACTTCTCAATGGATTTCGTCGCCGCGGCTCCCTTCACCTACGATCATCTGACCGGCGGCGGGGCTTACAATGATCGGACCAAGGGCGACTATGCCGACGTCGTCGAATCGCTCGAGGGCGGCGACTTCACCAGCGGCGATATCGTCTCCTTCTTCACCAGGATCACGGTCGACGACGCGCCCAGCGATCCCAACCAGACGATTGAACTCGATTTCCGCTTCAGTGCCGATAGCACGGGCCAGTCGGGGGGCGCTTTTGCGGATATCGTCGGCGTGCAGATCAACTACGGTTTGGTCGAAAACGGTGACGACGGCACACCACCCGGCGGCGGCCTTGGCATATTGGGCCTCGACTCCGGGATCATCGACGACGGAGGCAGCACGGCCACTTTGGTTTCCGAGCAACTCACCGGTCCCCTCTTCATGAGCCGTTCAAGACTTTTGGGGACGGTGCAAATTGACGACCTTGAAGCGGGCGAGACGGTGATTCTCCGCGTCGACGCCCGGGTTCAGCGTGCCCCGGGTACCGACCCCACCGGCAACTTGCAGGCCTTGTTGCATTCCCGTCGCGTTGTCAACCCGTTGGCCGACAAGATCCCCGGCGGAGCCCAGACCATTCCGCTGAAAGGGGTCGGTGAGATCGATTTAGGTGCGTCGATCCAACTGGAAAAGCTTCTTCTGGCCAATGCCGATGAAGACGGCTCCGGTACTATCAGCCTCGGCGACACGCTCACCTATGCCTTCAACGTGACCAATGACGGCGCCGCCGCGCTGGATCCCGTAGTAGTCGTCGACCCGCTGTCCGGCCTAGGTGTCATCAGTGGCGGGGATGCTCAACTGGCCGCGGGCGCCACGACGACCTTTACCGCCACTTATGTGGTTACCCAGGCCGACGTCGACGCCGGCTCGATCTACAACTTGGCCACCGCATTCGGGAACCCACCCGGCGGCAATCCGGCCGACACGCAAGACGACGTCAGCGCCACCGACGACGAGACCGTCTTGGTTCCCCAAAACCCGTCGATCCAGTTGGAAAAACTCTTGGCGGCCAACGCCGATGAGGACGCCTCCGGCAGCATCAGCCTCGGCGACACGCTGACCTATAGTTTCGAAGTAACCAACACGGGCAACGTCACGCTCGATGGGGTCGTGGTCGCCGATCCGTTGCCGGGCCTCAGTGGCATCAGCGGTGGGACCGATAGTCTGGCTCCGGGGGCAAGTACCACGTTTACGGCCACCTACATGGTGACTCAGGCCGATGTG
>SDBV01008562.1_pt1 | contig 13759 bp, 11 predicted proteins | sample 2277081 | NCBI WGS metagenome assembly SDBV01 (sample SAMN10402039, study PRJNA504765) | marine sediment metagenome | isolation source: marine sediment core GS10_PC15, 223 cmbsf | place: Arctic Ocean: Southern Knipovich Ridge | collected 2010 | reverse complement strand
TACCATTCAATTGCGTGCGACCCACATCAAGCTGCCCGTAGTAGGCGGCGCCGAGGCGTATTCAAAAGCCTTCGAAGAAGATTCGAGTCAGGACGATACCGACGAATCCGATTCGAAAACTGGCGCGGCTACTGAAGATCGCAAAGGAGGACCGCATGAGATGTGAGATAAACAGGTTTATGCTACTGGATAAGAAATATGATTGACAAGGATCACAACACAAAACATGCATGGATCTTCACTCTCAGCCTCATATTCGCAATGTGCACGGTGAGATTGTCAGCCGTGGAGTACTTTGTAAGTCCTCACGGTTCAGACAGCAACTCCGGGACCAGGCAGCAACCCTTTGCCACGATTTGCAAGGCGACAGGCATACTCAAACCGGGCGATACATGTTATCTGCGCCAAGGTGTCTATCATGAGGTCCTTCGGCCGGAACAATCCGGCAAAGAAGGCGCAGAGATCACGTTTTCCAATTGGCGGGAAGAAGAAGTTCTGATCAGCGGTGCTGATGTGATTGCCGGCTGGAAACACGAGGGCAATGGCATCTGTTCGGCGCCCATGCCCTGGAGCTTGTCCGATGATAATCAGGTTTTTGCCGACGATGCGATGCTCAGTGAAGCCTGTTGGCCTGCTCCGGGAGAGAGTCCATTGTTTAATCCTGAGCGGGCTGTAGCTTCGGGCGGCAGCACAACGACTCTGGTATGCGATCAAATCCCCGGCGCCGACGATTCCTGGAAGGGGGCTCGACTGTGGTGCGCGGGTGGGTCGGCGTGGATATGCTGGAGTTCTACTGTGACATCGTACGACGCAAAGTCGCACACTTTGACTTTCGGGCCGGCAAGAGAGAGTTGGTACACGCCCCGAAAGGGGAATCTGTTTGCTCTGCGTGGTGTGCGTCGTGCATTGCATGCTCCGGGACAATGGTTCTATGATTCCAAAGAAAAGATGTTGCTGCTCATCCCGCCGGACGGCACAGACATCAAGAGTCTTGTCGTGGAAGCGAAACGTCGTACTGATGCAATTGATCTAAGCGGACGATCCCATATTCGCATACGCGGTGTCGAATTCAGGGCCGGTGGGATTCGAACAGACAAACAGTCCTCTCATATCGTCATGGAAAAGCTTCGGGGACGTTATGTATCGCACTCGAATGTCAAAGATGTCAGTGGTAGTTCGGGCGTGCTCATTTTCGGGAACAATATTCTGCTGTTGAGTTGTGACCTTGGTTACAGTTCAAGTTCTGTTTTGGCTGTCAAGGGCAATGACAATCGTATCATTAATTGCTATATTCATCACGGCGGATATGGAGGCCTTTGGCGCGGAACGGTGTCGCTTTCGGGACGCCGCGTTGTCTTCAGTCACAACACTGTGCGTCATGCAGGGCGTGATCTTGTTAACACTCATGGACTTATGGAAAGTCTTGTTCAATATAACGATGCATCAGAAGCCGGCTGGCTGACCAAGGACCTGGGAATGTTCTATGGTCACAATACAGACTATGCCAATACCGAATTTCGCTACAATCTCGTCCACGACAATCATGCCGAACACTGTGCAATGGGCATCTACTTCGATCACCTGAGTCATAATGCAATCGTACATCATAATGTCATATGGAATGTCGGCATGGATCCGATTCGTTTCAACAATCCCGGCTACTGCAACCTGGTTTACAACAATACCTGCCTCAATACCGGGTATGTGGGCACGTTCGATCATTCGAAACGCAACGATCTGTTTGCTTCGCGGTACTTCAACAATATCTTCAACAAGAAGATCGATTTACCGGCTCATGTTGCTTTGTACAACAATCACATTGTGAGCAACCCGTCATTCCAGAACGCTGCTGGAAAGGACTTGCGTCTGAAAAACCCGGCTGACGGGGCAACTGTTGGGGCGTACACTCCGAATGGAGCACTGTGGAAGGCCGGTTGCGACCTGGAGAACCCACCGGTTCCCCTCCCGGTTTACCAGCCTCGGCGTATTGCCTGGATGAACGCTGTTCGCAACGCCTGTTTCGAGTTTGGGACTCTGGAAGGATGGCGCAAGACGGATTCTTCACGAGCTGTCCTGACCAAAGGCAACGGCTGGGGCAACCATGTTGTTGGCGACGGAAAATCCCACGGAACCGGCACTTCCAGATTTGAACTTCAGCTGGGTCCGGGACCTGACGGAATCAGACAGGTCATAAAAGGCCTCTCACCCGCTATGACCTACACATTATCAGCTTGGGTAAGAGTTTCCGACGAAAGCGAAACGATTGTTTTCGGAATCAGGCAACACGGTGCTGAGGAGGTAAGTGTCTCTGCCTCCTCAACCGAATGGACACGCAAGAGTATCGACTTCACAACCGGTCCCAAAGCTACTGAGGCCACTGTCTATTTGCTCAAGTCCACGGCAGGGGGGGGACATGTCTGGTGTGACAACTTAACACTCCCGTTACAACCTCATTCGTCCGATGGCGAACAACACGAGACATCGAAACACGCGCATGCAGCTGCCGACAATGATTATTCGGTAATTGTGCCATGAAACACAGAAACCTGACAATTGCATTAATTCTCGTCGCAGTAAGCGGCGTCCGCGTGTTCGGCGAAGATGACGTGTCGCGGCTGGTTGAAGAGGCCTTTGCGCGTGCCGGCGATAACGCGGCTCAGCTTCGCAAGGCTCTTAACGACGCCCCGGATGACCGGAAAGAAGCCACCAGGTTCCTCGTCGCGTACATGCCCGACCGCGACTTGAAGAGTCTTTCGGCGGAATTCCTTTTGAACAATGTCCGATTCGCCTGCCGCGCATTGAACGAGGCCCCGTGGAAGGACCGGATTCCCAAAGAGATTTTTCTAAACGATGTGCTCCCCTACGCCAGTATCAACGAGCGACGCGACGACTGGCGTGAGGATTTCTACAAACGGTTCCAACCGCTTGTGGCCGAGGCCGAAACGCCTGCCGAAGCGGCAGTGATACTCAACCAGAAGATCTTTGACATGCTGCATGTCCGCTTCTCTCGATCGCGTCCCAAGGCCGATCAAAGCCCCTACGAGACGATCGAGGCGGGCATGGCATCGTGTACGGGGCTGTCGGTGCTCTTGATCGACGCCTGCCGGGCCGTCGGAGTGCCCGCGAGGTTTGCCGGCACGCCGCGATGGGCCGACAACAGCGGAAATCATTCGTGGGTAGAGATCTGGAACGGCGACTGGCATTACACCGGCGCCGCCGAGCCTGCCGCCGGCAAGCTTGACCGCGCATGGTTTACCGGCCGAGCGGCCACCGCCCAGCGCGACCGTCGGCGGCACGCGATATACGCCACCAGCTTCAAACGCACGGCGCTGACGTTTCCCTTGCTTTGGGACCGCAAGGTCGACTACGTCTATGCAGTCAACGTTACCGACCGCTACGCCAAGCCCAAAGAGCGCGACAATGAGAAACCTCCCGCACCGGATACTTCATCACGCATTGACGTCGAGGCGTCTCTGCACGCCGTTGCCCAATTAAAGAAGTATTTGGAAGCGGCGACGGGAGACCGGCCTGCGCTCGCCGAGCAGGAATTCGCCACCGTGCCACTCACGCACGAGCACGCGCAAGAAGCCCAACGGCTGCTCTGGAACGACCACATCCAGCGAATCAAGCAGACTCGCGCCGACGAGATGAAAACGCGGCGGCTGACCGCGGGAAATCTGCAGATGCCCTTTTATTACACCGTTTCCGGCGACAAGCCGAAAAACGGCCGAAGCCTGTACATTTCATTGCATGGCGGCGGCGGCGCGCCCAGGCAAGTGAACGATCGACAGTGGGAGAACCAGAAACGCCTCTATCGGGTCAAGGAAGGCGTGTATCTCGCGCCCCGCGCGCCCACAGACACCTGGAACATGTGGCATCAGGCGCACATCGACGGGCTGTTCGACCGGCTGATCGAAAACCTTATCGTCTTCGAGGACGTCGATCCGAATCGTGTATACTTGCTCGGATATTCGGCCGGCGGCGACGGCGTCTACCAGTTGGCGCCGCGCATGGCGGATCGCTTTGCCGCTGCCGCCATGATGGCCGGCCATCCCAACGAAGCGTCGCCCCTGGGTCTGCGCAACCTCGCCTTTACGATCCACGCGGGCGCCAAGGATTCGGCATACAACCGCAACAACGTCGCTCGCCAATGGGGACAGAAACTCGACGCCCTGCAAAAAGACGATCCCGACGGATACGTTCACTGGACCAGGATCTACGAGGACAAAGGCCACGGGCTTGGCGGGCAAGACGCCGCAGCGCTGCCGTGGATGGCCAAACACACCCGCAATCCGCTGCCCAGCCGCATCGTCTGGAGGCAAGACGACGTGACCAACTCGCGTTTCTATTGGCTGGCGGTCAAGCCCCAGGATCGGCGTGCCGGGGTCGAAGTTCGCGCAAGTTTCAAGGGGCAACAATTCGACGTGCACGCCGGCAAAGTCAACCAGCTCATCATCCGTGTCAACGACCGCATGTTGAATCTCGACGCCGATGTCACCGTTACGTCACAAGCCAAAGAACTCTACAAAGGCCGCATTCAACGATCTATCGGTACGCTCGCCAAAACGCTCGATGAGCGCGGCGACCCGGCGGCGATCTTCAGCGGTGAGATCGTCGTAACGCTGACAAACAAGACTACAATGTAGTATGAAGCAGGCTGTTATCTCTCCTGCCGCTCCATGACACCCCTGTAGTTCCACAAAGAGGCAGTACGCATCAGTCATCGGGCCCCACGCCCGCCGAAACCGCCAAATCCCCCGCGAAAAATAAAAAAAATAAAAAAACCCACCACTATATATTGTGTATTGCCCAACCTGCCCAAATCACCGCCCGCCCGTTAATCTGCCCGTCAAATTGGGCCATTGAGAAAGCCTTCTTTCAACGCCATAAACAGGGTTCTCGCGATCAATTACCATAACTGGATGTATACAAACCACTTACAGTTCGCCCCCTGCTTTTTTAAAGTTCTTCCACCACACCTGACGATATCAATACTGTTAAGGCTGCCGGCCCAAAACGGCCCGAAAGCCCACCCACAACATGTTGTGGGCCGATAAAAAACGAAGAAAACACGCATATGCAAAATAAGAGCCTCATAATGGAATCGAGGGTTACCAAAAAGAAAGTGGTACAGGCTGACTGCCGCACCACTGAGTACGCCGGCGGAAAACGGAATTTTTCGCCCAATGCTCCAGACCCCAGGTGAGTGAAATGAATACCTCAGATCATGACCTAACCAACCACAAGCCGCAACCGCACACCGTTGAGCAATTCCACAGACAACTGCTCAACCAGTTCGATCCCGTCGACGATGAACAGTTCGAAGCCGACAGCACCACGCCGCTGGGACAGTTGCTCAAACTCATTGGCTCGCTGCCCGAAATACGACACGAAAAAGTTCACTCTGTCAAACGGCAGATCAATCATGGCGAATACGACATCTCCAGCAATCTCGATGCCGCGCTCGACAAAGTGCTTGAAGAGTTCCTCACCGATGACTGATAATTGACTCGCCGAACTCTCCTCCGCCGGACCCAAGCCGTCGCGGCCGCGGATATCGTTGCCTCCCGCGTGTCTGCACATAACCCCCAAATAGCGCCGGGAAAATAACACAGCGCCATGACGAAATCACCCGCCCTGCCCGCCGGCGCGATCAAGTCGTCTCGGACACATCCTCTTCATACTCGTAATCGTCAAGGTCGACCGGCTTGTAGTCGGCCTCCTCCGACCGTTTCAGCTCCTCCTCGTACGCTGCAACAATCGTTTCCTGGATATCCTTGCGGCATTGCACGTTGATTGGATGCGCGATATCGGCATGGAGTTTGACCCGGCCCTTCGCGTCCTGCCTGCCCCGGTTCTCCGATAATGACGTGCCGCAGTTGTTGCAATACCTCGCCCGAAGATGATTCTTCCCTCCGCATTTCTCGCAATGGTCGCTCATCTTCCGCGACGGCATTGCGACAAACAACCCCCCGGCGCCTTCAATGACCTTGACATCCCTGATCACAAAAGCATTATCAAGGGTCATCGAGCAGAAGGCTTTGAGCCGGTCGTCCTTATTGGCAACCATCTTAACTCTGACTTCGCTGATCTCCATTTGCCTGCCTCGTGAAATTATTACCATCTGTTGCTGTTCACTATCAAACTTTCACAACCGAAGCTGTCTCTCAGCATCGACTGGTAACGTCCAGGGCCCGGATCAGCGCTGCCGACCACACAGAACATCGCCGAACCGCTCCCACTGAGACACACACTCCCAACTCCTGATGCCTCCAGGCCCGACTTCAATTCCGATAATCCACCGTGTAATTCAAGGCAGCTTTTCTCAAGCATATTTGCGCACATTGCGGCAACAGAATCAAATTTATTTTTTGCAATCAGCTCATTTATTCTCCCACTAAGTCTATCATATAAGACCTGATTGTGCGTGTAATTTCCATAAACACTTTTCGTTGCAACACTTACATCAGGCAACGCCAAAAGCGCCCGGAATGAAAATTTTTCTTCAATTTCTTGAATTTTTTCCCCGCGCCCCGTGCAAAAAGCCAGAGGTCCGCCCAAAAAGAACGCTATATCACTACCCAACCGGCAGGCGATCTCGCCAATGTCCTCTGCGCGCGCACCCAGATCGGCAAACTTGTCCAGGCCCAACAGCGCCGCGGCCGCATCGCTGCTGGCGCCCCCCAACCCGCTCCCGGCCGGCACATTCTTCCTCAGCGTCACGCGCACCGGCACCTCGACACCGGCAACCTCAAACAAAGCCTCACACGCCCGATAAACCAGATTCGCCTCACCCTCCGGCGCCCAGTGAGGCCCCCGGCATATCAACTCAATACCCTCCTTGTCGCCATGCTCAAACAGCAACTCATCATACAAGTCAACCTTCGCCATCAACGTCTCGATCTCATGAAAACCGTCCGGCCGCTTGCCCGCAACCAGGAGGCTCAGATTAATCTTAGCCGGCGCCCGCACCAGCAGCCCGTCGCCGGCAACACTGAATTGCTCCATGCTCGCCACCTGTTGCACTCCACAAAAACCAAAGAACATCAAATCCCGGCCTTTTTCTTGTCGCTTGCCGGCAAATCAACCGACTTGTTGACATTAGCCCACTTGACCGTTAATATCTATCAAAATCTCTTACGGACAGACTACTATGGATAGACCTGAAAATCAGAAACCGGCCTCGTGGCACCTCCACCGACGACTCTACAACTGGGTCATTCACTTTGCCGATACGCGGCACGGTACGACGGCGCTTTTCTGTCTCAGCTTTGCCGAGTCAAGCTTTTTCCCTGTCCCGCCCGACGTACTGCTCGCCCCCTTAACTCTCGGCGCACCGAAAAAGTGGTTCCGCTTCGCCTTAGCCTGCTCAATCGCCTCCGTCCTCGGCGGTATTTTCGGATTCGGTATCGGCATGTTCCTGTGGGACCACATCCACCTGTGGGTATTCGAGCATCTCGGCGGCGTCGGACTCACCCAGGAGAACTTCGACATCTTCAAGCAAAAGTACGCCGAGCACGACTTCTGGATCGTATTCACCTGCGGCTTTACCCCCCTGCCGTACAAGGTCTGCACCATCTCCGCCGGCGTCGCAAGGATAAGCTTCGCCGGCTTTCTCCTGGCCTCAGCCATCAGCCGGTCGGCGCGGTTTTTCCTCGTCGCAGGACTCTTCGGCTGGAAGGGCGAGAAGATCAGACCATTCATTGAAAAGTACTTCAACTGGTTTAGCTTGGCTTTCGTGCTTGCTTTGCTTGGAGGTTTCGCCGCACTCAAGTTGTTCCACAAATAGATGAGACTTACAAGATGACCGAAGAACAGAAACAGATTCTCCTCAAAGCCGCTAAGGACGCCGTAGCCGGCGCTGTAAACGACCGGCCCGTCGCTCCCCCTTCCTGCGACGACGACGACCTGAGCCGGGAGCAGGGCTGTTTCGTCACGTTAAAGAACGCCCAACGGCTCCGCGGCTGTATCGGGCGCTTCGCCGCCGACACACCGCTCATCACGCTCGTAGCCGAAATGGGCCTCGCCGCCGCAAGAAAGGATCCGCGATTCGTTGCCGACCCCATCACGCCCACCGAACTCGAGCAGCTCCACATCGAAATCTCCGTCCTGTCGGTCATGAAACAGACCGATGATCCGCTCAGCCTCCGCCTCGGCATCGATGGCATCTACATCACAAAGGGCTACCACTCCGGCTGCTTCCTCCCGCAGGTCGCCACAGAATGGGACTGGACCAAAGAGGAGTTTCTATCTTACTGCTGTGCGGACAAGGCGGGCCTCGAACCCGACGCATGGCGGGACCCCGACACCGACGTATACCTCTTCACCGCCAACGCCTTCGGAAAAGACTATGCCGATATTTGAACCGACTCCCGAGACAACGAGATGACCCAGCGAATCATTATCCTCGCAGCAACCCTTTGCCTGCTGACGTTATCGGCCTGCAACGAGCAGACCCAACGCCCGCCGCCGCCCGCAAAGCTTTCGACCATCGACGGCCTCATCGAATACCTTCACCCCCTGCCCGCCGTCCAGAAAGTCGAGCCGTGGCAAAACGATTACGCCGACGGAATCACCATCACAACCGCCCACTATACAATCCACACCACGCTCATGGACCCGCTCATGCTCCGCCAGGTCCCCGGCTTCGTGGAATCGGCATACCGCGCCTACCAGAGCCAGCTCCCCCAACCGATCGACACACAAACCAGGTTCCGCACATACCTCTTTGCCGACCGCACCCAGTGGGAGCAATTCACCAAGGACTTCGCCGCCCCTAACGCCGGCATCTATCTCAAGATCGTCAAGGGCGCCTATTGCCTCAAGGGCCGATGCGTCGCCTACAACATCGGCAGGACCCGCACCTTCGCCGCGCTCGGACACGAAGGCTGGCATCAATTCAACGGCAAACATTTCGCCTACCGCCTGCCAAGCTGGCTCGACGAAGGCATCGCAACGCTTTTCGAAACCAGCCAATACTACAAAGGCGGATTCGAGTTCCTCCCCGGCAGAAACGGCGGCCGCCTCGTATCCCTCAAGGCCACCCTGCTCGGCGACCGCATGATACCGCTGACCACACTGATCACCCTCAACCCCGGCCAGCTCGTCGAGAACCACGACGCCGTCAAGGCCTACTACGCCCAGTCCTACGCCCTCGTCCGATTCCTCCGCGAGGCGCATTACGGCAAGCGACTCGTCAACTACCACAACCTCCTCTTAGCCGGCCTCCGAGGCAACTGGCCACTCACCCCCGCACTCCGCCAATTCGCCTCCGACCGCAACATCCCGCTGACCGCCGCCTTTAACGCCCACGTTTCACCAAAGCTCTTCGCCCTCTACATCGACGACAACTTTGACGCCATCCAAGCCGAATACACCGCCTTCTGCCACACGATCGCCTATTCTGTTTCACTCAGCCCCAAACCATGACCGACACACCCCATCCAAAAACGTTCATCCTCGCCTCTGCCTCACCACGGCGAAAGCTGCTGCTCCAGCGTGCAGGCTACAAATTCGACGTCGTCTGCTCAAACATCGATGAATCCGCCTTCGACACCCAAGGCACAGATTCCGTCGAGCATACAAAACAACTCGCACTCGCCAAGGCAAATGACGTCGCCCGAAAATATCCCAACCGACTCATCCTCGGCGCCGACACCGTCGTCGACTTCAACGGCAAAATCATCGGCAAACCCAAAGACGCCGCACACGCAGAACAAATAACCCGCCTCCTCTTCAGCGCCCCCCACAAAGTCATAACCGGCATCGCCCTGGTAAACACCTCTGAGTCTCTCCAAATCGTAGAAGCCGACACCACCATCGTCTACCCGAAAGCACTCACCGAACAGCAGATCGCAGAACACATCCGAAAGGAAGACTGGAAAGGAAAAGCAGGCGCCTACGGAATACAGGAAACAGCCGACGAATTCGTCGAAAAAATAAAAGGCTCATTCACAAACGTAATAGGCCTCCCAATGGAAAGAATCCAGCAACTACTCAAAAACCTCCTCCAATAACCGCCACACCCTTCCCCCTCCAGGAGCCAAAACACAAAACATCGTCCCTGAAACGGTACCGCGTACCTTTAAGTTTCCTGTCAATCAAGAAAAAAAGTGACAATAATTGACAAACATGACAAATCCCCCACGCCAGGAACGCCTATATCCCGCTTGACTACTCACTCCATAAGTGATATTCTGCATTGTCCATCTGGAGGTATCGTCCAGGATTGGCCGGTGAAATATCCGTGCATGAAAAACGTGAAGATGATGGATAATACAGTATTTTTATAATGGAGCCTGATATGTTGGAAGAAAACAAATCGCTGGTGCGTCGTTACTATGAGAAAGCTATGGGGAATCTGTCGGGGATTGAAGATATCGTCGCCGATACATTCGTTGATCATCATTTTCCGCCGGAGATGCCCGCTGGGCCCGCGGGTGTCAGGAAGTTCTTTACGGAGTTTGCCGGCGCTATTTTCAGCGACATGCGAGTCGAGATCGACTTTCTGCTGGCAGACGGTGACAAGGTGGATTGCCACTTCGTGTTCTATGCTCGTCATACCGGTGAAGGTATTGGAGTAGCACCTCGTGGCAACGCGATCCGCCTCCCTGCGATCAGCACTTTCCGCGTTGCCAACGGCAAACTCGCCGAAGCCTGGGAGATTTACGACAGCGCCAGCTTGATGGAGCAGTTGCAGGCAGAAGAATAACCAACTGCACACCATCTTCAAAAACCCAGTCAACAACAATCCAGAAAACGCCAAAAACCCTGGGACCCGGCGGCTTTACAGAATGCGCTGTTCCTTTTCGCCAGGCACAATTCAGATGCCACAAACCTCTTCCCCAACAAACTCAAACTCAAACTCAAAACGCCGCGCCCCCGACTGGAAGCCCGATCCCTCAGTTTCGTATTCTCCACTTTCACTTTCGATCTTTCCCTCCTCCGAAGCGCCAAGCTTGCTCACGCGTATTCTCACGCACGAGTTCCTTTCACTGTCTGTATCAGGAACTGACCAGGGTCGCTCAATATCACTTCTTTGGTTTAGGAGAACTGCCCGCAGGCTTGCCGCGATGCTGCGGAGGACGCCGACGCCGTTCGGCCCTTGTAATCCTGATAGTATCGGTGCCGTAGACATACTGCCCGGACTTTAACTCGCCCACGATATCGAGCCGGGCGGTTCTTTTGCCTTCCACTTGTGCGGCAATATCGCTCCTGTCAAACAAGGCGAAAACCTTTCTCCCATTGCCCCCGCCGATCGTTCGCTGCCAGACCGACACAATACCGTTATCCTCATCGCCGTCGACATACATACGCAATGATTCGACCACCACATCCCTCTTATCAATCCCCTCGGGCAAATACATGACCGCAACAACATTCTTGCCCCGCCCGGTAACGTTGAGCACATGCGGAACAACAAACACCCGAGCCTCAATCGCTTCCACGACCGTAACGACAACACTGTCAGGTTCGGAACTTTCCCTGCCGTCATCAACCACCAGTTCAATAACATGCTCACCCGCCGCCAACACAACATCAGGCCCAACCCCTTCTGCGATCTGGTCATCCCCAACGAACCAGAGGTACTCAACCTCATCCCCGTCCGCATCGTAAGACGCAGAACCGTCAAGTGTTACTATTGCATTGCCCTCTGCCCCGGCATAGGCCGTCATATCTGCGCCTCCATCGGCAACAGGAGCATTATTACTTGCCTTCAGGGCAAGGCTTTGAGACTGTCCGGCAGCTATACCCGTAAAACCCGTGCCTGCAGGTGACGTCGTTTCACCATGATAATTTCGCCCCCATGACGCAATGCTTCCATCTTCCTTCAAAGCAAGGCTGTGATCAAATCCTGCTGCTATAGCGATAAAATCAGTACCTTCTGGCGGTGTCGCCTGGCCATATTTATTATCCCCCCATCCCACAATACTTCCGTCACTTCTCAGGGCAAGGTTATGGCCGACACCGGCAGTTATTGCGATGAAATCTGGGCCCGAAGGAGGCTGTTCCTTACAAAAAGTGGTGTCCCCCCACTGCAAAACACTTCCATCGGACCTCAGGGCAAGGCTGTGAAGAAATCCGGCAGCTATGGCGATAAAATCGGAACCTTCTGGCGATATTGCCTGACCACCCCTGTTGTCACCCCACGCCACAATACTGCCATCGGCCTTCAGAGCAAGGTTGTGATATCCTCCAGCCGATATGGCGACAAAATCATTGCCCAAAGGCGCCGTCGCCTGACGCCCCCATCCCACAATACTGCCATCGGACTTCAGGGCAAGGCTGTGCCATTTTCCAGCCGATATGGCGACATAATTATTGCCCGAAAGAGGCGTTGACTGACCGTAATGATCATTCCCCCATGCTATAATACTACCATCGTCCTTAAGGGCAAGACCGTGACTTCCAAATGCTGTAGCGATAAATTCGGTCTCCCCAACCAGGGTCATAGTCACCTGGCCAGCATAATCATTCCCCCACACTACAACACTACCGTCGCTCTTCAAGGCAAGGCTGAGGGCTCCTCTGGCCGCCAAAGCAGTGCAATCCCTGCCCGAAGGGACATTTGTCTGACCGAACTTGTTCCATCCCCATGCCACAATACTGCCATCGCTCTTCAATGCAAGGTTATGTTGATCGCCTGCTGCAATAGCTATAAAATTGTTGCCCACAGGAGGTGTCGCCTGGCCTTCACTGTCAACCCCCCATGCAACAATGCTTCCGTTACTTCTCAGGGCAAGACCGTGTAGCCCTCCTCCGGCTATTGCAATTAAGTCGTTGCCTTCTGGCGGTGTCGCCTGACCGTATCTGTTATACCCCCACCCCACAATACTACCATCAGACTTTAGAGCGAGGGAGAATTCAGACCCACAGGCTATGGCAGTGAAATCATTACCTGCAGGAGGTGTTGCCTCGCCAGAATAATTATTTCCCCATGCCACAATACTACCATCTTCCTTTAAAGCAAGGCTATGTTGCCTGCCAGCCGCAACAGCTATAAAATCATTACCTTCCGGCGGTGTCGCCTCACCGTGTCTGTTATTACCCCACCCCACAATACTACCATCGCTTTTCAGTGCAATGTTATGACTTAGTCCACAGGCTATGGCTGTGAAATCGTTGCCCGCGGGCGGAGTCCTCGCCTGACCTTCCCAGTTGGCCCCCCAAGCCAAAAGACTTCCGTCAGATTTCAGGGCCAGGCAGTGATAACCTCCTGAAGCTATTTGAGCAATCCCAGTTAGTCGTTGATTCGGAGTCATGTTGCTGCCCCATCCGACGACCTCGCCGCCATACGCAGGCATCAACAGGACAAGACACGCCAAAGCCCCCAACGGAAAACAACCATGAGTGATATTGCACCTTCTCATTGCTACCTCCCTTACAAAGAAAAACAGTTACCTTTTTCAGGCATTCATAATACAGACCGCCCGCACGCCCGTCAAACCTTTTTCGACAAATATCCCCGACAGTAGCACCTTACCCCCTTTCATCGACATTCTCCACTTCAATCCCCCCCTGCCTGAATCCTAACAACTAAATCCTCATTCCGGCCGTAAAACGCTTGCTTTTTCGCCCTAAGTGGGGTATAATACATCGCGTAAAATGGAACGCACGTCAAAGGCGTGCATCCAGTAGTGTGTCAACTCCTACATGGGTTACAGTTTAAACCGGGTACATGGGTAACAGGTTGTAAGGACCTGGGGGCCCTGGCTGGCGGGGTTATAACCCCGCCAGCCAGGGCCCTGCATGCGGCAGG
>SDBV01008561.1_pt1 | contig 13760 bp, 8 predicted proteins | sample 2277081 | NCBI WGS metagenome assembly SDBV01 (sample SAMN10402039, study PRJNA504765) | marine sediment metagenome | isolation source: marine sediment core GS10_PC15, 223 cmbsf | place: Arctic Ocean: Southern Knipovich Ridge | collected 2010 | reverse complement strand
CATGCCTCGCCCCTACGTTTATTTGATACAAGTTGCGGTGACACAAACGTCACCCGCCTGCCTTCGACGGGCACCCCTTAGAAGAACCATTGGGCAGCGGGCGAGGCATGCCTCGCCCCTACGACAGTTCCCGGAACTTGCACGAAAAATTCCCCTCTATCAAGAGGGGTGTCCCCCGATAAAATCGGGGGACGGGGTGTGTAATCTATACCAACCTGTCCACCAGGTTCAGCAGAAAAAACACAATGCTCACTATCCCGTTCACCGTAAAAAACGCCGCGTTGACCCTGCTGATATCGTCCGGGCCCACCAGCATGTGCTCGTAAACCAGCATGGCAGTCACTGCAACCCAAGCCAGCCAGTAAAAAAATCCCACCGGGAAAAACATCCCGGTCCAGGCCAGCAGAATTGCCGCAGCCACGTGCAGAACCCGGCTGACCCACAGCGCACCGCGTGCACCCAGACGGGCGGGAATCGAGTGCAGGCCCTCGGAGCGGTCAAATCCCTCATCCTGCAATGAATAGATCACATCGAAACCGGCCACCCAGCACAGCACCGCCCCGGCCAGCACCACCACTCCCGCGCCGAACCCGCCAGTGACAGCGATCCAGGCTCCCACCGGCGCAATCGAGAGCGCCAGACCCAGCACCAGATGGCTGGCCGCTGTGTAAAACTTGGTGAAACTGTAGAGCAGCACCACGGCCAGCGCAAGCGGACTGAGCAGCAACGGCAACGGTCCCAGCAGCCAGGCAGCCAGCTCGAACACGGCCACAGAGCCTGCCACGAACAACCAGGCCTGGCCTCGGGAGAGTTTGCCCGCGGGCAACGGCCGTCCCCGGGTGCGCGGGTTGCGGGAGTCCACCCGGTGGTCTATCAGACGGTTGAAGCCCATCGCCGCGCTACGCGCCCCGCTGAACGCAGCCACGATCAACAGAATTTTTACCGTGGTTACGCTATAGCTATAACTTGCCAGCACCACGGCGGTAAGGGCGAACGGCAGGGCAAACACGGTATGGGGCAACATCACCAGCTTACTGTAGAGTCCCACTTTGCTTTCGGCGCCGCCCCGGCTGTCAGTCAATTCCCAGCTCCTTCCACATCCCGTCCACCTTACTTATTACTTCCTCGCTCATTTCAATCTTATCCGGCCACGGCCTGTGGAACCCCTCCTCCGGCATCTTGCGGGTCCCATCGATACCCATCTTGGTCCCGAAATGCGGCAGGCTGGAGGCATGATCCAGGGCATCCACCGGCCCCGGCGTAAAAATCGTGTCGCGCTGGGGATCGATATTGTTCAACGCGGCCCACCAGGCTTCCTGCGGGTTGGACACGTCCACGTCCTCGTCCAGCACCACCAGCACTTTGGCCAGCATCATCAGGCCCTGGCCCCACAGACTGTGCATCACCTTGAACGCCTGGCCCGGGTAGCGTTTACGGATCGAGACAAACACCAGGTTATGGAACACGCCCTCCGGCGGCATGTGGTAATCCACCAGTTCCGGGACCACAAGCTTGAGCAGGGGCAGGAAAATCCGCTCGGTGGCGTGACCCATCCAGTAATCCTCCATCGGCGGGGAACCCACCACCGTGGCCGGATAGATTGCATCGCGGCGCATGGTGAGAGCCTGGACATGGAACACCGGGTAGTCGTCCTCCAGGCTGTAGTAACCGGTATGGTCACCGAACGGCCCTTCGTTGCGCAGCGGCTCGGAGGGATCGACATAGCCCTCCAGCACTATATCCGCGTGGGCCGGGACTTGCAGATCCACTGTTTTTGCGGGCACCAGTTCCACGGGGGCGCGGCGAAGAAACCCGGCGAACAGGTATTCCTCTATCGTGTCCGGGAGCGGGGCGCTGGAGGCAAACGTGAGCGCGGGGTCACCGCCCAGGGCTACAGCCACTTCCAGTTTCTGTCCCAGCCGCCGCGCTTTCTCCAGATGCTGCGCCCCATGCTTGTGGATATGCCAGTGCATGCCGGTGGTGTTACGGTCAAAAACCTGCATGCGGTACATGCCCACGTTGCGCATCCCGTTTTCCGGGTCTTTGGTAATCACCTGCGGCAGAGTAAAATACGGGCCGCCATCCTGGGGCCAGCAGGTGAGTACCGGCAGGCTGCCCAGATCAACATCCTCGCCCTGCAGCACAATTTCCTGCACCGGCCCCTTGCTCACGGTTTTGGGCGGATACTTTGTCAGCTCCGCAAGCTTGGGCAACATCGCCAGCTTGCCCATCAGCGACTCCGGCACCTTGGTATCCAGCAGTTCGCCAATCCTCGCGGCCACATCATCCAGATCATTCACGCCCAGCGCCAGCGCCATCCTGCGTTTGCTGCCCAACAGGTTGATAGACAACGGCAACTCGCTGCCGATTACGTTCTCGAACAGCAGCGCCGGCCCGCCCGCATGCATCACCCGGGAAGCGATTTCGGTGATTTCCAGCTTGGGGCTGACCGCCTGTTTTATCCGTCGCAGCTCACCCTCTTTTTCCAACAGCCTGATAAACTCCCGTTGATCACGATATGCCATTTATGCACTCCATAACAGTTCGATTGTCAGTCCGCCGTGGCTCTCGGTGTCCAGATAGGCGAACCGTCCCGCCACTTCGGTCTTGCCCCATGCTCCATCCTGGCTCACTTGAACGCCGCGCTCTTTCATTATCGCCACCGCCGCGTCCATGTCCTCAACCCCGAACGCGATATGATGGAATCCGTCGCCGTGACGTTCCAGGAACTCGTCGTAAATACTGTATTCCTTCGTTGGCTGAAGAATCTCCAGCCGGGTGTTTCCCCACCGGCTCCAGCCCATGTGCATGCGAAGGTCGCATTCGGTACCTCGGTAGCGCCGCAGCAAGCCCTTGTTGTCGCGGTCAACTCCGCCGTTTTCAAATCCCATGCGGGTGTAAAAATTCAGCACCCGGTCAACATCGAACGAGCAGAGTGCGTACTGGATTATTTTGCCAAAGGGCGCCAATTGGCCTTCAGGTGGTTTTGGCGCGGGCTTGCCGAGATTCTTGACATAGTTCGGGTCGTAGACCAGTTCGATCACCACTCCTCCCACCGGTTCGGTGTCCATGTAGACAAAAATCCCCTGGCCGCCCCTGAACGTACCGCGTTCCAACACTTCTATACCCAGTTTTTCCAGCCCGGCCACTCTGGATTCAAGCTGCTCGGGGCTGGTCTGGGCGAACGCCACGTGCTGAATACCCTCGCCGTGCTTTTCCAGAAACTCATCGTAGGCGCTGTAGCCTTTGTGCGGCTGGAATATCTCTATCCCCACCCGCCCCAGTTGCGCCCAGCCCCAGCGGACTGTTATCTCCACCGGCTTGCCACGATACACCGTGTTCTCCAGCGTGTGCTCCCTGTCGATAGCTACCCGGCCCAGACCGATATTGCTCCAGTAACCTACCGTGCTGTCGATATCTTTAACCACCCAGCCCAGATGGGAGACCTCGCCCAGCGGCCCCGGCAGTTCGGGAGTGGAGCTCGCTCCCAGTGATTGCAGACCCGCTGCTCCGGCTGCGAGCAAGCCTCCAGTGGCGGCCAGAAACTGCCTGCGTCCTATTTGCTCAGTTGACTTGCTCATCGCCACAATCCTCCATCCACTTAATTGGGGTCCAGGGGAGTAATCTTCCGGCGCTAAAGAGTTATTTATCATATCGACTTTAACTTTTCAAATCAATCACTTTCTCCCCGCGCTCCCGCCGTCACCCGTGGCTGCCCACAGCAGTTGAGGTGATTGACTTGCGGTTATTTAACGCTTATCTTTTTAACAGTAACAGTTTCAGTGAAAATGAATGTTCTTTTATCGCCATAGTGTGGAGGATGAGATGGATATATTTGAATTTGCCATGCAAATGGAAAAAGACGGTGAAAACTACTATCGTGAGATTATAGCCAGGATTGACAATACCGGGGTCAAGAAAATTCTGAGCATCATGGCTGAAGAGGAAGTGAAACATTACGAGATATTTGCCGAGATGAAAAGCCGGTCGCCGGAACTGGCTCAGAGCTCCGCACTGACCGACGTGAAAAATATATTCGCTCAGATGAAAGAGTCCGGAGAGGATATCAGCGCCAATCTGGGACAGGTCGAGCTCTACAAAAAAGCCCAGGAACTGGAAGAAAAGAGCAAAAATTTTTATCTGGAAAAAAGCGAAGTTGTAGAGACCGAAGCACAGAAAGAAATGCTGCTCAAGATTGCCGAGGAAGAAAACCGGCATTACCTGATCCTTGAGCACGTTATCCAGTTTGTAACCAGAACCGACCATTACCTTGAAGATGCTGAGTTCGATAATTTAGAACCGCTTTAATCGTCTGACAGTATCAGATATAGTTGAGTTCCAGCCCCATCGCCCCCCCAGACGATGGGGTTTTTTTGCCTTTTGGAACCCGGCTACCTGATAATAATGATCCATCTCCTGCTGCAAGCCTCGTCAGTGCTGGCTTTTGATAGCCGACTCCCTGCCAGAATAGCGAAACATCTCTTATTTGCTTTGACAAAGAGTCTCAATTATATTCCCTCCATTATCTACTTAAGCTCAATTGACAAATTCAGCCGGCCCATGCGGAAAGAAGCTAATTCGACAGGCCGGAAAAAACCGGTTGGAGCACCATGCGCAAAAAAGTCGATCCGAGGTTTACCCAGAGCGAAGGTGTCAACGTATTTACCGGTAACGAACTGCTGGTCAAGGGCGCGCTGGAGGCCGGCGTGTCTCTCTACGCCAGCTATCCCGGCTCGCCCGTGGCCGAAACGCTCGATGTGATCCGGGCCAACGCCGGACTGTTCCTGGAGCACGGAATAGAGGCGACCGTGGCCAACAACGAGGCCCTGGCCGCGGCCAGAATCAACGGTTCGCAGGCGCTGCCGCTACGTGCGGCGGGGATTATGAAATCCGTGGGCTTCAACGTGGCGCTCGATGTGTTAGAGACCAGCAACCTGGCCGGGGCCAACCCCGGCGGGGGCGCGGTGGTGATTGTCGGTGATGACCCCACCTGCTCCAGCACCCAGACCCCGGCGGATACCCGCTACAAATCACGCTCGATCCTGATGCCGGTGGTGATGCCCTCCGGCTGGCAGGAAATCAAGGACTGGGTCGATAAGTCGTTCCAGCTCTCGGCCGCATCCGAGCTGTACATAACCTATCTGCTCACCACTGCCCAGGCCGACGGTGGCGGGACAGTCACGCTGGGCCCCAATTGTTATCCCGTAATCAACAGCCGGGGCAAAGTCGATCTGGACACCTCCAAGCTGGACCTTGGGCGCAGGGTGATGATCCCGCCGGCATCGAGCCGCGGTGAGGAGCACATGCTTGGCTACCGTCTTCCCCAGGTGCTCAAGACCGCCCGCAAGCTGGGGCTGGATGCGATGACCGGCCTGGAGCGCGGTGTCCGCTACCCGCTGGGCATTATCGCCGCCGGACCGAGCTATTTGTTTGTGGAGGATCTGCTTGCCGAGTTGGGTCTTGCCGGTAAAGTACCGCTGTTCAAGCCGGGGCTTGTCTGGCCGCTAGACTGTGACCAGGTGCTGAAGCTGGCTGCTGCCGTGGACAATGTTCTGGTGGTTGAGGAAAAGGGGCCGTTTATCGAGGATCAGGTGAAAGTGGCCCTGCAGGATGCACTGGCCTCCAAAGCGCTTTCTGTTGAATCACTCCCCGTGGTTGTTGGAAAAAAATTCGCGGATGGCAGCGAGTGCATGCCCGCCAGCCGGGGGCTCTCGCCCAGCCTGATGATAGCCCAGTTGGGCCGTTGGCTGGGAGAACTGTTTCCGGAACAGGCACGGAAAATAGCCTCGGAGGTAAATCTGATCCGCGAGGTGGCCCAATACCATGCCACCAGCCCGGCACGCAGCGCCACGTTCTGCGCCGGCTGCCCTCATCGCGACACGGGCAACGTGCTGATGGACGTGATTGCCGATATCAGCCAGCCGGAGTACATGCAGGCCCACCACGGCGCCAGCGAGCAACCGGACCTGGTTGTGCACGGAGATATCGGCTGCTACTCGATGTTCAACTCTATCTGGGGCGGCCGCCTGATGCAGGACATGAGCGCCATGGGACAGGGCCTGGGTGCGGCAGCGGGCCTGGCCCCGTTCGTGGTCAACAAACGGGCGGTGATGATCGGTGACTCCACATTTTTCCATACCGGGCTGTCCGGAATCAGCGACCTGGCGCGCCACGGCAAGGACGTGCTGGTGTTCGTGCTGGATAACGACACCACGGCCATGACAGGCCAGCACCCTACTCCAGGTAACGAGGAGGACCTGCTGGGCCGTCCAGCCACGCCCCAGGCCATTGAGCATGTGATCCGGGGCATTACCGGCCCCGACGTGCCCGTGGTGGTGGTGGACCCGGAGGACGAGTATTTTTATCGCAAAACCGCAGAGAATCTTCTGATGCAAAGTGGCCTTAAAGTCATTATCGCCCGCAAACCCTGCGCTATCAAGCAGGGCCGCCAGGATAAACTGAAGCTGAAACAGGTGATCCGCAACCGGGGTTTTTTGCCAGCAGAACAGAAAATCAATATTACCGAGGAAGTCTGCGAGGACTGCCTGGAGTGCACCCGCAAGACCGGCTGCCTGGGTCTGGAGCGCAGGGAAACAACACTGGGCCGCAAGGTGCAGATCGACCCAAACAGTTGTGTAACCGACGGGGCCTGCTACCGGGTGGAGGCCTGCCCGTCTTTTGAGGAAGTAATTATCCGTCGCAGGCAGGCCCCGCCGCATAAGGTGGAGACTATCGAAATGGGCAAGCTGCCGGAGCCGCATGTGCCCGATCTTGGCCATCGCTGGCGCAGCTACATCTGCGGGTTCGGCGGGCAAGGCACCAACACCGTTACCTCCGTGCTGGCCAGAGCCGGGATGAACAGCGGCTACGAGGTAACGCTCCACAACCGCAAGGGAATGGCAATCCGTAACGGCTCGGTTAAATCGGTGGTCGTATTCTCCCCTGCGGGGGAATTGTCCAGTCCGCTGATCCCAGAGGGCAAAACCGACCTCGTGATCGGGCTGGATATCCTGGAAGTTGCCAGAGCGTTGGACGGTAGCCACCACGTGAGTATCGGCTCACCGGGCCACACCAGCGCGGTGGTCTCCAGCGCCAAGAACCAGACCCTGGAAACAATTCAGGGAACAAGCGATTTTGAGCCTGACGAGTTGCGCGAGCAGATAGCCCGCTACCTTAAGCCGGACGGACTGGTTTACGACGATGTGGAGCAGGTGGCCGAGCGGTTCTGCGGGCATAGCAGGTACCTTAACGTGCTGATGTTGGGTATGGCCTGGCAACGGGGCTGGATACCGCTTAACCAGACTAACCTGATGGATGCGCTGGAGGTCACTGTTCCCAATGGCGAGCTTGAGACCAACCTGTTGGCGTTTGCACTGGGCCGTCAACTGGTGGTGGACCGCACGGTTCTGATTAAACCGGAACCGGAGCCAAAGTTGGATGAGGAGCTGGCCAGTATCACCCGCTGGATTGAGAACGACCCGGGGGGCGGAAAACTGGCGCTCTCGTTCCGCAACCTGTTTGAAAAAGCCAGGGGAGCGCTCGCTTTCGATGATGCGGAGATGATCGGGCTGGCCTACCGTCTGGAGGATGTTTTGCAGTGGGGAGGCCCGGACCTCGGAGCCAAATATCTGGACTTAATTCTCAGGGCCTATGCCACGGACAGCAGTGAAGAGGGCCACCAGGCTACAATCGCGCTGATCCACAACCTGCACAGGGTGATGGCGGTCAAGGACGAGGTCCACGTGAGCCACCTGCTCACTTCCAGCCGTAAGCTTGAGCGTGACCGCGCTAGCTACGATATCGACCCCTCGCGGGGCGATTCGATAAGCTACCGCCATTTCACCACCCCGCAGTTCAGCCTGTTCGGCAAGGATTTCCGGATCAAGTTCACCACCCGCCAGTGGATGCTGCGCCTGATGCGACACATGAAATTCCTGCGCGGGGCAATGCCCGGCTGGCACCAGCGCGAGCTGGAGTTTGCCCGCTGGTATATAGGAGCCGTGGTGGAGCCGTTTATAGCGCGAACTGGAGATAAGCCGTCTTATAAAGCGTGGGTGGAGGCAATTTGCGCTCCCGAGACCGCCAAGGGCTACCGCGAGGTGCGCTATCCGGGGATGGAGGCCGCCAGGCAGGGAGTGGCGCTGTTGCTCAAACAAACCACCGATGGCGACCCGGATAAGATATTTATCCGCGATGGCACTGGAGACCGCCGTCTGCCGTTCGAGTGGAAAAACCCCGGCAAACCGGGCTGGCGGCTGGGTAGCAGGGATAAGAGCAAAGTGGGATTAGATAATTGAGTAGTTTTGATTAGTTTTACACACCCCGCCCGCTTCCAGCGGGCACCCCTCTTTTTAGAGGGGAATAAAGGCAAACGAACCTAATCGATACATGCATTAATTCCCCTCTAAAAAGAGGGGATACAGGGGTGTGTGATACAATTTCTCATCAGCTTTTCACTACAACATAACGCATGAAGGTAGTATTTACCGGCTCCCCACCCGCCTGCCGAACCAGCGTATTGATCTGTCCCCGGTGGTGCGAGCCGTGGGTGACAAGCTGCATCACGATATCGCTCAGGGTAAAATCAGACACAGCGCCGCCAAATAATTTGGCCGAGTATTTTAGCTCCGGCCAGTTGTCCGGCAGGCCAGCCAGGAAATTATCCCAGCTGTTTTGTGCCCGCTCACCGAGCTTATCACACTCATCCAGCCCAACTTCCGGAAACCAGTCCATTTTCCGCTCTGTCTGCTCAATCCGGTCCATCCAGGCAGCCCAGCCCGTGTGGATATGGGCCAGCAGGGTGATAGCCTTGGGAGTTTCAGCAGCCACGGGAGCAATCGTTTCGCTGGTTTGAGCGTTGGCCCAACGGTCGTAGGCGATTAAGCGGCGTAAAAAGATTATTCCATCCATGCTCTATCTCCTTGATATTATGTCCATTATAGCTTTTTTTAAGGGCTTGACAAATATATTGCCCTAAGTGTATACTATATGTAACGGCATTACATATAGTATATTTCATTAAAGGATATAATCATGGCACAGGTAATCAGAATTGACGAAGATGTTTGGAATTGGTTAAAGCAAAATGCCAGTCCTTTAGAAGACACTCCAAATAGTGTTCTGCGTAGAATTGCTGGTTTAGATACAGAAGAAAATGGTTCAAGTACTCAACACGGAGAACCTAAAATGGTAACGACCGTCCACGCACGAAAAGGAGAAAGAACCAATTCTGGTAAAAACCTCCAGAGAATTTGGAATATTCCTGCTGTTCACGTGCTATATCACAAAGATGGCAACTACTATAACCATCTAAACAACTTTCCTGGTGCCCTCTGCGATCCAAATGGCTACGTCATATTCAATTCAGAAAAAGAATATAAAACATCTCCTTATTTGAAACATGGGGTTCAACTTCATCCCAAAGACCCACAAACTGGTCAAATTGTACCAATAGATGAATTACCCATGTACGTTCGTATGAAATAAAAAAACCGGGGACGCACATAATAGTACGTCCCCGGTGGTCGTTACGCAATTATCAGTGTTCGTTGCAGCTACTTCTTGCCGCCATCCTCGAACACCAGTTCCGCTCCTACATCGCTCCAGTCAATCTCGCTGAGCTTCTTGTAGTAGTTCCAGCGAATTCCGACCGCTTTCTGAGCCTGTGCCGCCAGCATCTCGGCGCGTTCCGGATCAGCCGCCAGCAATGTGCGGTAGCGGTTCTCGGCGAACGTGTATTCACGCACCGGGATCGATGGTGTCTTGGAGTCCAGTTTCAGCGGATTCTTACCCTCGGCCGCCTGCCTGGGATCGTAGCGGTAGTTGATCCAGTGGCCGCTGGCCACCGCCCGCTTCTGGTTGTCCATGCTGGTGGTCATGTTGATCCCGTGGGCGATACAGGTGCTGTAGGCGATAATGATCGACGGGCCGGGATAGCTCTCGGCCTCCATGAACGCCTTGACTGTCTGGGCCATGTTGGCGCCCATGCAGATACTGGCCACATAGACGCTGCCGTAGTTCATCGCCATCATTCCCAGGTCCTTCTTGCCGATCGGCTTACCGGCGGCGGCAAACTTGGCCGTGGCGCCAATCGGGGTGGCCTTGGACATCTGGCCGCCGGTGTTGGAATAGACCTCGGTATCGAGCACGAGAATATTGATATTCTTACCGCTGGCAATCACGTGGTCCAGGCCGCCGTAGCCGATATCGTACGCCCAGCCGTCACCACCCACCGCCCACACGCTCTTCTTGACCATAAAATTGATCACCGGCAGCAGGCGCCTGGCCTCTACCATGTCTTTGCCATCCAACTCAGCACTCAGCTTGGTGACCCGCTCACGCTGGACCTCCACACCGGCCTGGTCGTTCTGATCGGCGGCCAGAATCTCCGCGATCAGTTCCTTGGCCACGCCCTGATCGGCGATTTTCGCCAACAGTTCCGAGGCATACTGGCTCTGCTGGTCGGCTGTCAGGCGCATCCCGAACGCAAATTCCGCGTTGTCCTCAAAGAGGCTGTTGCTCCATGTGGGTCCACGGCCATCGGCGCGCGTGGTGTACGGGGTGGTGGGAAGGTTGCCACCGTAGATTGAGCTGCAGCCAGTGGCGTTACCGATCATCAGACGGTCACCGAACAATTGGGTCAACAACTTTATATACGGGGTCTCACCACAGCCCGAGCAGGCTCCGCTGAACTCGAACAGCGCACGGGAGAGCTGGCTGCCTTTTACATTACCCAGGCTGTAGTGCTCGGGATCGGTATCGGGGATCGAGAGGAAGAAGTCCCAGTTTTCGGCTTCCTGGTCACGCAGGGGCGCCTGAGGAGCCATGTTGATCGCCTTACGGCCGGTGGGTTGTTTGTTCTCATCCTTTTCCTTACCCGGGCAGACTTCCACGCAAATGCCGCAGCCGGTACAGTCCTCGGGGGCCACCTGCACGGTGAACTTCATCCCGGCGAACGCCTTGGTCTTGGCGTCAACACTCTTGAACGTTTCGGGCGCATCGTTAAGCACGGTGCCGTCGTAGGCCTTGATCCGGATCGAGGCGTGCGGGCAAACAAAACTGCACTGTCCGCACTGGATACAGACATCAGGCACCCAGGCCGGGATATCCACAGCGATATTACGTTTTTCGTACTGGGTGGTGCCGGTTGGGAAAGTACCGTCGCAGGGCATGGCGCTCACCGGAAGCTGGTCGCCCTTACCCTCAACTATCTTGGCTGTTACGTTCTGCACAAACTCCGGCGCATGTGCCGGCACCGGCGGGACCATGTGGATATCGCTGCTGGCGCTTGCGGGAACCGTAACTTCCTCGGCATTCTTCAGGCCCGCGTCCACGGCGTCGAAATTCATCTTCACAATACGCTCGCCCTTGCTGCCGTAGGACTTTTCAATCGAATCCTGGATCGCCTCAATTGCCTTCTCGGTGGGCAGGATACTGCTGATCTTGAAGAACGCCGCCTGCATGATCGTGTTGATCCTGGCGCCCAGACCGAGGTCCGTGGCCAGCTTGATCGCGTCGATCACGTAGAATTTAAGCTTCAAGTCGATAATCTGCTGCTGCACCTCTGCGGGGATATGGTCCCAGACCTCACCTGCGCCGTAGGCGCTGTTGAGCAGGAACGTTCCGCCTTCGGCTGCATCGGCCAGCATGTCGTACTTCTCGATAAACGAGAAGTTATGGCAGGCGATAAAATCGGCCTTATTGAGCAGGTAGGTACTGCGGATCGGGTCCTTGCCAAAACGAAGGTGGCTGACCGTGACCGCACCGGCTTTCTTGGAATCGTAAACAAAGTAACCCTGGGCAAAATTATCGGTGTTGTTGCCGATAATCATGATCGAGTTTTTGTTCGCGCCCACGGTACCATCGCTGCCAAGCCCGTAGAACATCGACCTGTGCACTTCCTGCGGGATACTGTAGGCGGGATCGAACTCAAGGCTGGTATTGGTAACATCGTCGTTGATACCAATCGTGAAATGGTTCTTCGGCTTGTCGGCGGTAAGGTTGTCGAGCACGGCCTTGACCATGCCGGCGTTGAACTCAGCCGAACCGAGACCGTAGCGGCCACCGACTATGACCGGGTACCTGTCGAACTTGACCAGGCCGTCACTCATCGCTTCGCCAACAGCGGTGCGCACGTCTTTGTACAGAGGCTCGCCCTGGGAACCAGGCTCCTTGGTACGGTCCAGCACGGCGATCTTTTTAGCCGTGGCGGGCAGAGCCTCGGCCAACGCCTCCATGGAGAACGGACGGTAGAGGCGGACCTTGATCATCCCCACCTTCTCGCCCTGAGCGGCCAGATAGTCCACCAGCTCGTGCATCGCTTCGGCTCCGGAACCCATCATGATCACGACCCGCTCGGCCTGGGGATGTCCATAGTAATCGAACAGCCTGTACTGGCGGCCGGTGAGCCCAGCGAACTTGTCCATCTCCTCCTGCATGATGCCGGGAGTTTCGAGATAGAAGGAGTTGACAGTCTCACGGCCCGCGAAATACACATCCGGGTTCTGTGAGCTTCCCTTGAGCGTGGGTTTATCGGGGCTGAGCGCGCGGGAGCGATGAGCGGCGATCATATCGTCGTCCATCATGCTTTCTATTTCATCACGGCCCAACTCGATAATCTTCTGCACTTCGTGGCTGGTCCGGAACCCATCGAAAAAATGCACGAACGGCACCCGGCTCCGAAGAGCGGCGGCCTGGGAGATCAGGGCAAAATCCTGAGCTTCCTGGACATTCCCGGAGCAGAACAGGCCGAAACCAGTGCTGCGGGTAGCCATCACATCGGAGTGGTCACCGAAAATCGATAGCGCCTGGCAGGCAACCGAGCGGGCGGAAACATGGAAGACCGTGGGAGTGAGCTCACCGGCGATCTTGAACATGTTGGGAATCATCAGCAGCAGGCCCTGGCTGGCCGTAAACGTGGTTGTCAGGCTGCCGGTGGTAAGCGCACCGTGGACAGCGCCGCTCGCTCCACCCTCGGACTGCATCTCGGTCACATCGGGGATAGTACCCCAGATATTTTTAATCCCCGCCGCGCTTCTGGCATCGGAAATCTCACCCATGCCGGAAGACGGCGTAATCGGGTAAATAGCAATGACTTCGTTGGTTGCGTGGGCTACATTAGCCACGGCCGTGTTACCATCGACCATGATCATTTTCTTACTCATCAGAATCTCCCATTGAACTTGATATTTTGCGCTTTTAAACTACTGCACCACTTACCCGGGTGTCAGCCGCCCACCCTGTTAAACGAATAATTTCCAGAAGGTTTCACATCATGCGGAAATAAGTTAGATACCACTCTCCGTGTTTGCTGTTATGTGCCTGTAATTATTTAAACTTCAGGAAGTTACGGACGCGGCTGTGGATGCTTTGCGCACCGTGGGAGCGTCCGCGAATGAAAGGAATCGCCAGACTGCGAAATTTAAATCAGAGAGCGGGTAATGTCAAGGATGGCAGGCCACAAGAGAGAGAATGATAGTTATTATTATAGCGATCCGGACAACGCGGATCATGCGCTCCCGGAGCCTGTCCAGGTGGCTATTCTTACAGGCCGGCCCGCGCTGCGGAATATATTTCCCTGCCCATGTACAAACGGAGGTAAAGTATGTTTTCCTGAAAATTACCTGTGAATCGGCTCGCCCAGCAACCGCTCGATAAAAATCTCCCGCAACCGTGCACCCTTCTCCCGTGGAATCTCGCGGCCCAGCAATATCCGTCCCTCCGGGTTGTTTTCCACCCTGAAACCGGGCAGGGAACCTCTG
>SDBV01008559.1_pt1 | contig 13763 bp, 12 predicted proteins | sample 2277081 | NCBI WGS metagenome assembly SDBV01 (sample SAMN10402039, study PRJNA504765) | marine sediment metagenome | isolation source: marine sediment core GS10_PC15, 223 cmbsf | place: Arctic Ocean: Southern Knipovich Ridge | collected 2010 | reverse complement strand
AAGAGCTCTAAGAGTTTGATCATAAATGCTCATATTATTTTCTTCCTTATATTTTAATTATTATTAATAATTTAATTACAAATTATAACATTTTAATTCAAAAGAATCAATTAAAACATCTCATTGTAAATAGTTAATTTACAGAGATTTAGGTTAAAGAAATGTGACCTTTAAGAGTTTGGTGACTAAAGTCTTCAATGTTAATGATTTGAAGAGATCCTATTAACTTAGGATCACCTTTAAATATTACTTTTTCAAAGGTTCTAGTGCGGCCTTTTAAAAATAGTCCATCTTTATTGTGTCTCTCTACTAAGACCTCTTGTTTAGAACCGATGAGGTTTTGGTATTTCTTTTTTAAAGTTTCATGGAAAAGGCTTAAAAGCTTCTTTAACCTGATTTGTTTTATTTCATTGGGGACGTTATCTTCTAATCTAGCGGCATAGGTTTTTTGTCTTGGGCTATACGCAAATATAAAGGCTGTATCAAAGCTAACTTTATCAAAGAGCTTATAGGTTTGATTAAAGTCCTCATCTGTTTCATTGGGGAACCCAACTATTATATCTGTACCGATGGTGGCATTTGGGACGATACTTTTTAAAAGATTTACTTGGGTTAAGTAGTACTCTGAGGTATAAGTTCTTCTCATCTTTTTCAATATTTCATCAGAACCGGATTGGACGGGAAAATGAACAAATTCACAAACTTTTTTTAAATCTCTGATCGCATACATTAATTCTTTAGTTATATCTTTAGGATGAGAGGTCATAAATCTAATCCTATCGATACCTTCTATCTTATCTAGTTCATATAAAAGATCAGAAAAATGTATTTTCCATTCAGGTTTATCAAGACCATATGAGTTGACGTTTTGACCGAGGAGAGTGATTTCTTTATACCCCAGGTTGGCCAGGTGTTTAGTCTCTTTTATGATGCTTTTATAATCTCTTGAGACCTCTTTGCCTCTAGTTTGAGGAACGATGCAATATGAACAATAATTATTGCAGCCCCTGATAATAGAGATGGAGGCTTTAATTTTATTGACTCTTTTAGCAAAAAAATTATCCAAACCTTTTTCATAAGTAGTATCAATTTTTTTTCTTTGAATATTCTTTTTGATAATAAGATCATCTAAAACATTATTTAAATCTAATAGATTATTGGTGCCTAAAATAAAGTCTAGATGTTTAAATTTTTTTAATAACTCTTCTTTTTTTGACATGGCCATACAGCCACATATGCCAATAATTTTATCTTTACTTTTCTTATATTCATAAAGTTTGCCTAAAACCTTTTGTTCAGCTGCATCTCTAATCGAGCAGGTGTTAAGTATTATTAAGTCAGCTATATCTTCTTTTTCAACTTTTTTGATATCTCTATTTTCTAATTGGGTAGATAAAATCTCTGAATCGAGCTCATTCATCTGACAACCATAGGTACGTATATAATAAGTATTTAATTTTTTCATGAAATAACTTTAGTGAAGTTAATTTTTTAATTTTATCTAAAAAGTTTAAACTAAATGCTAAGTTTTTTTAAAGAAGCAACTGTATTACAAAGAAAGAAAAAAAAAGCTTGGCAAAAATATATCAATCAATCTATTCTCATAATCATATTGTTAAGCAGTTTAGTGTAAAATAAAAAAATGAATAAGAATCAAAATAAGACAAAGTTTGTTACAAAAGAAGAAGCACTCAAGAATAGAAAATGCTATTTATTTGATGCATCAGGAAAAACTCTTGGACGTTTTGCTAGCGAAATAAGCAAGATTTTAAGAGGCAAACATAAGCCTGATTATACACCTAATGTTGATACTGGCGATACTGTGATTATCATTAATGCTGAAAAGATTAAAGTAACAGGTTCTAAAGAGGCTAGAAAGGTTTATAGAAGACATACTGGTTTCCTCGGTGGTCTTAGAGAAACTCCATATAGAGTAATGTTAAAAAAGAAACCTGAATATATCATCTTCCACGCTGTAAAAGGAATGATGCAAACAAAATCTAAACTAGCAAGACAACAATTAAAAAAATTACATATTTTCATTGGCTCTGAGCATAATATGCAAGCTCAACAGCCAATGGTAGTAAATATTTAATACCAGGTAAGATAAAAAATGGCGAAAAAGCAGATAAAAGAAACTATTGGAGTCGGACGCAGAAAAACTGCTGTATCATCTGTCAGACTTAGAAAAGGGAAAGGTAATATTGATATCAATGGAAAAACACTCGAAGAATATTTTCCATTAGCTTTTCAAAGAGAAGTTATCCTATCTCCACTTGTTAAATTCGATTTAAATGGTAAATACGATCTAATTATAAGAGCTAAAGGCGGGGGAATTGAAGCCCAAGCCGTAGCTACTCGCCTTGGTATTGCAAGAGCTTTAGTTCAAGAAAATGAAGACTTTAGAGGGTCGTTGAAGGAACTTGGATATTTGACCAGAGATCCTCGTAAAAAAGAGCGTAAAAAATACGGTCTTGCCGGCGCTAGAAAGAGTTTTCAGTTTTCTAAACGTTAAAAGATTTTTCTTCCTCCTTGTTTATCTAAGGGTCTTTGGGAAGTTCTTCCCAAAGCCCTTTTTTTTTAAATATTAATTTTTTTATTGCTACAAATTCCAAGATATCCTTATTAAGAAGATTAAAGGAGTCGAAATTTGCAGATCATCCAAAAAGACAGACAAGGAAAACCCGCAAGTGAAACTGCGATTGATAACCATAAAATCAAGATATTTGATGGCAATACCTCATTAGATGAAGTCATCTTCGGGGGTAGGGTCTTAAATCTGGTAAATGATATAGCAAGAGAAGTGGCTACATCTCACTCTGAAATCAAATGTAATACTGTTGCTGTAGATTCACTCAGATATTTTGCTCCTATCAAAAGAGGGGATATCCTAATTTGTAAAGTCCAAGTTAATAATGTTTGGATAGAGGATAATATATTAGAGGTGGGTTCAACCGTTATTGCTGAAGATTTTAGATCTTTAGAGCAAAAAAAGATTCTATCAGCTTATTTTATCTTTAAAACCATAGATGATATTGAAATTCCTGAAGTGATACCTTATTCTCTAGATGAGAAACAGAGATATCTAGATGCCGAGAAAAGAAAGAACATCAGAGAAAAAAAGAGCGTATCTTAAATTCAATCAAAATAGTTTTCAATTTGCAATTTTATGTATATTCATATATATAAACATCCTTTAGCAATAACTTGTATCGGTAAATCTATGGCAACAGCAATTACTAAAACTGGGAGATCTAGTTCTGATTCACATTGGAGAGAAATTGAAAAGTTAGAAACTGAAGATGGAGAAAGAATTAGAGTTCAGCTGCCCTTTAAAAGTGGAAAATATTCAACTCAAGCCAGAAACTTTGATAACTTACAAAAGATAGATTATTCAAAATTTGGTATTCAATTAGAAGAAGTAAAAACTGAAGATAGTGAAGAAGATAATAATTTAGTGTGGGCAATATTACCCTCAAATTGGAGTGTGGAAGATGATGTGAAAAATGATGATTTTCATTTTTTTATTATCTTAGATTCAAATAGAGATCCTAAACTTAGAGTTCTTTTAAGAAAAAATTCTTCTGAAGGATCTGCTTTTGTTATGCAGATTTCAATTTTAGAGGTAAAAAGTTTAAAAAAACAAATAAGAAATAAAAATGAATTTCAAGCTCTTTTGAAAAGATATAATGATATTTTAAAAATTGAAAGTGATTCTAAATTAGTTAAATCAGAGAAGGAAAAAGCTTTTAAAGATCTAGAAACATTTACAAAAAAACACCCAATATTTGCTTGCGATTTACCTGAGGCAAAAGAAATGGTCTAATGAACTTTTTAATAAAGTAATTAGTCAGCAAAAACTTCATTTAAAATATCCGAGAGTCTATACCCCGCAAGAGCAATTCTTCTATATGCAATTTTTCTATTTTCTTGAATATATTCAGCTTAAGTTTTTATGCATATTGATCACACCTTTAATATGTCTAAATCTGACATATTTTTGATTGTCAGAGGTTTTTCGCTGTTGAATAAATAAGGTCTTTTGCTTAGGTCATTTTCCCAGTTAAAGGGAATAAAAGTTATTGTAATTTTCATATTCGAAGAAACTAAGTTTTGTTTAGCTAGCATATTTTTAACATCTTTTTCAAAACTTTTATCATCATCTAAATAATAATTTATTTCATCATTTGGCAGTAAAAAAACCAAATTGATTTCATCAGATGCTTTTTTGCTATTGATTAGATCTTTTATCATTTTTTGGATTAAAAAATAACCTTCTAAATATTGCAGTCCTGAATAGGTTAGATCTACCTTTTGGTTTAAAATATTTTTTAAAATAGGCCAATTACCACACCATTGAGACAGAGTAGTATTTTTTGGAGGTGTAACTTTTGATTTTTTTAAGCTTATATCCCAGATGAAGGGACGCTCTTTCCAGATAATATCATTTATATAATTAATAAAATTTGTACTCTCTTTATCTTTAAGAGTATAAGATTTTAAAAATTTAAAAAATTCGCCTGAGTTTAAACAAACAATATCAGATTGTTTAAGATCTTTGATTCTTTTAAATTCAGCTGATGTATATTCCCTTGTTGGATCAGATTTGGATGATTGCCATTTGGCGATATCATAAAGATAGATTTTCGAAGTAGTTGTAGATACTTTTCTAATTGCATCTATAAACTCTTCTGACAAGCATTTAAACCAATCCTCTCTGAGAGATGCGCGTCCCATAAACCATGTTATTATTTGGGGGTTAGCGAGACTTTCTAGCTCTTTTGTTAACTCATCTTTTCTGTTTTTTTCGCCGATCATAGGACGGAATCGAACAGAAATTTTTATTTGATCTTCTTCTTGTATTTGTTGTGGCTTTGATATTAAGCCATTTATTGCAGACATTTTTTTTCTCCTTTTTGGTTTGTTGTAAAAATTAATTTACAAAGTTTTTTTGAAATGATTTCTAATGGATCAATGATTTTGATATTTGAGATTTTTTTTAAAAAATCATCCATCAGAACTGAAAGCTCAGTGCAACCAAGTAGGACACAATCGATAGATGGATCTTTTTTGATTTGTTTAAAGATAAAATTTTCAAGTCTCTTTTGATCTTTTAAAGAAAAAAAGCCACTTAAAATCTTTTCAATTAACTTATCTATCCATTTTTGATCTTGTTTGGATAATAGCTTGGTTTTATCAAAATCAAATATATTTTTTAAAGCAGATGTTTTGGTTGAAAGGATCAAAACTTTTGAAAGATTTTTCTTAAATAAAAATCTTTTAGTTTCAAAAATCAAATTGATTAATCTATCATCAGCTTTATTGCTATTTAAAAAGGCATGCAGAGTATTGCAAGCGATTGTTATATAATCAGATTTGCTATCGATTAAAAAATCGATAGCATCTTTTAGTTCTTTTTTAACCTTTTTTTCATTTTGGTTTTTTGTATTAGGTTTTAGCATCTCAGAAAATGGGTAGCTAAAAAGTATTATTTTTGGAAAATCTTTGTCATCAATGCAACCATACTTTTTTTGACAAAGTTCAATAATTTTTTTAGTTAATAAGACCCCTGCCATGGGGCCTGCCCCTGAGATAATTCCAATTGATTTAGTCTTCATTTACAACCTCTTTTGTAATAACTGATTTATTAGTAATTTTTTGCCCAACTATAAATCCTAAAAAGCTCAAAGAAATAGTTAAAAGCTCTTTTGGAATCGGAGTGGAAATAAAACGAAAAGTTATAAATCCTAAACCTCCTGCAATAATTGATAAAAAAGCGGCTAATTTGGATGGCTTTTTCATCAAAATAGCTGCGATGATAGGAATAAATAAAGTACAAACGGATAATTCATAAGATAGAATTAGCATACCTACAACATTGTTGAAGAAAAACCCAATCGCCAAAGACAATAAACCCGTTGCTAAAGTTAGTAATCTAGAGAGTCGAAGTTGTTTATTGGTTTTAATTTTTTTAGATGATAAAAAATCATAAGATAAATTTGAGCTGATTGCGCATAAAATAGAATCTGCTGTTGAAATAACAGCCATAAAAATAGCGCCCATAAACAAAGTTGTTGCTAATGGATTTGTGAAGGTTTTGACAGATTCTAGTAAAATGCTAGCTCCATCAGAAAATTGAAGATTATACCTTTTAGCAAGTATTCCAAAATAAATTGAGACAGAAGAACATATAAATAATGAAATTCCTGCTGTTATGGCCGCAAAAGGAATTATTCTTGAGTTTTTAGCTGCAAAACACCTTTGACCCATATCCTGTTCAATCAAAGTAAATAGAAGAGGCATGAAAAGCCAACCGATCCACGGAACTTTTGAGAATCCAAAACTTGTCGTTATTTCTGGTAGGGGCTTGGATATAGAGGTAAACTTGATACTAAAAAATGCGATTGCAATAGATCCTATGATGAAAAGAGCTTGTAAAATATCTGTATTAACAACAGCTTTTAATCCTCCCATAACTGTGTATGCTATGAGAATCGACCAAAAGATAATAAAAATTAATGGGTTTTCAAGTCCCATCGATGCAAAAAAGAATCTTGCCGCTATTACCATAGCTGTTAGAATAAAAAAAAGGGCGATAATAGATAGTGATGAGGCGATATACCTCAGTGGACGAGAGGAGTAGATTTTTTCAAAAATTTCAGCAATAGTTGAAATATTTAAGTCTCGCAGTTTTCCTCCAAATTTTATTCCAAGAAAACAAAATCCCAGACAATTTCCCAGAGGATAAAGTAAGACTATCCAACCTTTTTGATAGGCTTCTTGAGCAGCTCCAATAAGAGTGCCTCCACCTAGTTGGGTGGCAAGTAGGGTTAAAGCTAGTTGAAAGTAACTCAAGCTTCTTCCCATCAAATAATAATCATCATTTGTTTTTAAGTTTTTAGAAGCTGATTTGCCAATCCATATATATATGCTGCCTAAAATTGCAGCTACTGTCATAAAAAGTGAAATATTCATATTAAAATCCTTTATATTTTTGTTAATAATATTTACTTGTGGCAGATTGATGAGAAAAAGTTTAAAAACTTTGATATACTTAAAAAAAACTTTAATGAGCTAAAAAATATTCTTTTAAGAATATTTAACTTATCAAAACTGCTAAGTTAAAATTAAATTTTAATGAAGATTAATATGATGATGATGAGAATGAGAAAAAAAAGATAAAGTAAAGATAATAAATTTGTTAGAAGAGTCTTTTATAAAATCAAAAGACTGGCTTTTATAGTCTAGATTTTCCTCTGTTTTCATGTTTTTCTCCTTTTATTGAGAGTGTTTTCTCTCAAATATAGCTCAATTATATTAATCTATCTCAATATCTGTCAAAGTATTTAATTTTTTTTAGATTTTCAAATATTTTCTACCAAAAATTGAAAAGATCAATAAAGGTGGTAACCACATGATGATATATGGGGATATTGCTGAGTTTTCAGCTAAAATAAGAGCTGACTCCATTGAAGTATGAAAGATTACAAATCCAAAAATTGAGAAGGCGGAGATAAAAAATATAGAGATATTTTTTGAAAAGGCGATAAGAAAAGGAAAGATAGCTATAACAATCAAAATGGGAGTCAGCGGCATAGCGAGTTTAAAGTTCAAGTAAGACAAGAGCTCATTTTTTTCTTTTTGGCAGATTGTTGGAGCGATGCATTGTTTATAAAGAGATGAAATAGTTCTATTTTCAAATGGAACCAACATATTTGTGTTTTTATTTAATTTAATATCTTTGAATTCATAGGTTAGATAGGAATTCTCTTTTTCAAAAAAATCATCTTTTCTGACTAGGTGATCGACATAATTGCCAATAGCTTCATTTTCATTTAAGTAAAGATATTTAGCATGCCAGATATCAGAGTTTGATTTGATGATAAAATAAACATCAAAGAGAGTTTTTTTAGCTAGATCATATTTTTGATAAACAATTTTTGTTGAATCTTCAAGATAAATAACGTTTGGAAGCAGCTTTTTTTTGTAAGTCGTTTTTTTCAAAAACTTTTCTTTGAAATTATCTTTGAAGTTTAAAGCATTTGGATAGAGATATTGATAGTTTAAATATGAAGAACACGTAAATAAAATTGCTAAGATTATAAAGGGCCTCGAGATCATTTTAGCAGAGATGCCGGCCATACGAAGAGCCGTTAGCTCATGATGGATGTTCATATCAGATAGTATCTTGATGATAGCTAACATAAAAGTCAGCGCTAGAAAAAGATTATATTGAATGAAAAAAAGGTTCAGATAGTATTTTAAAATAATTTGAAGAGAGGTTTTAGAATGGGAAAATATTTTAGCTCCATGAATAGATAAATCGATAAAAATGACAACTATGAATACTGAAGCTAAAAAAAAACAGGTAAGTCTTAAAATATTTAAAAATATTTTTCTTTCCCAAATTTTAGATAAAATCATTCATAACCTCTCGATACTTTTTTAAGTTTCAAAATAGTTAAGGTGATAACAATTATGTGAGGTAAGATATAAGCTGCGATTGCAAAAAAGGGGTGCTTTTTTAAAGCTTTACCAACGGTAAAACTAAGCAAGACTAATAAAGAGAGAGAAAAAACTCTTAAGATATTTTTTTTAGAAGTCAGCCGACTAATAGAAATACCAAAGCTTATCCCAATCAAGGTAAAGCTTAAAGCGGCGAGGGCAAAGCTAACCCTTCTTGCGATTTCCATATCAGCTCTATCAAATCTTTTTTTATTAACTTTTTGTTTAGCTTGGATAAGTAACATCTTAATTGGCATAGAAGAGATATTCATATCCCATTCTTTAGATTTAATAAATTGGGTAATAGCATCAGCTTTCGTTGACATATCAGATTGATTTTCAATCAACAAATTATCAAAATTTTGATCTTTATTAGAATCTATATAGGATATCAAAGTAACATTTTTTCCTATTAAGTTATCCTCTTCTAGTTTGAGATATTGGGCCATCATCATGCAGAGTCTGGCATTAGATTTATTAGGGGAAATAAATAAAATATCTTTGGCGAGCATATCGTTATTTTGTGTTGATATCTCAACATACGAATCTTTTATGTTCGACATCTTTTGTCTTCTTTGAAGAAGGACTAATGGGTTCATAGAGGTGTTTTTATAAAAAAGCTCTTTGGATTTATAACGACATCTAGGGGTTAGCTCAGAGGTGATAAAAAATGTTGTTATTGTTAAGACAATACCGAGAAGTAAGAGAGGAGAGAGAAGCTCCTTTAAAGAAATACCACATGATCTAAAAGCTGTTAGCTCATGCATAATGGACATTCTTTGAAACAAGATTATTGAAGATATCAAACAGGATATTGAAATAGCAATCGGCAAGATATGCGGTATTTGATAGAGGATGAACAATAATAAGCTATACATATCAGAGGCGAGAGTTGCAAAAATTGCTATCTGTTTTAGTCTTGTTATTAATAAAACTGAAATAAAGGCTAAAACACTTAAAAAAAACACCTTTATGTATTCTTTAAAAAGATACCTCCAGAGTATTGGCATCTAGCATTTTTTCCTTTTTTAATGGTATAATGATCATCAGTTTATAATATTTTAATTTTATTTAGTAGATATATGGATATTTTTGATGTTTTGAAAAAATTTTTATCTAAAAATTTAGATTTAAAAAAACCTATTTTGCTGGGGTTTTCTGGTGGGATAGATTCATCGGCTTTGTTAGACCTGCTCTTGAAGTATAGAGATGTTTATACTTTAAATCTACATGTAGCGACTATTGATCATGGTTGGAGAGAAGAAAGTGCTATAGAGAGTGAAATAATTAAAAAAAGAATGAAAAAATTAAATATTACTTTTCATTTTAAAAAGTTAAAACTTAAAAAGGCTAAAAATCTTGAAAATGCCTTTAGAGAAGAGAGGTTTAAATTTTTTAAAAAACTTTGCACAAAATATGACTTTGGGGCTCTTTTGCTCGCTCATCAAAAAGATGACCTAGCGGAAACGGTCTTGAAAAGGATTTTAGAGGGCGCTAATCTATTTAATTTAACCTCGATGAGTGAAATATCAAAACGCGACTCAATGACCATATGGCGGCCTCTTTTAGATGTTTCAAGAAAAGAATTAATTAAGTATTTAAAGATAAACGAAATTACCTATTTTAGTGATGCTACTAATGAAAACACAAAATATTTAAGAGCGAAGATGAGATGTGACATCTTTCCCTATCTTAAGAAAAATTTTAATAAGCAAATAGAAAACAATCTAAAAATGTTATCGATTAGATCCAAAGAGCTAGATGCTTATTTAGAAACAAAGCTTAACCCCTTTTTTAGTAAATTAAAGAAGCTCCCTTTGGGTGTCTGCATTGATCTAAATGAGATAGAGCATGCTTTGGAGCTAAAATATATTTTAAAAAAAATATCAAATAAGCAAATGGTTGATCTATCTAGAGATGTTATCGATCAATTGAGTTTCTGGCTTTTAGAAAAAAAAGCCAATTTGAGATTAAAATTAAAAAATGCCAATCTTTTTGCAGATAGAGGCTATTTTTTTATCCTTAAAAAAGATTTTAAGTTGTTTAATACAAAAACTTTGTTAAAAGAAGGCCGGTTTAATTTAGGCAATTGGCAAGTTGAAATTCGAAAAGTCAATAAAGCTTTAAAAAACAGCACCTGGCAAGATTTTTTTAATAATAAATTAAAGATTTATGTTCCTAAAGATAAATATTTTATAGCTCTGCCAAAAGTAGATAATAGATTAAAAAAACTTATGCAAAATGCTAAAGTGCCATCTTTTTTAAGAAGACATATCCCTGTCTTATATAACAAAAATAAAGGCACTTACGATTTTTTATCTGCTAAAAAAACTAAATTAGATAATAGTGAAATTTGGCAAATATCATTATTATTAAAATAAACTTTTGAAAAAACAAAACATTTTGTTATAGGTCTAAATTAGAGGAAGAAACTTTAAACCACTCCTATAGCTTTACAAAATAAGCACAACGTGGTTTAATTTTATTCTCTAAGATGTTGAAAATTAATAAAAAAATATAAGAGTTTTTATGAATGACAATAAAAATAGACCTGAACCCAAAAAAGGCTTTCCAGGCGGTTTTTTACTTTTTATAGTAGCTGTAATATTAATTATATTAACTGTACAAACCCTAACCTCTGATAAAGTAGCTAAAGTCTCTTTTTCTCATCAATTAGAGCATTTGGTTAATTTGGATTTGGTGAAGCCTGAGAGCAACAAAAAGATAGCTCAAAATGATAATTTGGTGACATTTACCTCTAAATTTAGAGAAAAAGAAACTCAAGATAGCATCAATAGATTTAGTTATTTAACTCTTTTAAATCAAAAACATCAACTCTCTAGTGAAAGTGAAACTTTGAATAATGAGTTAGAAGCTGAGAAAAAAAGTGTTGTTAAATCAGCCGAATGGTTTTTATATGCAGCTGGAATCGATGTGTCTGAGAGCTCTTTTAATATTATAGGTGCAGCTTACGATACTGAAAACAGACAAAATTCTATAACAATCAGATCAGTTCCTAAAAAAGATATTGTTAATCTAAAAACCTTAAAAGAACAATTTGTTTGGATAAAGCATAATCCTACCGGGGAAAATACAGCTGATATGCAGAAAAATCTAATTGTGATTACTGATCTATATAGATCTGCTAATATCGGAATTGGTGAAGAAGGGATAAAAAAAGATTTAAAAACTATTCATCAATCTCTTACAACAATTGATTCAAAAGCATCTTTAAATCAAAGAATTGCAGTTTTTAATACTTCTATAAATACTTTAAGTACTGTTACTCAAGATGTTTTAAAAAGTCAAAATGGTGTACGACTTTTACAATTAAGATCGGTTAGATCTTATTTAGAGACTTTAGATCAATCTAATATTTTACAAAAACAGGTTGATAAAAATTTGGCTCTTTTAACCAATGCTAGAGGGAAAGTTGCTTCAAACTTTTGGTTTTTCAATGAAAAAGAAATCTCAACTAAATCTTTAGAAAAACAAGATCCTGAAGCTTTTTCACATTGGTATAATGGAGCTAAAAAAGAGTGGGAGAGTTTTGCTGGCAATAAAGGTCTTTCTATTAAAGCTCCAGATCAACCACGAAGTTTGGTTTTAGAAAAACTTTTCACTTCTCAAGAACCAACGACTAACTATTTCTCTTATATTTTTACTATATTGCCAATAGTTATAGTTGTGTTTTTACTATATTATCTCTTCTCTCGTCAGATGAAGGGAGGGGGCTCTTCTGCCATGAACTTTGGGAAATCACCGGCAAAACTACTGACAAAAGAGACCAATAAAGTTACTTTTAAAGATGTTGCCGGGGCTGAAGAGGCCAAAGAAGAGTTAGAAGAGATTGTTGAATTTTTAAGAGATCCTGAAAAATTTACAATTCTTGGAGCGAGAATTCCAAAAGGGGTTTTACTAGTTGGTCCTCCAGGAACTGGTAAAACTCTAGTTGCAAAAGCTGTAGCTGGTGAAGCTGATAGACCCTTTTTCTCTATCTCAGGTTCTGATTTTGTTGAAATGTTCGTTGGGGTTGGAGCTAGTCGAGTTAGAGACCTCTTCGAACAAGCTAAAAAGAATTCTCCTTGTATAATATTTATGGATGAAATCGATGCGGTAGGAAGACATAGAGGTTCAGGTATTGGCGGAGGCCATGATGAAAGAGAACAAACGTTGAATCAACTCCTCGTTGAAATGGATGGTTTTGATACCAAAGAAGGGGTTATTTTAATGGCGGCAACCAACAGACCTGATATCTTAGATAAAGCTCTTTTAAGACCTGGCAGGTTCGATAGAAGAGTAATGTTAGATCTACCGGATGTTAAAGGTAGATATGAGATCTTAAAGGTTCATGCTCGAAAAATAAAAATCGACCCAACTGTTAATCTTATGGATATCGCTAAATCAACGCCAGGTTCTTCCGGTGCTGATTTAGAAAATATGTTAAATGAAGCTGCTCTACTTGCGGCTAGAAGATGCAGAAAAGCTGTTACCTCTCAAGAAACCATAGAGGCTTGTGATAAAGTTAGATTCGGAAAAGAGAGAAGAAGCTTGGAGATGGATGAGAATGAAAAAAGAACAACAGCTTATCATGAAGCCGGGCATGCTATCGTCGGTCTTATCGTTAAAAATGCAGATCCAGTTGATAAAGTTACCATTATACCTAGAGGGTTTTCTCTAGGGGCTACTCACTTTATGCCTAAGAAAAATAGACTCAGCTACTGGAAGAAAGAAGTTTTAGATCAACTAGCCATCTGTATGGGTGGTCGAGCGGCTGAAGAATTCTTTATAGAAGATATGTCATCTGGTGCTCAACAAGATATAGCTCAAGGCACTAAACTTGCCAGAGCGATGGTTTGTCAATGGGGAATGAGCGCTGATTTAGGCACTGTTACTTATGATGAAAGTAGTAGTGGCAATCAATACCTAGGTTTACAAGCTTATCAAGAAAGAGCTTATTCTGATGAAACAGCTAAACAAATCGATAAAGAGGTTAGAGATCTATTAGTTACTGCTCATAAAAGAGCTCATCAAATTATCGAAGATAATAAAGTCAAAGTTGAGCTAATTGCTCAAATGCTTATAAAATATGAGACTCTAAATCGAAAAGATATCGAACTTATAATGGAAGATAAATGGAATGAAGAAGAGAAGAAAAAACGAATGCAAATAGCGGACGAACTTCAGAAGAAACCACCACCACCACCTCCTATTGAAGATAAATCTACTCCAGAACATGATGGACCAAAGCCTCAAGA
>SDBV01008558.1_pt1 | contig 13764 bp, 11 predicted proteins | sample 2277081 | NCBI WGS metagenome assembly SDBV01 (sample SAMN10402039, study PRJNA504765) | marine sediment metagenome | isolation source: marine sediment core GS10_PC15, 223 cmbsf | place: Arctic Ocean: Southern Knipovich Ridge | collected 2010 | reverse complement strand
ACAAGATAACAAATATTATTAACTTAATTAATAGGGAATTTGTTGTTTTTCAAAATATCTATAATTTAATCCTAAATAGGGCTGTTTTTAAACCTGTATTTTTCAGTGCAACCATCCCTGGTTCCGGCGATGTTCGTCCATCCATGGACATTGGTGGTCTAATAAATACACAAGAATTTCAAAAAATCAATCTAAAAAAATCATTTGCTAAAAATCCAGGCAACTTCCTTTTACTAAATTACTCTTTAAGAACTATTTTTTATACTATTCACACTTGACCTTGTTATTTGCAAATAGTACTATTATATAGTGAGGCAAGGGCAATTGTGTCACCGGTGACACAATCTCCGGATATTATTTATAGAACTTAAGCAGTTCCGCATGAGAACACGCATGTTAAGTTCTTTAGAAAACTTACCAAACAGAAAAACTCCATAATCAGTTTTTAGAATGATTAAGTATATATGTGTGCATATAACTGACATTGTGCCACATAACAGTTGTTAAGTGACTTGCAGCACTCCCCTCCACAGGATGACTTTTCCATCTTTTAAGCTTTTGCAAAAAGAAGAACTTTAAAATATGATACTAAAACTGGTAATAAGGATAAGGTTGTCCGACCATAAAAACAATTTTACAATAACATCTTTAATTAACAATTTTTTTCTAATTCAGTAGTCGGACGATTGTTTATTACGGTTTTCTGATAGTATGAATTATTAAATATTGCTGCAAATATAACTAAAAAGCGGGATTACCCGCTAAATAATGAACCGCTTAAACTCTATAACAGCATTACGAAAATTAATAACATACCCAACACGAATATTTGAAATATACAGATAATTAATTAACTGAGCTATCATATTGTTATTTATACAGGGAACAGTCTTTAACTCTACTAAAATTTTATTATAAATTACGATATCTGCAACATATTTACCAACAAGACAACCCTTATAGTATACTGAATATACTTTCTGACTTATAAAAGGAATATTATTTAATCCTAACTCTATACAGAAGCTTTTCCCATATACATTTTCTAATAATCCAGAACCAATTGTTTTATGAACTGTAATAGCACATCCAATAATTTTATCTGACAACTCTTTGTAAATTATATTTGACATATTTAATGCCCTCCTTTTTAATTTTTAATTGCAGCAAATCTTTTTCGGTGAGATGTCAAGGCTCCGACCCTGGTACAGGGGAGGACCCCGAAGGGGCATGGCCTTTACATCGAGGAGAAAAAGATTATTGTTTTTGAATTTATTAAAAAGGAGGGAGTAATATACAAATATAAAAATAATTATTAATTAAATATTGTTATAAATAATAAACAACTTAAAAATCTAATGCAAACTGATATTCTAAGTAAAAATTTCGGTGCATTAGGTGCTCTCGGTGGTTTTTACCTTCGGTGGCCTTTTACCTTCGGTGGTTCAAAAAATAAACATCTTATTTACATTTTTATCAATATAGATACAATACAAATATGAATAAACTCGCGGAAGAATTAAATTCTATACTTTCAAATACAATAATAAGCAGTCTTCTATCGGAACTGGGAAAAAATCTATACTTCCCAAAAGGCCTTGTAGCCCAGACAGAAGAAGCAAATGAACATGCTCATAATATGAACGCGACAGTCGGCATGGCATTTCATAATAATGAAGTTATGTATCTTCCTGTAATAAAGAATTATATTCCTGAAATAAAAGCAGAAGAAATATTTCCGTATTCATCTCCTGCGGGTGATATACTTTTAAGAAAACTATGGCAAAAGGAAATACTAAAAAAGAATCCGGACATAAAAAATGATATTTCACTGCCGATAGTTACATCTGGAATTACGCACGGCCTGTTTACTATTTCCGAACTTTTTGCAGATAAGGGAGATACTATAATTCTACCTGACCTGAACTGGGGAAACTATAAACTTATTTTTGAAACAAAAAAACAGTGCAATTTTAAATGCTTCCCGTTTTTCTCCAACAACTCAGGATTTAATATAAACGGATTTAAAAATATTTTAGCTCAGCATGAAAAACTTGAAAAACTAATAATTATTTTAAACTTTCCCAATAATCCAACAGGCTATTCACCAACAGAAAATGAGGTAAAAGCTATTGTACAGACTTTAAAAGAAAGAGCCAATACCGGGCAGAACATTCTGGTTATTACAGATGATTCATATTTCGGTCTTTTTTATGAAAATGATATTTATAATCAATCTATATTCTCAAGAATTTATAACGCGCATAAAAATATCCTTGCTGTAAAACTAGATGGAGCAACAAAAGAGTATTTTGCATGGGGATTCAGAATTGGTTTTATTACAATTAGTTCAAAAGGGCTTAACCATGCCCATTATAATGCATTTGAGAAAAAAGTACTTGGTTCTATACGTTCTACAATATCAAACTGTAATAAAGCAGCACAGACCCTGTTAACTAAAGCAATGCAAAGCAAAACATATATAGAGGAAAAACAAAAAGCAGGGAAAATACTAAAAGATAAGTACTTAAAAGTAAGAGAAATATTAAGCTCTACGAAAATCCCGGATACCCTCACAGTACTTCCTTTTAATTCCGGATATTTCATGTGTTTTAAACTTAATAATGGAAAAAGTTCAGAAGAATTAAGAAAAAAACTATTATTTGAAAAAGGCATAGGCACAATATCCATAGAGGATAAATACTTAAGAATTGCTTTTTCTAAGATTGATATAAATGATCTTGAAGCGCTTTATGCAATTATTTTTAATACAGCAGAAGAACTTTAATTTTTGCGTGATGATAATCGAAGTGAGATCTAAATATCAAACAATTAAGACTTGTACACAGCAACTTATAAAGATAAAAAATACTTAATGATTAAATTTCTCACAGAGGCACGAAGCACACAAAGAACACAGAGGATTATTTGGCTTTATTGAATAGGACAATGCTAAAAAAGCGTATTGTGGTATTAAATGATATTTATTAATCAGGCTGTAAAACACATACCTTCATTACTAACGTAATGATGCCGACGGCATGTATTTAACAGCCTGATTACTGAATGCTTTATTTAATACAGCAAGTAAACTGCGTTTTTGGCGGTGGGTATGTACTAATAAGTGTAGATTTATTCTGTAAGTTATTAGTGTTATTATAATTTCATGCGGATTTTTCAAGACTGCGCATTGTTTTTGCAGGGTCAATATTTTTTAATTATTCAAGTTTAAACTTGAATAATAGAGTATTGGTGCTATAAGTTTAATAAAAGAATAAAACTATTTTGTATTCTTAAATATTGATAATAAATGAAAATTAAGTGTTGAATATTTTATAAACTCTAATATATAATTCGTTTTCATTAATCTATTTAAAATATTAGTTATTTTTTTATAGTTTAAAAAAAAAGAAAGGAGACTTTATGAGAATTGCCGTTGTAGGTTCTGGTTATGTTGGCCTTGTAGTTGGCACCTGTTTTTCCGATATGGGAAATGATGTTTATTGTATTGATAATAATGAAGATAGAATCAAACAATTAAAGCAGGGGATGAGCCCTATTTATGAAATAGGCCTTAAAGAATTGCTTAATAAGAACATAGAAGGCGAAAGGCTTCATTTTACCACAAAAATTGCAACAGGCATAAAAGATGCCCAGTTTATTTTTATTGCTGTTGGTACTCCGCCAAAAGCAGATGGTTCCGCGGATTTAGAGAATGTTCTGGCCGTTGCAAAAGAAATAGGAAAAAATATAAATGATTATAAAATCGTTATAAATAAATCTACAGTTCCTGTTGGTACAGCAGATAAGGTAAAAGAAATAATAAAAAATGAACTTATAAAAAGAAAAAAAGATATAAAGTTTGATGTGGTCTCGAATCCTGAATTTTTAAAAGAAGGGGATGCTGTTCAGGATTTTATGAAGCCGGAAAGGGTTATTATAGGAACGGATAGCGAATTGGCAAAAAAAATGATGAAAGAATTATATTCAGCATTTTTCCGGCAGCGTCCAAAAGTGCTTATTATGGATATTCGTTCCGCGGAAGTGACAAAATATGCTGCAAATTCGCTGCTAGCGACAAAAATATCCTTTATGAATGAAATGTCCAATCTTTGTGATAAAGTCGGTGCAGATATAGAAAATGTGAGAATCGGTATTGGTTCGGACAGAAGGATTGGTTATTCTTTCATTTATCCTGGTGTTGGTTATGGCGGCAGTTGTTTTCCCAAAGATGTAAAAGCAATTATAAATACTGCTAAGGACTATGACCATGAAATGAAGATATTAAAAGCCGTAGAAACTGTAAATGAGAGGCAGAAAATAATATTGTTTAATAAGATAAAAAAATACTTTACGTCATTAAATCAAGATCTTAAAGGTATGAATATCGGTATCTGGGGATTAGCATTTAAACCTGGAACAGATGATATGAGAGAAGCTCCATCTGAAGTTATTATCAGGGCTTTAGTAGAAGAAGGAGCAAAAATTCATGTTCATGATCCAAAAGCAAAAGAAGAAGCCGGAAGAATATTTAGTGATATAATCAATAGTATCTCATTTTATAAAAATAATTATGACGCATTAAAAGATTGTGATGCTATGCTGCTTTTAACAGAATGGCATATTTACAGACAGCCGGATTTTGATAAAATAAAAAAGCTGTTAAAGCATCCTGCTATTTTTGATGGAAGAAATCTATACAATCCGGAATATATCCGTGAGATGGGATTTAAATATTTCGGAATAGGAAGAATTTAAGGTTTTTATACTTCCATATTTTTAAATTTTGTACTACAAGCAAATAACAGTTTAGTTATTCTTATTTTGGAATTTGTCCTTTTCTCTTATGATAAATTCCTTCAGAATCCTGGACTATAAGTACAAAACAACCAATTTCAATTGACATAGAACACCCAAATATGTTTCACTAAATTTAAAATTGTGAGGGGAATTTGAATGACAGCCAGCTCTCCATTTAAAAGCAGAACAATATCAGTAGTAAATGATTTATCTATAGAAGAGCAGTTATATCTTTATAATAAAACAAAAGAATTAAAAGATGCAGTTTTAAATAAAAAAGACCTGTCAGATTTTAAATTAAATGATAAAAGCATAGGAGTTTATCTTATATTTCTCGAAGATTCCACCAGGACTAAAGAATCATTCAGGAATGCGGCTTTGTTCCACGATGTTAAATTAAATCCGTTTCAGGCAGAATATTCATCATTCAATAAAATGGAAAGTTATGCAGATACAGTCCGAATGCTCTCCGGTTATAGTGGATACTCAATATTTATTATTCGAAGCAAACTGGAAGGAGTATGCAGGTGGCTGGAACTTTCAGTAGGCAAATATGCAAAACGAAACAATATTCCGCCGCCATCATTTATAAATGCCGGGGACGGCAAACATGAACATCCAACACAGGAATTTTTAGATGAGTTTAGCTTTTATGAACATAAGAACTGGAATCTTGACCATATTCATATTGCCCTGATTGGTGACTTATATCACGGGAGGACCACACACTCAAAAGCAGATGGATTAAATATTTTTAAAGAAGTAGAGGTTGATCTTGTTGCACCGAAAGAATTAGAAATGCCGGAACATTATATTGAAAAAATGAAAACCAACGGTTTTAAACTCCGTTTTTTTAAGTCGATAGACGAGTATATTTCTCAGAAAAAAATTGCAGACCTCTGGTATTTTACTCGTCTTCAGCTTGAGCGTATGGGTGAAGATATTAGAGATAAAGCGGATTATATAAGAAACACTGTTACATTTAAAAAGGAATTTATAGCAAGGCTCCCTCCAAAAGTCAAATTCTTCCACCCGCTTCCAAGGCACAGAGAACATCCTACTATTCCATTTTTTCTTGATAATACGGAGTATAACGGCTGGGAACAGCAGTCTATAAACGGGTATTATACTCGCATTATTGAATTAGGAATGACCGGCGGCAAAATTGGCTCTGATTTTATAGGCAAAAAGAACGAGAGATCAGAAAGCACTAAAGATTTTGTAGAAAGAGTACAACCAAGCCCCAAAAAGAAACACGACTTCAAAATAGGCATAATACCTATAACAAACGGCCTTGTAATAGATCATATTGGCAAAGGAAACACAAAAGAGAGCATCTGGGACCATATTAATAATATAAGAAGAATATTGAATCTAAATGAAATCGGCTCACATGGGGTATTCCAATCGGGCAGTAAAGAAAGGTATAAAGGAATTATGGCATTTCCTAATATCCTTGAATTTGACAGGCCTAACATGAAAAAACTTTCTGCTATTGCACCGGGGTGTACATTAAATATTATAAAGGATAAAAATGTAATCCACAAATACAGGATTCATATGCCACCGAGAATTTATAATTTTAAAGAAATATCATGCAAGAACGAATCCTGTATATCCCATCCACAGCACAGTGAAAAAGCACATACCATCTTTTACAGGGCAGAAGAAAATATTTTTACATGCGGATACTGCGAAACTCCTCATAAGTTTAAGAAGATCTGGTCACTTTAATTTTTTATCCAACACCGAGCCTGCCAGGTTTTTCTTTTTTCCATTTCTAAGGTTAGCATGCGAATAAATTCCGCTTTATCCGGGAAATTTCTCGGAGCTGCTAATTTTGAACTTATAGTATCACACAATGTTCTTATAATTACAGTATGAGGAGGAAGTTGCTCTAATGCCTTTATTATATATTCAAGGTGGCTTTTACATCCTGGAACTGTTATCTCACCTTTTAAATACTCTTTGTATAATTCCGTGCCTTTTACAATATTGATATTGTGAATTTTGATTCCATCCGGCTTTAATTTAGCCATTAATCGTATTGTATTCATAATTTCTTTCAATCCCTCTCCGGGCAGCCCGAAAATGAGATGCACAGTGATTTTTAGGCCCTTATTTTTACAGAGATTAAATGCATATAAAAAATCTTTTAGTAAGTGTCCCCTGTTTATTCTGCTCAATGTAATATCAGATGCGGATTGTAAACCCAATTCCACCCATACATCCCTGCTTTTATTTTTATAAGAGTAAAGCAATTCTGCAATCTCTTCTGTAATGCAGTCCGGCCTTGTTGAAACTATAAGTTCCTTAAAAGGGTATATTGATAGAGCATAATCATAGATACGCTTTAATTCACGGGAAGGCGCGTTTGTATTGGAAAATGCCTGAAAATAAAGCATAAAATCATCTACTTTATATCGGTTTTTTAAAAAAGCTATGCTTTTTTCTATCTGCACTTTAATATTATTTTCTTCACCAAGATAAGGGGCTCTGGAACCCTGTTCATCACAAAAAATACATCCGGAATTACTTCTTTTTTTTTCTCTATTTGGGCATGAGAAGCCGGCATCTACAGAAACCCTGTATACTTTTTTACCATATTTTGTCTTTAAATAATTACTGTACGTGTTAAAACCTTTCTGCATCCTATATTTTATTGTACTATTTTTTATAGTTGATAGTAAAATGATTTCTGCAATAAGCAATTTGCAATAATAAAGAAAATTAAGATCTCAGGCGGAAAAATACACTACTGATGTAAAACAAAACCAAGCCATATAACGTTTTTTGGGGTATTATTATTATGTTCTGACACCACAAGGGTGCAGACGTACATCGGTAGCGTATTTTTCCGCCTGATTGCATTATTATTTTTTAACACCGGTTATGCTCTTTGGGTGCAAAATGCTTTGTTTTCGGGGGACGGAGCTCCCGACCACTAACCCGGTTTGGGGGATTTAAACTAAAAGAAAATATGTATAAGAGCCGTTTTAATGGTCGGGTGCGGATCTATCCTGGAAGTTAGGAGGGTTTCTCTTATTTCATGCAGATTAAATAATGATACCCGTTGTTTTTTTTGGGTCAATATTTTAGAATTTTACATTTTACTTATAAAACAAGGTTATATATATTTATTTGAGGTAAATTGGTTTCTGAAGGTATGTAAAATCATTGTTCTATAAACAATTAATTCAGTAAAAGGCTCTTAAAAGCTCAACCTGGCATTTAAGGAAATTGCTTTTTAAATACAAATTATGTTATATTAACAGAATAATTGAATATATTTAATCAACTGGGCTCAAGGAACTAATAATGAAATACGTAATTTTAATTATCTGCAGCATTCTATTATTCGGCTGCAGTAATAACGATAATAAGACTATTGCCTTATGGACTAACCGTGCGGAGTTCGCCGCATATATAGAAGAATTCAATGCAGCTCAAAACAATTATATTGTAGAACTGGTATTTTTAGATGAACCTTCAACAGCTTTTCTTAGAAATTCTGAAACACCTGATATAATAGTAAGTGAACATATCAATAATTCCGGATTTTTTCCTGAATTTGAGTCTTTAAACAGTATTGTAAATAAAAACAGAATAAATCCTGATAATTTTTATGAGGATTTATTAAATCTGGGAAAAAATAATAATAATCAATTGCTTTTGCCAATAAATTTCTCATTACCTGCTGTCATTTACCAGCCGGATTCAATTACAGCTGATTTTACAAATATGTTTATCTCATTTGAACAATTAAAAAACGAAAGCTCCCGTTATAATACACTTAAAAGAAACAGATTAACAAAAATGGGTTTCTTCCCTTTATGGGAACCGGATTTTTTATATTATACAGCTGTACTATTTAATACTGATTTTAGAGCTAATCAAGATAACTCCGTAGCCTGGGATAAAGACGGGTTACTGCAATCAATTAATCTTTTAAAAACATGGACAGAAAATGCAAGTGATAATTTAAACGATGAAATTTCATTTACATCAAAATATTTAAGAATTCCTGCATATCAGCTCATACAATCAAATATAATACTGTTTTATTTCACAGATATTAAAAATTATTTAGAGATCCCAAAAGAAAAAAGAGAGGTTCTTGACTTCAGGTGGCTTGAGTATGACGGCAAAACTCCCGTACTTGACAATATTCTTTTTGCGGGAATACCTTCATATGCAGATAACAAAAGCGGGGCAAGGGCATTTTTTGAATGGTTTTTCCAGCGGGATACTCAGGTTAGATTAATGGAAATTAATCATTTAAAGAGGCTTCAGGGTATTTTCGGAATAGCAAACGGATTTTCATCATTAATCGAAATAAATGAAAAAGATATTCACAAACCGGAATTTTACCCTATTTTTGTAGGACACATTCCGAATGATGAGCAGTTGATATTTCCCAATATACTTCCCGAAGACTGGAATAGTTCAATAAAGGAAAAAATCATGCAGTATTTAGAAGATATTCTTACAAATAGTGACTATAAATTGGAGCTTGCAGAATTATTAGAGTAACAGATTATGTATAAATTCTATAATAATAAAATCAAAGCAGAAATGGCCTCTATTTTACCCGGTGAATTTTACGCAAGCAGTAAAAGTGAAATAATATACACCATTTTAGGTTCCTGTATCTCAGTTGCATTATTCGACAGTAAATTAAAAATCGGCGGAATGAATCATTTCATGCTGCCAGGCAGTGAAAAGAATAATGGCATATTTTATAAAAACCAGTCCGGCAGATATGGGATAAATGCAATGGAGTTATTAATTAATTCTATGCTGAAACTCGGGGCAATGAAATCCCGGTTTACCGCAAAAGTATTCGGCGGCAGTAATGTACTTCAGGCAAAAGATAAAGAAGTATCCAATATAGCGAAAAAAAATATTGAATTTGCGTTAAAATTCCTGAAATTGGAAAAAATACCTGTTCTTTCATTTGACACCGGAGGTATAAAAACCCGAAGAATAATTTTCTATACAGGTACCGGAAAGATTTATCAGCAAAAACTTAATAAGGAAAATAATATCGATTTTATTAACATGCAGATAGGTGATTTTAATAAAACGCAAAATAATAATTCTACTCCATTTAAATAATATCCCCTATTAATCCCCCCTTATTAAAAACTTATTATTGATTCAGCATCACTTCTTTCTGTATAAAGTTTCATAACGAACCTGACCATTGCAACTCTTCTTGCCAGTTCACGTTTTTCATTTTCCAGCATATTAAAAAACTGCGTAGTAGTTGTACCATCTGCTAACGCGCCTCTGCCGAATCCTTCTTCATGATAAGACCTTAATTCCAGCAATCTGTAGTATATTCTTTCAAAAATAAACAGTATTCTCTTAAGCTTAAATAAATGACCGATTATTTCTCTTCTCTCCCTCATTCGTTCCATTCGAGAACCCATTTCACCGTCTTCGTGTTCGGAAAACCATTTATTTAAAACAGTAGTTTCAGTCATTAGTGCTTCAAATTCAGTATTAAATTCATTACGCAATTCCTTATACCTTGCTGCAAACTGCTGAATTACACGTAATGCATTAGCTTTAAAAGCTGATATCCGTTCTGTAATCCACCCCGAACGGAATGATTCTATATCAGAAATAGCTACAGGAATTGAACGGAAGGTTGCGTCTGCCTGCCTTTCTACAACATTACCCGGCTCTGCAAAGTATTCAGGCCCGCCATCCGGATCATAACATGCTACTCTTCCTTCCTCACAGGTTATAAGCACATCACCTGCAACAGATATCTGTACGCCAAAACTGGTACCTCTAACTCCCATGGTTGCGGCATCTGTTTCAATTTCATACTGCTCGGTTCCTAAAAGTTTCTGCACACTGTAAAAAAGAGATCCTGTTATCATTCCAATAGTAGTAGTATCCTGATCATCAATTTTGCTCATTTCTATATAAAAAGTTGTTCCTGAGGATATTTTAAGTTCACTTTCAGAACCGCTTAAAGATGTTAATTCTATCCATAGTTCTCCGTTGGAACCTGTTGTAATTTGATCAAAGTTTTCAATCTCAAATCCAACATATAAATCATATTGATCATAAAAATCACCATCCCGCATTAATTCGATATTACCGCTCATATAGGTAATTACTCCGTCTTCACTGTAAATAAAAGAATTAATACTAAACAGAAGTAACAAAACAATACAAATATTTTTCATAAAAAATACCTCCAAATATCTTACCAACATGTTTTTTATATATAAAACTCGCATATTTTCTACACAAATCATTATTCATGCAGTCAACCTGAGTGCCTTCGACTATTAAATAATATAGCACTTTTAATTATTTACAACCAGTATCAAATTAAATTATTTTAACTGGTTCCGTATTGACAAGATTAAGAAGTTTTATTTAGATTGTCATTATATGAATATTGCAATTATCGGATGCGGAACAGTCGGTGCGGAAGTTGCCCGATTATTAACAACAGAAAAAAAGATCTCCTTAAAACGGACAAAAGCGGATATCAGTCTTAAGTACATAGTAGATATAGATTTTAAAAAGGCTTTAGAATACGGATTAGACAAAAGCCTTTTCTGTCCCAATTTTAATGATGTAATTAATGATGATACAACTAATATTGTTGTAGAGCTTATCGGAGGGCTGACAATTGCTAAAGATGTTATAGAAAAAGCATTAAAAGCAAAAAAACATGTTGTAACTGCCAACAAAGCTTTATTAGCCCACTTCGGAGAAGAATTGCTTGCTTTAGCACGCAAAAACAAAGTAACTATTAGTTTTGAAGCAAGCTGCGGAGGAGGAATCCCTATTATCCGTGCGATTACAGAAGGGCTTATTGGAAATGAGATAACTGCATTATACGGCATATTAAACGGTACATGCAATTTTATACTCACCTCTATGACTAAAGGAGGCCTTGGTTATGATTTTTCTTTAAAAGAAGCTCAAAAATCCGGCCTTGCAGAAGCAGATCCGTATTTAGATGTATCCGGCACAGATACAGCTCATAAACTGTCAATCCTCGCTTCACTTGCATTCGGGAAGAAAATAGAATTTGAATCCATACCTGTTAAAGGAATAGATTCGCTTAAACTTCAGGATGTTGCTTACGGACAGGAGCTCGGTTATGTTGTAAAACTTCTTGCTATTGCCAAACAGCAGGAAACAGGCTTAAGCCTTTGTGTTAGGCCTGCTTTTATTTCCAGAGAACACCCTCTTGCCTGGGTATCCGGTTCTTTTAATGCAGTTAGTGTTTACGGCCATGCAACCGGCCATACTATGCACTACGGCAAAGGGGCTGGAGGTAAACCGACTGCTTCTGCTGTATTCTCAGATATTCATTCCATAGCAATCGGAAGCACCATTAACAGTTTTAATTCACTAATATGGCCTGATAATGCGGATAAATCAACACAGCTTTCACCAGATGAGATTATGAGCAGGTATTATATAAGAATTAATGCAGAGGACAAACCCGGTGTTCTTGCCCAGATTTCTGCAAGATTAGGTGAAAAGAACATTAGCATATCTTCTGTTCTTCAGAAAGAACCTATTTCAGGCAGTTCAGAAGGAGTACCGGTAATCATTACAACTCATAACGCAAAAGAAGGAAATATTAAAAAAGCTTTAATAGAAATTGATAAGCTTGCAGTAGTTAAAACAGACAGTATCTGCATACAGATAGTAGACGAATACTCAAAACGATAGTATTAGTTAAATTTTATTAATTGTAAACCACATAACATTCTCTTCATATAACATTTGATGCGAATGACCTAAATACTTGACTGAAAAAAGTCGATTATGATAATATATCAAACAAAAATAGGGAGAGAGAGTGATGTTAAACTCTATCCAGAAAATGAGTGAAATAGAAGCTTTAAAAAGCGATAGGATCTATTGTGCAAACTGTGCGAACTGTAAGCTTTTAAGAGTTACCGCGGGTAATGGCAGCCAGTATAACCTTAGAGTAAGATGCAATGCGGGAAAGTGGAAAAAGAAGTTGGGCGAGGAAAAATTCTACAAATATTTTACAGTTGCCCGCCGAAGCCTTGAAAACTGTGACACATATGAACCTATGGGAGATATTGCAGAGTATTTAAGAGATTTAAAAAAAGATCTCCCTATAAAAGATGAAATTTATACCTATTAAGTTTATAATTAATATAGAAACCCCGCAGCAGAGCTGTAAGGTATTCTTATTGTAAGGAAGCCCCGCTACTAAATTATAGAAATAGGGCATATTTAACATGTATATCAATGACTTAAGTATGTTCGATAATAATAGGATTAACTTATATAATTTAGTAGCGGGGCACTTAGTTATGCCTTATGTCCCCGATGCAGAGCACCTAAAGGGCACAAGACATCGGGGTATTACGGTGATATAATAAGACTTGTAATTTACTAACAATCAAATAAGGATAAAAACGTGCAAAAATCTATTTTAATTATTGTATTATTAATTGTAACTTTTATTTCATGTAAAAGCAAAATGAACTCCTTTGATCCAGATCTTGATGAAAGGATTCTTGCTCAGAGAGGAGTAGAAGCAATCGACGAAGATAATTACGAGCTTGCTTTATTATATTATCAGGCAATAATCGATAATCCTCCGGATGATATAAATGCAAATCTATGGTCTTCATATGAAATTGCAAATATATACTATAAAATGGAAGAATATTTCATATCCCTGGAACTGTTAGATGTCCTTATACTTGAATATGAAAATCCAAACGCAGACGGATATCCTCAAGCCCCTCTTGTTCTGGCAAATATAATTAAAGAAAAAATATTTATAAATGAAGATTATTTAAAAGAATTAAGCAGAAAGCAAGATGATGAACCCGAAATTGAACCTGCGATTGAGATTGAACCGGAAGCTGAAATTGAACCTGAGACTGAGATTGAACCTGAGACTGAGATTGAACCTGAGACTGAGATTGAACC
>SDBV01008557.1_pt1 | contig 13767 bp, 13 predicted proteins | sample 2277081 | NCBI WGS metagenome assembly SDBV01 (sample SAMN10402039, study PRJNA504765) | marine sediment metagenome | isolation source: marine sediment core GS10_PC15, 223 cmbsf | place: Arctic Ocean: Southern Knipovich Ridge | collected 2010 | reverse complement strand
TTTAACCTGTTGCCCCGAACCACCGCCCTGGAAAATGTCGAACTCCCGCTTTTTTACGATCGCACCAACCACGACCGAGACATCCGCCTGCGGGCCATAGAGTCACTTGATCGTGTCGGCCTTGCCGATCGCATCGACCATGACCCTAACCAACTTTCCGGGGGTGAACAGCAGCGCGTAGCGATCGCGCGAGCCCTGGTAAACAACCCTTCCATCATCCTGGCTGATGAACCCACCGGAAACCTGGATAGCAAAACGTCTATAGATGTGCTTTCTTTGTTCCGGGAATTGAACGATCAAGGGATCACGATCCTCCTGGTGACCCATGAAGCGCACCTTGCAAAGTATGCCAGGCGCATAATTGAAATGCGGGACGGCCTCATTATCAGCGATAAGGACGTCAAGCACAGCCATAACACAAAAGAAGTGGTTTAACGATGAATTTTAAAAACATGCTGAAGGGATCATTCAGAAGCCTCTTGAAAAACAGGATGCGCAGCCTGCTCACATCGCTAGGCATCATCATCGGTGTCGGGGCGGTGATCGTCATGGTTTCAATCGGTGAGGGTGCTCAGGTTGCCATCGAAAGACAGATAGCCTCCCTGGGGACAAATGTTATCATCGTTCTGCCCTCGTGGAGTCATATGGGCGGCGTTCATCGCGGCGCGGGGAGCGCCAACAGGTTGAGTCTCGATGATGCGGACAATCTGAAAATGGAAGCATCTTTGTGCACTGCCGTGTCACCGGTAGTCAGATCGGGCGGCCAAGTCATCGGCGGTGGAAACAACTGGAGTACATCCATTCAAGGTGTGATACCGGATTATATTACCATACGTGACTGGGAGGTAGAAATCGGCGAATTCTTTACGGAACGGGATGTAAGGGCCAGGGCTAAGGTCGCAGTTCTGGGTAAGACGATCGCCGAAAATCTATTTCCGGATCGGGATCCGGTAGGGGAAAGGATCCGCATACGCAACATTCCCTTCAAGGTCATTGGTATATTGAAAGCGAAGGGCCGCTCGGGGATGGGAATGGATCAGGACGATATCATCCTGGCCCCTTCCACGACCGTACTTTACCGCCTGAAGGGCAGTCGGCAATATGTAGATCAGATTTATGCCAGCACCGTCTCGTTGGCGCAGATGGATGCGGCCCAGGAAGAAATCCGCACCCTCCTGCGGGAATATCAGCGGCTGGAAGAAGGAGAAGACGATACCTTCACGATCCGGAACCAATCCGAGATTACCGAGATGGCTACCGCCTCCTCCCGGGTAATGACGCTGCTGCTGGGCTCCATCGCCGCCGTTTCGCTGATTGTCGGCGGCATCGGCATTATGAATATCATGCTGGTATCCGTGACCGAGCGCACCAGGGAAATCGGGATCAGGCTGGCGGTGGGTGCCAGGAACAGTGACGTTCTCTCCCAGTTCCTGGTGGAAGCGGTCGTTTTGAGTCTTGCGGGTGGGATTATCGGCATATTTGTGGCTATCGGTCTGGCGATGTTTCTCAATCGCTTTACAGATCTCACAACGGTCATAAACATAGGGATAATCGCGTTGGCGTTCGGCTTTTCCGGGGCGGTTGGCGTTTTCTTTGGGTTTTACCCCGCCCGTAAGGCGGCCAATCTCAACCCTATTGATGCCCTCCGGTACGAATAGTCCGGATATTTCCCTGGCTCCTGGCAGCATTGCCCGGAGCTGATAGAAAGGTTACAGATTATTACGCAATTCGACTTCCTCTGGAGTGAAGCGGCTAGCCGCCAGCCCCGCCGTTGGCCCCGCATACTGCGGGACTGTTGGCGGGATTCCATCCAGCCCCGCCGTTGGCCCCGCATACTGCGGGACTGTTGGCGGGATTCCATCCAACATCCAGCCCCGCCGCTGGCGGGATTCCATCAAACATCCTGCATCGAGATCACTTCAGCAGCAGCAGCAGCTTGATGGATCTGGTGTACTCGGGCGGTGTGGGTAGAGCGATAGGTCTATTTTGACAGTTATTCCCCTCAATGCAGTTCTGCTTTAAGGATTTCGTAAAACTTCTCCCTCGCCTCCCTTTCAATCCAGGGCCTGTGCCCGCAGTTCTTGAGCAGGATAAATCGAAAGTTTTTTAGAATGGCTGACAGGGGCTTTTGGACCCCTTCAACCGGATGGGGATCGTAGTCGCCGTGGATCGCAACCACCGGGCATTCAATGCGTTTGGCGAGCTCCAGGAGCTGCCCGCTCCTTCTCAGCTCCGCGGCATCCTTCCACACGCTTTGAAAGATATCAACCTGATAATCAATTACTTCGGATTCGTACACTATTGGATCATACGCATCAACTTTTGAAAACAATGCTCCGAACCGCGCAAATGCGGTGTTTCTGTCTTCAGCCGCCGGATTGTCTAAGACTCGAATGAGAGATTTGACCTCTGCTATATCCTCCTCACTGAGACGGTTCAGCCTGGTCTCTTGAGTGCTTGCAACATATCTCTCCTCATAGGGACCGCTTCCGATGAGTATCAGTTTTTTTACGATTGCGGGATAAGTAGCGGCAAATATAAAACTGAGCCACGCTCCCCAGGAAAAGCCGATCAAGGTGACGGGCAGGTCTCCGTTCGTTTCCAGGGTAGTTTTCAGCTCTTCGATCTGTCCTTCGAGCGCTGCCGCTGTTTGAAGCGGTTCCAGAACGCCCCCGCCCGATGCGAGTTCACGCGCTACCGGGGCCATCTCTCCGGCCGCACCCGGTCCGCCGTGGATGACCGCTGCGCTGAAGGGTGCCCTTCCGTATGTTCTCAGGTTATTCAACGGAAATATAAAGCCCCCAGCGCCGGGCCGGGGGCTTTCTCGATTCCGGGCGGTTGGCGTGCCAAGGTGCCTTTAGATTGCACCGGCGGAGGCCAGCGCCCAATTGTGATTAGACAATGGACCACCTCCTTTCGTTTGTTGGTAGATATAACCCGAAATGTAATTTAACACCTTTAATTAGGCTAAACCAGCCTACTTCAGCAGCACCGTTTTAATGGACCTGATGCACTCCGGCGTCACAAGACGGGCGAGGTAGATGCCGGTGGACATATTTCTCTGCGAGATATAGCGATAGCGGTCCCCGATAAGCAGCTTTAGGCAGACTGTCATGGCCCGGGCTCTATGAGGGCCGCATCAAGCCGGTATACCTAATCCATGATGATCTCATCCAAGGATTGTTTCGGCACGTGGTGTACATCATCGCTGTCGCGCCAGTACTTGATATCGCCAGTCGCTCCGACCGTCTCGATGACCACCATTTCCCTGGGCTTGCCGAGGGCCAGGACGAGGAGTATCTCATAGCGGGCCGGTATAGCGAGCGCCTTCTGGAGCCCTTTTCGCTGTATTGAACCGATAATACAGCCACCCAGACCCTTCTCGGTCGCGCCCAGCAGAATGCTCTGTGCCGCTATCCCGTGATCGCAGTCGATGGACCGGCTTACCTCCCGGTCCCCGAGGATGATAATGTAAGCGGATGGTCTTTCCCCTTCCGACGGACCGGGCCAGTCCTTGAGATAACCGGCCCAGGCCAGGTGGGGAAATATCAGGGCATTCTTTTTAGGCTCACAGGCAAGGATATATTTCAGGGGTTGCAGATTGCCTGCCGAGGGGGATAGCCTCGCCAGGTCGACCAGCTTTCTCAGCGTTTCAGGTTCTATGGCAACTTCCTGATGAAACCGCCGGTAGCTCCTGCTTTTAATTATTAAATCCCTTATCATTGTAATCTCCTGAGTATTTATCCGGGTAAATTGCCGGGTTTCATATAGCGACTCGTATGTTATCGAAGTGTCCCAGTTATCGGAGGTTCTCGATGCAGCTGGGGAAATATGCCGATTGGCCATCCAATGAACCTCTACCAGGCTGACAAGGATGGATCAGTGTTTTCCCAGCGATACTCTGACTAAAGTGATAAGCGCCAATCTCGACGGTTCAGCTGCCACCCGATCCAGCTCATGACTCCCAATAGCCCCGTCATCTGCATTAATATGAGCCAGGGAGGTGCCTGTGGATACCAGCCGGGAATGCCCGGGAGCACAAAAACGGCCAGCAGCAGATAGTGCAGCAGGTATAGAAGCAGCGGATTTCTGCCCCAGGTAGCGAACAACGGCACGCGGAAATCCAGATTGTCGACGAGCTGATGGAATATCCAGAAGAGTACGCCACTGGTGCCCAGACTGATGAGGATATAGCTGGCTGAAATCCGAATCTTGCTGACTGGCACGAAGAGAGCCAACCCGATGCCCAGGACAAGCGTCAGCAGGACAAGCCAGGGAAAGAACTTTCGCAGCTGGACGTCATGGAACAGGTCCGCAAACACCGTCGCCAGCACTAACATGGCGGCCCATCCTACCGATCCCAGGAGACCGCCGTGAGATGAGTTCACCACCTCCTCGAGCCACCAATGGTCCAGCAGAAGCTGATAGACTGCCAGCAGTACGAGACCGACCCCAACACGATAGGCGCCGGGGAGCCGAATGAAGGGGAGGGTCAGGAATCCGGCGATGGCGATAGATTGCAGGACATCCCAGCTGATGCCAGCCTGACTTTCGCCAACCAGTTCCTGGCCGTAGGCAAGCAAGGCACCGATGCCGAACAGGGCCATGTACCGTCGGAGGAAATGTTCGACCGTCTTTCCCCAACCATCCCGGCCGATCGCAAAAATGAAAACGGGCGCCCCCAGATCAATCACCGTCAGGCCAATATCCGGCGTATGTCCCAGCCACCTGGGGATGCTCTCGATGCGCTCGGAGTAATTGGCCAGCACCATCATCATCATAGCGAACCCCCTGAACTGATCGATCACTTCCAGGCGGGATGATGGCTGCATGTTCAATTAATCCTCACGGGCACTCGACCAACCGGATATTATATGCCTTTGATGGGGAATATCAACCAATTACATACTACACATCATCCAGTCGAGAATGCGCCCTCCTGTCAAGCCCGAGGACCGCAAAGTCCCGTCTATGCTGCGCTGCGCCGGGCAGGCCCCTTCGACAGGCTCAGGGCAGGCCCCTTCGACAGGCTCAGGGCAGGCCCATTCGACAGGCTCAGGGCAGGCCCCGTCGACAGGCTCAGGGCAGGCCCATTCGACAGGCTCAGGGCAGGCCCATTCGACAGGCTCATGGCAGGCCCCTTCGACAGGCTCAGGGCAGGCCCATTCGACAGGCTCAGGGCAGGCCCATTCGACAGGCTCAGGGCAGGCCCATTCGACAGGCTCAGGGCAGGCCCCGTCAATACTACGCTGGTTCAGCCGTGCCCGGAATGGTTACTTTCACCTGGAAATTCAGGTACCAGTTTAAGGAATTCAGCTCATGGAATCCCCCGCTCACCCCCCCAGACGGCTACTTCTCGGTCTTGGCTGCCTTCAGCTATTCATCGGTATCGGCGCCGTTGCCGGTGGTTTCGGACTCGTCTCAGCCCCCAACGGATCAGCCCTCGGTATACCCCTGGAGCTGCTCGAACACTCCCCCTTCCGAGATTACTTCATTCCCGGTCTGGTCCTGCTGGTGGTGAACGGCCTGGGCAATCTTGCCGGGGGTATTCTCACCCTCCGCAGATCCCGGACAGCAGGCGAGGTTGCCATAGCCCTGGGAACTTTCCTGGTGCTCTGGATCGTGTTGCAGGTCGCCTTCTTCCGTACGGTTTCCTGGCTGCACGTGGTGTATTTCGTTATTGGCGTGATAGAGGCGGGGCTGGGACTGAGGCTGCGCCGGGCGATTGCCGGATAATAGATGAGATATAACATAGCAGAACTGCTGAAGCGAGGCCCGGCTTGCGCATGAAGACCATACCCCTATCGCCCATCGATCACATTTTTACCGGAAAAGGCTCCTATCCGATTCAATTCGCCTTCGCCTACCCGGGCACGATCAGTGCCGGTCAGCTTCAAATAAGCCTGGCTGAAGCACTCAAGTACTTTCCACCGCTAAAGAGCCGACTTGTGAAAATCTCGGACCATTCCTTCGGGCTCGCGCCCACAACGGGTGGATTATCATTCCAGGTCGTTGACTCACCGATGACCTTTCAAGACGCGGAGGACTGCTCCGTCTTTCTGGACCCGGTGCATTCTATTGAGGGCGAGCCGCTCACGAAAATCAGGCTTACCCATACGCCCGAGGGTTCGGTGCTGGGAGTGAGTATTTCCCATGCCGTGGCGGACGGCTTCAGTTACTTCCACTTCCTGGCAAGCTGGGCGCGCATTTTCCACGGTAAAACCTTCCCGCATCCGGACCACCGGCGGCAGCTGCTGATCCCCGAACTCTCAGAGCCCATCCAGCCGGTTTCGCCGGAAGAAATCCTCTCCAGCAACGGCCTGTTCCGGCTCGGTAAACGGGCGGACACCCCCCGTACGCAGGTGGAATACGACCACCTGAACCTTTCGCAGAAAATGCTGGGCCAACTGCGGGCCGAAGCCCTCAAGGATCGCGATGTGCGGCTGACCGACAACGATATCATCACTGCTTATCTATGGAAGCGGTACCTTCGGCTATGGAACCGCGGCAGCGGCACCACCTATGCCAGCGTCCCGTTTGACTTCCGGCTCGCCCTGAGCGGGTTTCCCAGGACCTACTTTGGCAGTGCCGTCCACCTGGCGGTAGCAAGTGCCGACTACGATACCCTCGTGAATGCTTCTCTGGGAGAGCTGGCCCATCTGGTCAGAAAGGCGATCTCCAGGGTCAACCAGGAGCTGGTACACGCATCGCTGGAGACACTCGAACGGATCCGCCGTCGGGAAGGGCTGGCTGTTATGGAAGAGCTGCACGTGCTGCATCCCCGCAGCGGTCTGCTGGTGACCAATCTCTCGCGGCTGCCAATTCATGATATTGTATTTGATGCCGGCCCCCCTGCCGATTTCCAGGTGCTGGCCCCGGCTCCCAGGGGGGCGGTGGTGCTGCCCGCGAAGGATGGCGTGGACGTGCGGGTGTATCACCCCCTGAAGTCCTGACATAGCCAACGGGAGGGGAGTATGACAGGACCCAACCAACGGATGGTTGAATGCGCGCCGACCCACGGATTGTGATTATTGACTAATAGAGTATGCACTCGCCAGGTGGGAAAGTAGAATTGTGGGAATATCCCACTTTTTTCTTGCCCATGCGACTTACCTAAAGTAAATTAAAAATAAAAAAAGGAATCAGAGGCTAGATCATGCAAGGAGGAGAACAAAACTGGATCAATGCTCGTAATAATATAGAGTTTGTTGGACAGCGGTTCGAGTTCATTGAATCAAGACCCTTTGATAAGAAGCACAGGGTTAGCTTAGGAAAGAGGGTATTTAAGCTTCTGGGAAAACTTGGCTCATTCGAGAGCTTTAAGGTGTATATCAGTGAAGAAGGATTTTTACTACTCACCCCAATGGCTCATATCCCTGTGAATGAGATGTGGATCTGGAAAGACCAAGAGATCCGGGAGAGCTTTAAAAAAGCACTGGAAGACGCCCGCGAAGGCAGGGTAAAAAGGGTTGATGATCTCGATAGTTTCCTTAATTCTCAATAGGAGCATTGGCCTGAAAATGGAGATTGGCCATTGGCGTTTGTCTTATTCTTCACTGAGACCAGTGAACAGCAACTGAAAGGCTTAAGAGATAGTAAATCCAACAAAGCGGAGTATAAAGCGGTCGTAAAAACGCTTCGCTTCCCGGCTGAAAATCCGCGACACCCGGGCCTGAACAGCCAGCCGTACCGCTCCTTGAGCGGTCCTGACAAAGAACCGGTATTCGAGTCCTATGCCCAACACAGGCGGCCAGGTGCTTATCGGGTGTTCTGGCATTACGGTCCCGGGCGCGGAGAAATAACCATCCTGAATATCGTCCCGCATCCTTGAATCTACCCGTTGTTGGACAGCTTCACCGTCCGCCGCTGCTCCGCCGGTCGAGTTTCCCGCCTTTGGCGGGACAAATCCCGCAGGAAGCGGGGCGCACCGGGCAGCACAGTTCGTGAGTCGGTTGCCGGACTCGCCATGCCGGGTTTGAAGGATTGGCGGCAAACACCGGCTACCTATACTTGATTATAACTGAGATACTCCTGCCGGTCGTTGTGGTTGACATCCTCCTTTCCCGCCTATAACTTCAGGCGGAATTGTTAACAGCATAAAGGAGTCTCGGATACAACTTCGCTAAGGGTAACTGATCTTTTAATTCTGTTGGAGTAGATCAAGTTTGCCCTTACATGAGGTTGTCAGGAACCGAATGTATCGGCATTCGGTTTTTTTCTCGTCGGAGTTTATCAGGATTCAGTGTCATGTCAGTCCGTGCTTCAAGAATCGTTCCGTCTTTGGCTGCCGGGACTTCTCGCGGGGGACTGGCGCTGTGCAAGCTAATGAAGGGAGATAAATTGAGTTTGAGAATCCGGCCGGTGCTTTTATGCACGTTGGTTCTAGTGGGTTTGCTCCCGGGACAGGTCCGCTATAGCCAGACGATCCCGAAGCGGCCAATAAAGACCGTGCCTCCCTACCAGGTCTCCGTAAAGGGCACCGCCCTTGAACATACGATAGTGCCGAGCGACTATCTGGTAGGGCCGGGGGACAGATTCATCGTTTCCATCCTGGGTTCGGAACCGTACCTCGAGATAATGACGATTACTCCCAGCGGGGACATCGTCATACCAGAAATCGGGACGCTATCCGTTGTCGGTTTATCCGCTGAAGAAGCCTCCCGGCAGATACAGGCCTACCTAAAAAAAATCTTTCCCGTCTATAAGGCAACCTGCGCTTTATACGGCATCGGGGAGATTCGTGTGAGCGTTACCGGTGCGGTGAAACGGCCCGGTCTTCGTGAAGTAACACAGCTGTCCCGGCTGACGGACCTGCTTGATGCAGCCGGTGGTGTTTGGCCTAATGCTGTACTTCACCGAATCCGCCTGATCCGGGACTCCAAGGAGGAGCAGATCCTGGACCTCACCAGCTACTACCACGAAGGTGACCTGTCCCACAATCCGCACCTGAGGAGCGGCGACCAGGTTATCGTACCCTACGGCGAAATAACATCTGATTTAGTGCTAGTGCGGGGCCTGGGGACCGGTACCAACTACCAGGCCATAAAACCGGGTGAGACACTAGCCTCATTGATGAAGCGGATTGCCCATGGCAAGAATGCTGACCGGGGCAGCGTCACCCTCCAGCGTCGGGGGGGAGCTGACCAGCCGGAACAGCAGGTCATTACAGCGGATCAATTCTCCTCGACTACGTTGCAGCCCGGCGATGTGCTGTATATCGATACTATCGCCGAAATAGCAGTAGTGGGTGAGGTCCGTGCAGCCGGGCGGTTCGCTTTCCAGCCGGGGCTGACAGCCAGGGATTATGTTGTCCTGGCCAGAGGCGTCACCCGTGACGGCTCACCGCGCAAGGTTGAGATCACCAGGGCCGACGGCCGAACCGCGCGTGGCGGTGATACACAGGTGCAGGCCGGGGATACCATCTATGTCCCCCGCTCCTTCAACAGCGTCTTTCTGGGGCAGCTGGGGATGATCCAGGCCGCCCTTACCTTCCTGAATATCTATCTGGCATATCTGGCGGCGGTGAGGTGAGGGCCAGCTGATGAATGACATCACAACGAACCCGGCCGCAGCCGGAATACAACTTATGCCCGCCAGCATCATCAGTGAGCTGTGGCATGCGAAGAAACTTATTATCATCAATTTTGTCGTGGTCTCATTCCTGGCGGCCGGTTTCTCGCTCCTGCTGCCGGTGTGGTATAAATCCTCCGCCACTGTACTTCCTCCTTCAGCCGGAGGTGGTGAGATTCTTATCGGCGGTGCGGGCGCTGCTAATGCCCTGTCGGCCCTCGGTTTCGGAGGCGCCAGCGAGGAGATTAACAACTACATAACTATATTGAAAAGCCGCAGTTTGAGAGAGGCCGTTATCCGTGAGTTTAACCTCATGGAAAAATATAAAGCCAAAACGATAGAAAGCGCCCTTATGCGGCTGGATAGTAAAATTGACCTGGAGGTCACCGATGAGGGGGCACTCATGTTCAGCATACTCGACCGCGATTCTCTCCGGGCAAAGCTCATGGCCGATGCCATACTGAGAGAATTGGGAGCAACAACTATCAGTCTCGGGACCAGGGCCGGGCAACGCAACCGTCGCTTTCTTTATTCACGCATTATATCCGTAAAGGAGGAGTTGGCAAAGGTGGAACAGGGTGTGCGCGAGTTTACGGCCCGATATGGCACCTTTGATTTGCCAACCCAATTGGCGGTCGTGATTGAGCAGATGGTTCAGATGGAGATTATGCTTGCTGAGGCAGAAATAGAATATAACGTTGCATCTGCGAGTCTGGATGAAAAGCACCCCCGACTAGACTTACTCCGCGTTCAACGTGATGAGACAAGGGTAAAGATGGAAGAATTGATATTGGGCAAAGGGGAATCCAACTTGCTGCTCAATTTCCAGGAGCTCCCTGATATGGCCGTAGAGTATGCCCGGCTTACGCGCGATGCTGAGATTCTGGGTGCACTGCTTGAGTTCCTGTATCCCCAGTACGAGCAGGCACGATTGCAGGAGGCTAAAGATGAGCCAACGCTGCTTGCCCTGGATTATCCCCGTGTTCCTCAAAAAAAGGACAAGCCCAAACGGGCAGTCATTGTGCTGACCTGCGGTCTGTTCAGCCTGTTGATATCAAGTGTATGGGTTGTCGTAAGCCCTCAGCTGCAGCTGGCAAAGCCCCGGGAACGGCAAGCTGAACGGCAAGATAGTGTGACCTGAATATTGTTACAGCGATTACGACTCATTCGAGCGCCGCTTTTACTGTTCAGCCTGCAAGGCGGGGCAGTCATCTCAACCGCTATCCACCCTCTCATGCCCTTCATTCTGTCAGCCGGCCTGATAACTACCTTGATCCTGGTATTTTACAGCCAGATTTTGCTCGTCCTGCTGGCTGACGTGGGTCTGGTAAAAGGGGCGTTGATCACGCAGTTCCCGATATTTGAGACAATTGATATAACCGTTCTTTTGAGTATACTGATCCTGTTTGCGCTGGCCGGGAGACTTACCAATCCCCTGGTGCGCCAACACCTAATGCGGTATCAGGCTATTATCGCCGCTTTTGCGGTATGGGTAGTCTGGATGATCATTTCCTCCCTGTATGCGCCCCGCCTGGACTGGGCCTTCGAAAAAAGCCTCCGATTCGCCCTCTTCAACACCATATTGTTTCTAGGCCCCCTGGTGCTGATTCGTACCCGGACCCAAAGCCGGACCATGCTCCATATTTTCCTGGGCATGGGTTTTCTGGGAGCCATTTATCTGTTGGGTCAGGTGATCATCTGGGTCGGCTCCGCCGCTTCTCTACAGAGCGTCGTCCGTTTAACCATCTTAAGCGCCAATCCCATAGCGGCTAGTAGAGTACTGTCCATTTGCGCGGCTATGGCTACTATCATGATCATCACGGATAAGGGCAGGGTGCGATACTACGGTCTTCTCCTGGTCATTTTTCTACTTGCCGCCCTTTTCACTGGCTCCCGCGGCCCGTTGCTCAGTTTTATGGCGGCCACATTCTTGCTGGGCATCTCCCTGGGTGGAAAAGCCCGACGCCGGACTATCTATTACGGCATCATGATAGCAGCAGTGATCATGCTGGTATTCATCCTGTCTCCCGAAGAACTGACATCCAGGTACCGGATGTATATGGCTGGGGAGCTGGCTGCAACGCGACAAGGTCTGATGGTATTTAATACCGTCACCCATCGGATTATGCTCTGGAGTAAAGCACTGGTTCTCTGGACCCGGGACTTGCCACATTTGCTTATTGGCACCGGTACCGCCGGTTACATCATGGCTTTTCCCTGGCGGGACGTGGAATATCCCCATAATCTACCTTTGGAGCTTTTAGCCGAATTCGGTCTTGTCGGCCTAGGTGTATTCAGTCTGCATATCCTGTTAATCGTAAAACAGACCTACCATCAATGCCGGTTAAGCCTCCGTCGTGAAGAGATGCAGTGGCTGATTGGAGTCCTCACTATGTTCTTCGCCACCCTTGTGAGCGGAGACCTGAACGATAATCGCATGTTGTGGTTCTTATTAGGGGGTTTGCTGGCAACCACGAACCTCAGCGATTACGATTCCTCCCGGATCCAAGATGAACGTGACTAGTGCTATCGGGCCAATGCATGAAGTGGATCCTGAAATCTTTTCAGTTATTATTTTCAACTACAGCACTGGGGACCATTTGGCGGCTTGTGGTTTATACCATTGTAACCATAGCAATCGGCGCACTTGCCATGACCAATATCACTGATGTGATATTTCAATTCGGCATAGTTACTGCACTGTTATTGGTGTTGACATTGAACCTGTCGCGGTGGATTTTCGAGCCTTGGCCCATGCTTAGATTTAGGGAGAGGGCCGTCCGCTAGGCTTATGGGAAACTCGACACGCAATATTGTCTATCAAGTCATCATCACCATAATCAGTGGTCTTGCTGTCGTTGCAGGTATCATTGCTCTGAACAGCATGATTGCCCGCACTCGTGGCATCGACGCCCTGGGCGAATATCTCCTCGTCCGCAGTATTGCTTTCGCGATCATACCAGTGACCCTCTTCGGGACCGCAGTAGCCATTCCTCGGTATATGTGTATCTAGCGTGCAGATACAATAAGACAAAAGCAAATCCTCGCTGCTGGAGTAACCCTCTTTTTACGTTACGGTCTGGCGGTCATTCTGGTGATCTTTGTGTTTCTCGGCATAAATCCAACCTTGATAGGGAATCGGGCCTCATTCACCGGAACCGTACTGCCTCTGGTGACCTTGTGCGTGGGCCTCTCTCTTCACCAGATCGCTTACAGCTATTTCCGCGGGAAACTCACTATGGCGACAGCCAATATCCTTCAGTTGATCAATGTGGCGGCTGTACCTATCGCCTTAGTTTGGTTCATTCCTATCCTCTCCGTAGGCAAAATCAATCTTTGGCATGGTCTCACGGCGGGATTCGTTGTGCTGGTGGTGCTTATAAAACCGGCTATCGGTGGGTGGCTTGATACTGAGGGCGAAGAGACCGGGAAGCAGCTTCGGAAGGAATTGTCTTCCTATGGTTTCCGGCGAATAGGTGCGAATTTGGGCATGTTGGTCCTGCTGAGCCTCGGTCCCGTTTTGATGGCTCGTTTGGCCAATTATGAGGAACTTGCGTTTTTCTCTGTGGGCATACAGGTCAATCGCATGTTCTATCCTCTATTCGGGCCTATCGGTATTGTCCTGTTGCCCGTCTTTGCCTACTATGTCTCCGATGGTCGTTCGCAAAAACTGGGTAAGAGTCTTAGAGCGCTTTTTATGGCTGGAACCGCCATTGGAATATACGCCACTATACATCTTTGGTACTTCGCGGAGCCATTACTGAAGCTTTGGCTTGGAAGTGCGCCCGAGGCCGGGATATTCATTTTCCGATTATTCATCCTCTCTACTACAGCCTATTTGTGGTTTGAACTCGCACGCAACCCAATTGATGCATATTCCAAAGTAGGCTACAATTCACGGAATATCCTGATCAGCGTAGCCATACTCATAGGCGCCGTTTTTCTCGGTATAAGCGTCCTTCATTATCCTGCCGGGGTTATCGTTACTTGCAGTTATGTGTTAGCCTTTCTGGTTCTTGGTGGCCTATTTATCTGTACCTACTTCCTGTTGTATCAAATACAAAGTATCGCGGTCCGGTGTTTTTTGGTTGTCGCTGTCCTGAAGATCCTTGTGCTATTTTGTTTATGGATGATTACGGACTCGTTTTATTAAGGCACATTAAACTTCTTCATTTATGCCTGTAATGCAATCTGTTG
>SDBV01008556.1_pt1 | contig 13767 bp, 14 predicted proteins | sample 2277081 | NCBI WGS metagenome assembly SDBV01 (sample SAMN10402039, study PRJNA504765) | marine sediment metagenome | isolation source: marine sediment core GS10_PC15, 223 cmbsf | place: Arctic Ocean: Southern Knipovich Ridge | collected 2010 | reverse complement strand
CCTTAGCTATCACGATCTCATGTTTACCACAAGTTTCGCAGTAAACTTTTTGATATGAAACAACGGTGATTAGAAATACTGGAATCTCTTGAACTGTGAACCAATCATAAAGCTGTTTATGTGTCTCAGACAATGGCTTATCATTTGGTGATTTAACGTCTAATATAGCCTTTACTGCGCTATCGCTAAAGCTAATTAGGGCTAAATCTATATCGCATGAGTAAAGGTCGTTAGGTAGCGTGTTGTGCCATTGTTTTACTGCATCTCGATATGGTGAACCTTTTAGGTGTTTGGTGGTCATGATTGTTCTTTCTGTGCTTTATTCACATTGTCCAAATAGTGCATCAAGCCATTCTTCAAGCTTCTCGTCTTTAGTAGGACTCGCCTCAATATTACTCAAAAACTCAGTCTCCAATTCATATTCAATAAGTAATTCAATATATCTAGAAACACTTATACCACGTTGTTTTGCTCGCTCTTTGACTAAAGCATGTAATTCTTTTTCTATCTGAAAGGTAGTTCGACGTTTCTTAGGTGGATCATTTATTTCATACGTAAGTTGCAATTGGAGTTGCCATTCTTCAACTTCCAAAAAGTCTGCAATTTTTTCCAAAACTAACTTCTTATTCTTAAATTCATGCTCCCAAATTACCAAACAATCCCGGCCAGCTTTTTTATATTCCTCTACCAATTCATCGCTATTCTCACCTCTATGCCAATAATCTCCATGACATTCTATTACCTTGCCTGTATTAGAACATGTAAAATCCGGGTTTTTATTTTTACTACTTAATTGAATCCAGACTTTACCATCACCTGTATATTTTATATAATCTGGTGTAATAGAGTCTAAAAAATGTTCTATACTAGATCGATAAATAGGTCTTTCTTTATTACAACGAAGCATTTTAATCACCATTTAATTCCAACTGCTCTATACTGACGCCCAATATTCTAGCCAATCGCCCAGCTAATCTCAGATTAGGTAATCTGTGGCCATTCTCAATAGCTACAATCATTGGATAACTACTCTTAGATTCTACAGCCAATTCTTCTTTAGATAGCCCTTTTGCCTCTCGTAATGCTTTGACTTTATTTCTCATGAACTTTAACCTCCTGCTAGTATTATAGCACAGTAAATACTTTTTGTCAATACAAAAAAGCCTTTTATTATAAAAAAGTTACTGCTCCAATCAGAAAAGTCCTAAAAACAAAAAGGCTGGTGTGGGAATAATATGTATTTACCCCCCCTCCAAGAGGGGGGTATAAATAATATTACACCACTAACACCCCATTTTTATATTATCGTCATATTATCCCCCTATTTCCTTACAAACTTTTCCCCCACTAAACAACCTCTTAATTCACCTCACAATTACACCACACTTTCAGCCATACTATTGCTATATTATCCATCATATTATTCGTATATTATCAGGCAGGTTTATCCAGTCATACCAACAGTACACACAAAAAAGCCAATCAGACCTAGCTATATTACCAGGCATTGCGCCTTAGAAGAAATCTGACTGGCTATGTAGCAAATATCTGTCGTGTATTTATCTATAATATAACACAGTGAATATGACAAGTCAACTACGTTTTTCGATACATAATCCCCCAGGGCGTAAATCCCTTAAACCTGTACCTGTGATGAAGCTCAAAACCTCTGGCTGTAATGTAGTCTATCAAGTGTTGTAAAGTAAGCCATTCCATACAATCGTACCCATCGCTTCTACTACCCTTAAACCCTGGCTCATGCGTCCCGCCCTTGTTCTCTGTCATGAATATTCCACCACTACGCAAGGTTCTTGCCACTTCTGAAATAACCTTATCCATATCCAGAACGTGATCTAAGCTGTTGGTATATATAATATCTATAGAATTATCAGCGAATTGTAGTTCATGGAAGTCACCATATAAGACGTGTTTATTGCTCTTGCCTGGGTTAATGTCAACGCCAACTGCGAAGTAGCCATGTTGGATAAACGCTTCTGTCTCACCACCTAGCCTAGCCCCTAAACATAACGCAGAGCCAGTCTTAGGTATATGGTCACTATGTAATGCCAACCGTTGCCACAGGCGAAATCGTAAGCCATCTGACGCATTTTGTGACCATTCAGGACGCCTCTTTAATTTTTCAGCTTGTTCTTTGAGATATTGCTTAGTGCTTTCGTATTTACGTTGTTTTAACCCATCGTCAACGTCTATCCATTCTTTCATATCATACCTCTAAGAGTGTTGAGTCTAACAGCCTAGTTAGACTGATATTCTTATAAGATAATGTACTAGCTCGATAATGTCAAGACTTTTTTGATAAAGCCTTCTTTGGGTACACTTTGTACTTGACAAAAGTAATAAAATTTGTTATACTTATAAAAGTACAAAGGAGCGTGATATTATGAAAGAGAAACAGAAAGATGATCGTATTCGATGGGCAATATTTGTAAAGCCTGAAATTAAACGTATTGGTAAGACAATGGCAGCTAATGAAGAAAAAAATATTGGTGACTTTATAGGAAGACTAGTCTTAGACGAGCAAAGGCGAAATCAAAGAAATGTCTGATTCATTCGTATTAACATTACCATTAAAGACTAATCCTTCTCAAGAGAAAGCATTACACATTCGTCTTGAGGCTGGCAGGCAGTTGTATAATGCTTGTCTTGGTGAGGTTAAAAAACGTTTCAGACTTATGGCTGAATCCAAAGCGTACAGAGCAGCTTGCAAGATGCCAAAAGGTGAAATAAGAAGTCAAGAGGCTAATGATCGTAGTCAAGCCTTTTTAGTAATCAGAAACCAATATGGTTGTCATGGGCAATACAGTTTGGATAAATTTTCTATAAAAACTACTCATGCTTGCTGGATGCATAGCCATATAACTAATCAAATTCGTAGCCGAATAGCTATCAGGGCATATAAAGCAGTAGAAGATGCGTTTTTTGCACAAGCTATCAAAAAAACAATTATCAATAAACAAGGCCAACAAGAAGAAGTATTCGTCAAACCTAATGTACATTTTAAGAGAAAAGATAATTTTCGTTCTTTAGAAGGCACGACTAATACCGAAGGGTTGCGTTATAAAGATGGAATAGTTTATTGGAAAGGTCGATATGTTAAGAAACTAATGATTCCATGTATTATTAACCATGACGACCCTGTAATTCGATATGGCTTAAAGCATAGAATAAAGTTCTGTCGCTTGCTCAAGAAGACTATTAAAGGCAAGGTTAGATATTATGTTCAGTTGGTACTGGAAGGTAAACCTTTACAGAAGTATGAGTTTCCAAAAGAAGTAGTTGGTTTAGACCTGGGGCCATCCACCATTGCTTATTATACTAATGGACACAAGAATATAGCAGAGTTAGAAACCTTCTGCGCTGAACTTGAACAGAAAGATAAAGAGATCAGAGTATTACAGAGGAAGATTGATAGACAACGCAGAGCCAACAATCCAGATAATTATAATCCAGATGGTACGTCAATCAAAGGACGTAGACAATGGATTATATCTAATAGGCAACGTCAGACTGAAAACCAATTAGCTGAATTCAAGCGTAAAGAGCGAGAATATCGTAAAAGCCTTCATGGTCAATTAGCTAATAAGATTCTACAGCTTGGTTGTATTATCAAGACTGAAAATATATCATATTTGGGATTCCAGAAGATGTTTGGTAAGAGCGTAGATCGTCGCGCACCTGGTATGTTTATGGAAATGCTTAGACGTAAGGCTAAAGATGCTGGTGGTGAAGTTATTGAATTCTCTACTAATAAAACAGCATTATCTCAGATTTGTCATAAATGTGAACAACGTACTAAAAAACCATTAGAAAAAAGATGGCATACATGCTGTGATATGAATATCCAACGCGATATATATTCAGCATTCCTAGCAAGCTTTGTTGAGGATGATACTTTAGACATAGCCGCTGTCCAAAAACAGTGGCCAAGTGTGGAACTAATGCTTGAACAGGCGATGTCTAAAGATAAACAAGTTGTCCGTAAGGACGACTCGTCTGTAAAGTCTGTAGACGATATTTCAGATACCAGGAATGTTGTACCTGAACAGCTACTTTTGTTCTAGGGAGAGTCCTGATATGAATATTTATACAGAACCTGCCAGTTTAACATTGGCGGTAGTTTAGTCTAGGCAGTCCCACGATTAACTAATTGGTTATAGCTTTCCAAATATAAATCCAAAGGGCGTAGCTTTAGACCTCGTGATTTTGTAAGCTTTTTCTTGTATGAATCCATTATCTTGAATAATTTGGGATAACTTTTGTACGCTATCGGCCTCCAAGCAATCCCACGAATCGCTACCAGCACACTTAATTTCTGGCTCATCTGATCCAGCTTTACTTTCTAATATTAAACGCCCTTTATATTTCAATACCCTGTGAATTTCAGCTAACAATTTCGCAGGTTCTAAGCAGTGGTCAAAACAATTGATATAGACGATATTGATAGAGCTATCTGCGAATTGTAATTGATGGAAGTCGCCATGAATTACATACATACTATGTGCGCCAGGATTCAGGTCTAAGCCTATCGCGAAACAACCTATGTCTATAAAAGCCTGTACTTCACCACCTAACCTAGCACCTAAGCATAACACGCTTAAACCAGCTTCTATACGCATTACTTTAAGCCTGTGACCTAGAGTTACCCTTAGTTCTTCACTACGCTTCTGACACCATCCAAGACGACCATCTAACTTACTAGCTTGTTTAATAAGGTAGGCTTCGTAGTCTGTATAGTTTCGCACATATAGCCCTGCTTCGTCCTTCCATCCTAAGCCATCGTTTACTGCTCTTTTTACGTCTGGATTCATTGTATAGCTGCTCCAAAATATATTTATGTTTTTTTGATACAACAGATCGCGATAAATGGAACTTTCTGGCTATAGTGGTAAAAGATAGTCCTTGCCAGTAATGTTGTATGATTAGCAGTCTATCTTCTTTATTTAGTATCGCCAAGAACGCTTTAACCATTAAATTATCTATTAGGTTATTTTCTGGCGATTCTGGATCAGCTAACGCCATGTATTTAATATGTCGTATGCCTTTTGGTACAGCTTCCTGCCATTTACGTCCAAGAAAAACATTCTTTACGTCGCATATAACAGCACGATCATAGTACTCTAAATCCTTCTCATTAAGACATAAAGCAGCTAGATAGCATTCGTCTAATACTTCTTCTAATTCCAACCAGGGCATATCCCAACAAATACAAGCTGCCATTTTTCTTAGGCAAATCATAATTACGTCAACTTAGCGATAAATTCCTCAGCTTTTTTTATCCCAGCTTCCACTTGTGCTTTTATATCTGGCGTCCATACTACTTCTATGCCATCTTTATCTACAACAGGATCGCCATCTTGCTTGCTATTGACTAAAACCAAATCCATCATACGCTTGTATTCAAGAAACATTAGTAATACATCTTCGTGGTCATCTAAGCGTTCTTCAATAGGCGTCAAGTCTACTTTAAGCTGTACGTCAGCATACATAACTACCTCGCGAATAAAAATGATTCAATATCTTGTCGCGGCGGACACTCTGGTTGACCATTATCTTGAAGTGTGAATCCTAAACTTTCGATAAACCCAATAAATGCGCCAGTATTGAAATAAGTTAAGTGTTCCCCAGGCTTATAATGTTTCCAGTCTTCCAATACTTGATCGTCTGGTAATACTGGAATAGTCGCTGCTAACGCGTCTGCCTTATCAATAGCTTCCAACATAGCTTCGTCTGGATCACTAGTCCACTTGATATGTTCCATAACGTCAAATAGACAAATCAGATCGTACTTCTCATGTCGTATGCCAGTTTGAGGATAAGGCGCTTTACCAATTGTGCCAATGTCAAATGAGTCTACGATTACGCTATCTGGTTTGAATAAGGTTAAGGCGTTATTGCCTGAGCCATAGTCTAATACCAATTTAGCCTCGACTGGCGCGACAAACTGCCATCTTATGTTGCTGATTCGTTCCATCGAGCCAGCGTACATCTCTAGTAAGTTCTCGTAATATTCTGTGTCGTAATTGAAAGACATTTATGCTCCTTAATGTTGACATATCCACATTGTGCTAAAAGCTGCTATTGTAGGGAATGGTGCTATTCTGCAAAAGTTATGATTGCCCACTACTAAAATAGGACTGCTTTTATCTATCGTTGTATTATCTCCAATTCTTCCTTGCGCTCCTGCTCCCCACGCCCATAGCTCGCAATTAGGTTTTAAACCAAAACAGATACTAAGTCCAGTTGTAATATCTGTAAATATATGATTACCTACAACAGACACAGGACTGCTTCTGTCTGTATTATCATTATTCCCAAGTTGGCCATTGGTTCCTTCACCCCACGCCCAAGCTGTACCGTCATATTTCAATGCAATTACTGTACTTTGGTCAGCTTTTAATTGCGAGAATATATGATTTCCAATAACAGAAACAGGACTGCTTTTGTTATCTACAGTATTATCGCCTAATTGACCAAAACCATTTCTCCCCCAAGCCCAAGCCTCGCCATTACCCTTCAAGGCAATACTATATCGACCACTACCACCACCATTATTTATACTCACAAATATATGATTACCAACTACAGAAACAGGACTGCTTTTGTCGGTAGTCGTATTGTCTCCAAGTATGCCGAAAGCAGCATCTCCCCACCCCCACGCTTCGCCATTAGGTTTTATGGCAATACTATGTGTAGTACCTCCCGATATTGCTTTAAAGATATGATTACCAACCACAGAAACAGGACTGCTTCTATTGGTAGTTGCATCATTGCCCAATTTCCCAGAAGAACCAGAACCCCATCCCCAAGCTTCGCCATTGAATTTCAATCCAATAGAATGAGACCCACCAACAGCAATAGCTTGGAATAAATGTCCACCTATAACAGCAACAGGACTACTTTTAGCAGTTATAGTATTATCCCCAAGACGACCTACGCTGCCTGTTCCCCAACTCCACGCTTCGCCATTGGGCTTTAAAGCCAATGAGTGAAATAATGATGCCGTTATAGATGTAAACTTATGATTGCCAACCACAGAGACAGGGCTACTTTTATCTGTTGCTGTATTATCGCCTAGTTGTCCATTAGGACTATTATCACCCCATGCCCATGCTTCGCCATTAGATTTTAGAGCTAGACCATCAAGACTACCTGTTATACGCGGAAGTTTATCATCATCTTGATCCATAAGGCGAGAAAAAGCATGATTACCTACAACTAAAACAGGACTGCTCTTGCTGGCAGTGGTATTGTCCCCTAAATGACCTCTCGAACCATCTCCCCATGCCCATATTTCAGCATTGCGTTTTATTCCAAACGATGTATTACTAGCACCTACTACATCCACAAAACTATGGTCACCAACTACAGAAACAGGACTGCTTCTTTCGGCAATAGAATTATCCCCAAGTTGCCCACTGGCATTCGACCCCCACGCCCATGCTTCTCCATTAAATTTTAATGCAAGTGCAAAAAGATTACCACCAGTTATAGTCATAAATTGATGATTTCCTACTACAGACACAGGACTACTTTTGTTTCCTGTTGTATTGTCTCCCAGCCCACCAGTTATATTGCGACCCCATGACCATGTATCACCTGTGGCTTTTATACCATAACTAGCTGCCCCGCCATTTCCCATAGTAATAAATACATGATTTCCCACTACAGACACGGGACTACTTTTGTCCGCGGTAGAATTATCACCTAGTTGGCCATTTATATTGTCTCCCCATGACCATATATCTCCTGTGGCTTTTAATCCTGACGAAAATGATGTCCCGGCCATAAGCTTATAAAATCTATGTTCACCCACAACAGAGACAGGGCTACTTCTATTTATTCTTGTATTATCGCCTAACTGTTTATCAGAACTATTTAATCCCCACGCCCATGCTTCTCCATTTAATTTTAAAGCAAGCATATGATTGTTCCCAGCAGAAATAGTCTTAAATCTATGATTGCCAACCACAGAGACAGGGCTACTTTTATCTGTTGCTGTATTATCACCTAGCTGGCCGAAATTAGTGGCATTAAATAATGTACCGCCCCATGTCCATGCTTCGCCGCTTTGTTTTAACGCTCCACTAAATGCCTGACCTGCTGTTGCAAAAATAAATTTATGGCCGCCCACAACAGATACGGGACTACTTTTATCAGTCTTGGTATTATCACCAAGACCGCCATCGCTATTTCTACCCCATGCCCATATTTCGCCATTCTTTTTGATACCTAGAAAAAGGGTACTTGCTGGCATACCTAGTCACCACACCTATCAACTACAGTCTGAATCACAGTTTCAGGCTTAGGTAAATAATCCAATATATCACCATTCACAAATTCACCAGAAGCGTCATACATCTCAGTAGGTTGCTGCTTACAATCGTCTAAGGTCAATCGCTGATAAAGCGCAGTAGCTTTGTATTCTATACCACCATTACGATAAGGCAGCAAATGATCTGGATGTTTACATGTTGGAATTAGTATAATCTCATTATCGAAAGCCCCTGCGATATGAATAGGCGCAGAGTCGTTTGATAACAAGACTTTAGCTTGAGATATTAAAGCAATGAGCGAACCTAAGTCTAGCAAATCACGAGTATCTATCACACCATCTGGAACGTCAATCTGGACTGTACCACGTCCATCTTCTTCTTTGCCTATTAAACACACAGGAAGCCCCTTAGAAGCCAATCCATCAACAACCTCTTGCCACCATGCTACAGGAAAGGTCTTTGACTCCCAATGCCGCCCTGGATGAACCAAGACCAACTCATTCAGGTTACGAATACCCATAACTTCCATTAGGTTTGTAATATCCTTCATATCTGCTGCTAACTGTATTTGGCGGTCTTTCATAGGTAATGTACGCATTAATAATGCCATTGAAATATAGTCCACAGTATGACACATGAGGTTAGATACTATCGACCATTGAACCATACTTGGCCCAGGTAACGATAATCTGACGTGATATGGTGTATCTGGCTCTGGTATGAAAGTGCCGTGTTGATAAGTAGGTAAATGTAGATGAGCGAATAATCTTGGAAAGTGCGTCCAGATTATAATCTCATCATCAGGATAGATATACTCTTTCATGAAACGTATAGCTGGCTCTGCGTGAACCTGATCGCCTAATCCACCTTGAACGTTTATAATAATATGGCGTTGATAATTATACTCTGGTGAATCAGCTTGCCATTTAGCAATATCTTGTGGAATAATAGATAACAAACCTTCTGGTTGTGGACATCCAGCATAATGAATTATATACGAAGCATGGCGTTCCTCGCCTGTTAGAGAATCCATACAGCTAAGGCGATTGAATTGGTATCGCAAATCACACATCCAGACTTCTTTTTTCGCTATTTGTAGGTTAAGATATGACTGCTCGTAATAGCCAAAGTTTTCTTCATCTGGTTTCTGGAATAGATATTTATGCGTCCTGCTTATAACCATTACGCCGGTATTGTAATACTTACCATTCCATTCAGGTAGTGTCGTTGCATAAGCCTTACAGATTTCGTACATAGCCATTTGGCGTCCATCTGTAAATGGAGCTTCGTTAAACATGCCTAATTCATTGGTAGGTACTATTGAGAATAAATCAGGGCAATCATCACGTATAATGATGTCAGTATCGAAATAGATAATACGTTCATATTGGTTCAGCAAATCGAATATCTGAAACTTCATCCAATGTGGCGACGAACAATTCGATTCATCAATAGATAAGAAGTCTGCGCCAATACGCTCTGCGTAGGCTTTTAAGGTAGGATGCGTATACATTGCCATATTTTCATATGCGTCACCAACAGCTATCGTTAGAACTAAATGCTTGCTCATTTCGTCCTTTCAGTAAGGTTTTTGATACCACCAGTCGGGAAATGCTCTATCGCCAGCCACAAACAAATAATAACCATGTTGCTCAATCCATTCATCCACAACAGGCTTGACTTCTATCTGTATTGGCTCTCCATCCATTAAAAACTTTTCGCCACTCACATACACATCGCCGTTGGCATAATCGTGACCGCCAACCCAACCACCAAACTTGACTAATTTTTCGTAGTTTACTATATCGTTCTTAACATAATCAGCATAATGGTTACCATCAATATATATAAAATCTAACTTGTCATCTATCAGCTTGACAGCTTCATCAGAAGCCATATGCCACCACTGGATAACGTCAGTATAATCCTTAACGCGCTCTTGTGCTTCTAAACTAGCTTCGTGCAAATGTGGCCGCGCCAAATCTCTATATTCAGCATCTTCGTAATTATAAGGATCAATAAGGTGAAGTTTCTTAATGTTAAGCTGTTCTAAAATATATAAAGACCCTTCGCCACGAAAGACGCCTATCTCTGCACCTATCACTGGCTTATTTCCCAATTCAGAAGCTATATAATCTATCATGGCTAATTTACGATCTGACATATTATCCTTATGTACTACTAGAAGAACTACTGCTAGAACTCGAACTTGAGCTAGATGAAGACGAACTGAATAAATCTATTAAATATGTTCCATGTGCTACCAATTCAGCAATATCTGTTGTTGGCAAATTGGCCATTAAAATATCATCAGGCCCGAAATTAGCATTCGTAAGCGTTGTTGTAGAAGCTTCTGTAGAGCCAGAAGTCGTTACTGTCGCTACAATAACTGGCGAAGGATCAGTAGGGCTTGTCCAACGCTCGAAAATCACTTCGTATGTAGAGGAAGGTTTGGTCTTAATACCAACTTTTTTTAATGTAACACCAAAAGGCGCCCATTCTATATCTATAGGAAACACAGTTGGTGAATCTACGTCAGTTTGTATTACTTCTGGATTGATTAACGTTGCTGAAAATGGTCGCATCCCCCTAGTAATCTGAAACGAACTGCTGGAACTCTGACTAGAACTACTTTGCGAAGATGAACTAGAACTAGAACATGATGATGATTGCGAACTGGAAGATGAACTTTGACTCGATTGCGATGAACTCGAGGACGAACTGGAATTTGACGAGGACGAACTTGAACTCGAACTAGACGAAGAAGACCATGAAGCCGCTGCTCTCACCCTTAAATCAGTCTTATTCTCAGAACCAGTCCCAACAGGCACTTGAACGCGTAGCCAGAAATTGGTATTAGCCCCAACTGCTAAATCACCTATGGCTAAAGAACCACCAACTATAGCCCCAGATAAGCCAGCTTGAGTTGAGGCTAATTTACTCCAAGTTGTTTCATCAGTTCCATCTACGTCAACCACTTCCACAGTAACGCCAAACGCGTCAACATTGCCATCGTTCTGTGCGAATAGCTGTATATCTCTAACCTGACCAGCTTCACCATCCCATTCTATGCTAGACTTTGGAAAGATAGGATCATCCATCGTGCCAGACTGCGAATAGGCGTCTAGGTGGGCGTTGGTTTTGTATAAAGCTATATTGATTGTTTGTGCCATAATTAGGTACTCGATGAAGAACTGGAACTACTGGAACTACTAGAGCTAGAACTACTCTGCGTAATATCGCGTTCTCGTAGAAGCATAGTTACCGTATAAGTCCCGCCACGTTCAACTACTGTACGCCAGCCATTTGATTGAGGACAAAAGACTTGTCTAAATGTTTGTTCCTGTCCATTTGGATAAAAGCGAAATTCATCTAACTCAGTATATACTTGTAAACTCTGCATTTGCGCTTCTGTCAAACCATGCCAGATAAGATTCCAAACACCACGCGTCTTTATAACTTCACGATCTGCTAAAACATTATTGCGTCTATGCTCTATCGTAATATTTTCTTGTGGAACTTCAAACGCCAAATCAGGTCTGTCGCTATTTGGTGAAGGCAATACCTCGAAGAAATATACAGTATTACCATTTGAATCTGCGAACTTTGGATTGGAAGTGCCTGATTGAGAACTCGCTGATTGCGAAGAACTGGAACTAGAATTACTCGAACTGGATGAAGAACTTGAGCTTGAGGACTTTGAACTAGAGCTAGATTGTGACGAACTGGAACTGGAAGACGATGGCGAAGGGCTACCACTTGAAGACGACGAACTTGAGCTACTATTGCTGGATGCGCTATTTGTGCTTGAGCTAGAACTGGACGAATTAGACCCCGACGAACTGGTACTAAAGGCTAATTGTGCTATTGAGATAATTTCTAATGCTGAAATAATCATGGTGAGTATTGTCTCAATTCTAACGTTAAATCGTAACGACCCCCAGGTTGCCATGTTGGATTAAACTGATTGCTGATATATATCTCTAAAAAAAATGCGTTATCTGAATCAGGATGATAGCGTATAAATGGCTTACTGAAAAAGAACTGTAATGATATAGTCATGGCTTCTGTGATTGACCTGAATCGTATTGACCATTTCCCGCGTTTGGTCAAAAACTTCGTACCAATAGTCATACCCGCGTGTGTGAAATCTAATATCGTCCTATCTACGTTAGCAGGGGCGGCTACGTCTGGTCTATCGCTAGGTATAATAGGTAACTCTTGCCAGATGTAACCAAAGTTTCCATTCTTATCTGTGAATTTAGGATTAGCCATTGTTGATAACATCCCTATGATAAGCCAAAACATGCCCTATTTGCTTGTTTGATTCTTTTGGTGATAAATATATCATAAAGATAACCTACATACCTCTAAGCAGTGGTTTCTAAATCGTCCAATTCTTCTGTAAATGGTTTTAGCTTCTCTGCCAATTCGCGTAACATTATCTCGTTATTCGATTCAAGTATGCCTATAAAGGTAAAGTTTTGTGTAACGACTGTACTTGCAGGGGAAATTACACTACCACCACCAGCTAGCGCGGGCGTAAAGCCACCAGTATCTACAACAGTCCCACCAGCTTCTTGCTGCGCTTGCTGTATTGAAAGCCTCTCAAAACGTCTAATCAGGTTTTCATCAATACCCATTTCTCTAAGTTGGCTGGCTTCATCTTGAATACCTAAACGTCTAGCCTCAAGCGTACGTCCTTCCAACTCGAATATCTGTTGTTTAAGACGTAATTCAGTATCAAGCCTACGTTCTGTTTGTCTGGCTAATTGATCTTCTTCTCTAACTCTACGTCTAACTGCGTCAGCAGCTAAGTCTAATCCACCAGCTACAGCCGCGCCAGCCGCTTCTACAGCTACAGCAGAGGTCATCAATGCTGCGCTTTCTGCCTGTAATGCCAGGGCAGATGCTTCCAATGTACCCGCTTTAACAGTAGCAGCAGCAGCAGATACGCCAAAGTCAATCGCCGCCGCTCCAAATTGCGTTGCCGCTCCTACTTGTAAAGCAGCCGCTTTAGATAAAATACCAAACTTTACCACATCGCCAAACGCCAATGCTGTAAGAGCGGCGGCCTCGGTTAAGAGCGCCTGTGCGCCTGCTACAACAGCTAATCCAGCAGCCTCAGCCGCCAAACCTTCTAATCGCGCGGCAAGAGCAATTTGAGCAGCCGCCCCCGTTTGTAGCCTATCGGCGCGCTTTAGCTTTTCCAATGCTCGTTCTCTTAGAAAGCCAGCCACAACTCTTGTTATAAGACGTACTGCACCAGCCAATGATCTTAACCAGCCTTCCTCTTGCGCTGAAAAGAATTGTCTACCCACCCTAATTGCTGATGTTATAAAACCACCATAAGATTTCCCTAACTGTTTAATACGATTTTGTTCCATATCAAATGCTGATTCGCGAAGTGAGTTTAATGTGGCTTGTAAATCTTGTTCAGCAGATATGCGCCTCTCTTGTAATGATTGTAATT
>SDBV01008555.1_pt1 | contig 13768 bp, 7 predicted proteins | sample 2277081 | NCBI WGS metagenome assembly SDBV01 (sample SAMN10402039, study PRJNA504765) | marine sediment metagenome | isolation source: marine sediment core GS10_PC15, 223 cmbsf | place: Arctic Ocean: Southern Knipovich Ridge | collected 2010 | reverse complement strand
TGTGATCGGGGTTTTCTTTGTTAATTTGACCTCCCCCTTAGGACCGATTGACTTAATTAGTAGCATCGTGAATATCCCTGCTCTCTATTGTATTGTGCTTCTACGAAATAAGAAATTCTTAAAATATGTTGGTGGAGTTCTATATGCTATTATAATTTCTATATATGTCGCATTAGTTCTAAACTTTGCTTTTGGACTGCCTATCTGGTTGATGCTTATCCAAGTTTTAATCGCTGAAATAATTTTAGCGACTCTAGGAATCTTGGTATTTGATATTGTAAAGTCTAGATTAGATTTGTAGCTTAATACTTGAATTTTTTTTGAATTAAATTTGATTGTTTCCTTGATCTTTAATTATCTAAGGATAAGATATTTGATATTATTAGAAATAGAATAAATTTTTTAAAATAATTAAATTTTTTCAAGATATATATAATTAAATCATTTTTTCTCTTGTATTTAAAAAATATTAAAAAAAGTATGAGATTATTATGGTCTCTAAACAGAATAGCAGTTCATTAGTCATATTTAGCGGAGGGCAAGACTCGACAACTTGTCTTTTATGGGCTTTAAAAAGATTTGATAAGATAACAACGATTACATTTAATTACAAACAAAGACATCAAGCGGAAATAGGATGTGCTCAAAAAATTATAGATTTATTAAATTCAAGTTATAGAGACAAATTGAAATGGCTTAAAGATAAACCAGAGATTGAACATATGGTTATAGATATTTCTTTTTTATCAAATATATTGAGTTCATCAATGATACAAGAATTAGAGATGAAATTAGATACCAATACTAACCTTCCATCAACATTTGTACCAGGGAGAAATATCTTATTCTTGACTATTGCCGCTGCTATTGCTTATCAGAAACAAATCAAACATATTGTTATAGGAGTATGTCAAACAGATTTTTCAGGATATCCTGATTGTAGAGATGTCACTATTAAATCTGTTCAGGTCGCTTTAAGATTAGGTTTAGATTACGATGTTATTATTCATACTCCTCTAATGTGGAGAACTAAAGCGGAGACAATTAAATTGATGTTAGAAGTTGGTGATATAGAAATATTAGAATTCACACACACATGTTATAGTGGTGAACGTCCTGCCTGTGGTGTTTGTGATTCTTGTAAATTACGTATTAAAGGTTTTAGAGAAGTTGGGATAGAAGATCCTCTAAAATATAAATTAAATTAGATTCCGATTAAAAGCATTTTATCTTTTGGATGATGGTTATAGAATATCTATATCTGTAATAATCTTGTCAACTTAGTTAGGAATTTCAGTTTAAAATTGGAGTTTTTAAAAGATTGATTTAATTGATTTTTGATTTCTTTTTATTTAAAGAAGAGATATAAACTTTGGATTTTTATATGAAAACCACGATAACTGTTATTATACTACATTTAAGATATAATTTAAATTTCTGATAAATGATTCTTGAACGTTAGTATTCAACATCCAAATGTATTTATTTCTCATTTTAACAATTTCTCCATCAATTGGTTTTATTACGATTTCCAACTTAAAAGTAGTCATTGCGATCCTTAACATCTTATCATGGTTAGAGTTTGGTTTAACAAATGCAAATATTTTTTCAAAATAATTTTGGAATTTGTTCAAGAAATTTCCAATTACTAAGCCTAAATAATTTATACTCTCAATATATGATTGATGATCCCATTTTAGATTAAATTTTTTAGTAAACCAATGAAATAATCCGGGATTATCATACATTGGCATCTTAGCATAGTCAGATTCTCCGATTAATGCTAAAGGCTCAGAAACGGTGTGCAAAGATACTCTTTTTCTTAAATTGTAAGAATTTAGTAATTTGTAAAGGATTTGATAATTTTTTGATTTGGTTATCCCCTCATTCCAAGGTTTATTTGCTGCGCAGGGAAATAATAATAAAATTTCCTTTTCCTCAGGAAAGTAATCATTTAGGAGATAATTATGCCAGCTGATTATTTTTGGGTGATTTTTTATAGCATTTAATGTCTGAGATGGATTAAAAAAGCATAACTCGGGATCTGTATTTGGATTTCGTGAAATTGATTTTCTGATTAAGCTTTGGTACGTCTTTTCAAGCATTTCATTATATTTTTCCACAGAACTATAAAAAAGCCTTAATTATTTATTCATTATTTAAAATTAAAGAAATTTTTGAATGAAGTTCGGAAAATGGTATTTTTTATCTTTTTTATTAAAATAAAAAAAAATTCCTTTATCCGATTCTGATTCGTGACAAAAAGTATCTACATTAGCTAAAGGATTTTGAAGATCTTTGAATTTTATTTTAAAATCTTTTCGTGAAAAGGAGTTATTCTCCCTTGCAAATTCTAAAACATTATAAGGATGAGAATTATTTAACCTCCATTTATTAAACCTGTTAATTAATAAATTTCTGTAAGTTTCATAAATTTTATTTGTGAGTTCTTTCACACATTTTAATTTTCGAAATTCAAACAGAGCAGATTTAGGATTAAAATTTTGTGGGAAACATTCCAATCCTGCCTTATTACAAATTTCGCGAAAAATTTTGCTGGTGCAATAACCATAATTAAATTTTGTACCATATTGTTCAATATAAGATTTCAACCATTCGCTGGTTCTTTCAATATCTCCCTCTCCATAGCTAGGATAGTGTTCATAATAATATTCATCCTTATAAAAATAAAATACGCTGCCTTCTATTCTTTCTGGTACAATTCCAATAACTTCTGAAATTGTGCTAATATTTATAAGGTTTCTCCAAATATTTGGTATATATTCTTTTAATTTTAACTTTATATAAGAATGAGTAATGCTTTTAAAATATGGCTTATTTTTAGCACATGGTAAATAAATCGTATATATTGAATCTCTATAATTATTTTCAAATTTGAAGCGTGATAAATCCACTTGATTTTTACCATTTATAGGTAAAACTATTTTTGACGATTTAACTCCCATGTAATTTACGCCAATTATATTTAAAATTATGGTTTTTAATATCTAATAATTTTTGAAAATCATTTAAATCATCTAAATCTTTTTCCTTTAAAGCTTCTATGAAGTTAATATACTTATAATAAATACTAAATTTTAATCTACTTTTAATAAATTCTAACAAATTATTATTTATTATCTCTTCTCTTATTCTTAATATTTCACTCTGATATAGGGAAACATTATGGATTGCCCTTAATTTCTTAGGTTTTTGCTCTCTTCCTATAAATGCCTTTTGTTTTAACTTCCAATCTTTATCATGCCAAAATTCTTTAAAAAATGGTATGCAAGCTTCGCAATTACATCTCATGAATATATCGATTTCATTAATTGGCTCTTTACAATTACGCTGTTTTCTATTTTTAATCAAATAGGGCCGGTTGTGATCTTCTTTTCTTAAAAATCTGTCAGAAATCCCTGGGAGCTGAATAACACCATAAGCTGATTTTTGAATCCATCCATTTGAATCATAGCTATCAATACCTGCTAAAATAGCTAAATAAGCCATTGTTCCACCTATTCCAAATGCATGAATAAATGCTCCTGGTAGTTTTCTTCTCAAACTAATTAATGTATACAAGAAATTTTCAATGCTGTTTTTCACAGTTCCTTTCATTCTCTTAACTAATGGAACTAAACTTCCTACCCCTAATATATCCGGTTTTTTACCTAGTATTGTTTCTAATTGTTCTAAACTATATTCTAATAACTCTAGATTATTACTAGTTGTATGAATAACAGGAAGAAAAGAGAAATCAATTCCCTTACTCTCGATGTTCGTTATTAATTCTCTCAAGTTTTCAAATGTTTTATTAAGTCTTACAAATTTTTGTTTCTTGTTTAAATTTGGTCCAAATGGAAAATCCAGTTGCACACCACATTCACATTGAATTTCTAATTGTTTATCTAAAACTAAAGCTGGATTTAAATGAAATTTATGTGCATTACCTGAAATTTCAGCTTTCATCAATTGAAATCCACCACTATCCATCTTATGGAATATTTCAAGTCTCTGCAATTCTCCAATAAGTTTTTGTCTTTCCTTTTTTTTGTCTGTATAGTAGAGATCGTATGCATTGCTTAGAAATGCTTCAATATGTGCTTTTTTAAATACTTCTAACTGGAATTCTTTTGGTTCTATTACACTTAAACCAAACCAACAAGTAGGTGTTTCAAGTTCTTTATCATTATGAAATATTAATTTGCCCTTTTGATTAATTCCTCTACGATTTGTAGTTCTAAATTGGAATTTTTGCATTAAACTTAAGTAATTATTATTATGGTTTTAATTCAGTTATTAAACTAACAATACTATAATGACACATATCTACATTAAATGCTATGTATTTAAAGAAATATTTTTAACTGTCAAATAAATTATATAACTAAAAATTAATCTTAAACACTTATAAACATAACTCAGTAAGTTTTTTTCAATTTATCATGTGCTTGTATCAAAAGGGAAACACATAAAAGAAAAATTTATATATAGAGTAAAATAGTTTAGAGTCTATAAGGAGCTGATCTTTAAATCAGGATGTAAATAAAACGAAGTATGTAATATCAATTTTTACTTTAAATTTATATTTAAATAAACCAATATCAATTTAAGATATTATTCAGACAAAAATTTTAGTCTGTATATTAAAATAGAAAAGTTAAAAGAAGTTAGGCTGATCTACTTTGAAATTAAAAAAAGAAAAAGTTGAGAAGTACACCCAACTACCTGATAAAGCAGGTGTTACTTATGATGTTATAGAGGAATTTAAACCTAAAAGTTATATCAAACTTGAAAATGGGATCATTAATTTCTTAGAATATAGTCATAAGACTATTTCTGAAAAGCAGCCACCAATCACAGCTGAGATGTTGGTTGCTCCTTGGGGCTTAGGAAAAACAACCACTTATGATAAAATGATTAAAGAACTATTAAAAGATGAGAGGTTTAATGGGTTTTCTTTAAAGATCACAGCTCAAGAAATTTCTCACATGTTTGATAATCTAAGCAATTCTAGAGAATTTAAGGAGTTGTCAAATGACGCAGATAGATTTCTTTTAATCCTATCAAATTTACTTTTGCATAAACCCGAATTTAATAAAATTTTTTCAAGTTTGCATGGAAATAGTAAAAATACAGAGGAAATTGAACAGTTCTTCATTCGAATAAAGAGTAAGTATGATTTTTTTCTTATCTTTATTGATGAATTTGAAGAAGTAATTAAAAATGAAAATAATATTGTTGTCTTCATCCTTAAATCGTTAAAAACTCTTTTAAATGGAACCTCAAATATTATAAATAAAGAAACTAATCCTGAGTTAAATCATTTCTTATCATTTTTAATAGCATGTACAGATGCAGCTTTTTATGAGATAAAAAGACATGAAAAATTAAAATATGAGTATGGAGGGATTAAGAGAAGAATTCATGACAGATATATTTTGGGAATCACATTAAGGGAATCGATTGAGTATTTATATAAGTTAAACAAATTTTCTTATTCGGAAAAGCACGTTAGTTCATTTACAAACCTCGGTGCTTCCTTTAATGTCATAGCAAGAATGGCGATGTATAATGCGGGGTACATGAAATCTTTTTATTGGGAGTTAATGAGTGCTGCTACTAATCCAAACGATTCTAAATACATTACTAGAATTGATGGTGAACTATTAATAGAAACAGCTAAAAATTTCACACTAGAATATATGGAAGCTGCTAGGAATGCTATAAGCGAAGAAGTGTATTTAAACTGGTTAAAAAAGTTTAGAAGAAAACCTCTTATAAGCAATTTGATTTATCTCTTTTTAGGGGAAATAAAGGCTTTTTCCTTACAAGAGATAGTAAAACGTTTTGAAAATGGTGTGAATGAAACCGAAATTCTAACGGGAATAAGGACATTAAATCGATACATAAAGCAAATTCATTCAGACATTCAGAAAAGCATAACTGAGGTGAATCTTTTAAAACAAGATATAAATTCCGCTGATATTGAAAATGTGTTAAATCAAACAAATAATCCTGTAGAAACTAATGAAAATGGTGAAAGGGTTATCAAATTTCTAGAGGGGGATGTATTATTAAATCAATTCTTAGAATCCATTTCTTTTTTTGAAATTGATGACAAGGGAGAAATAATTGAGAAATTTTACTTCAGTACAAATAGAGAGATCCTTCAAGACTTTTTTCCTTACCTAGAGAGCGAAACAATAAATATCTTAAGAATTCATTTTGATAGTTTGATTGATAAAGAAAAAATAGAACATTATATTATTAACCCAAATATCTTTAACATTGTATTTCCTCTTCCAATCCCGCTGGAGTATAACATAATTAAGAATAAGAATATCAATGTTGCTTTATGGACAGAAATTAGCCGTACTAAGAAAAGTGAAATATATAGGGATAGTATTTGTGAAATTATAGCTTATTTCTTAACACAAAAAAAAATAATTCATGAAAATAACAAATCTAACATCAGAAATATAAGGTCATTTGAATATTTCAAAAACCAACTCGATAGTAGTAGATTCCTTATATTAGAAAGTTACAGTAAAAATACTCTTTCTAATAATCCAATAAATTTAATGTTTTGGAGAGAATTGGGTGATTACGATGATTCAGTAATAAATGATATAATCTCAAATATTGCTCTTTTTCAAAAAATGGAGCAGAAAAACATCCATATAATAATAGTTATCTCCCAAACGAAGATCTCTGAAGATTTAATCAGTATTTTATCTGAAAATGTTGAATATTCAGTAATACAACAATTATCTTTATCTCAGTTTGATATCACAAAATTTGCTTTCTTAGATAGAGTAAAAGATATGAATGATGAGGATTATGATAAGGAACGATTTAAAATAGCATTGGAAAAGTTGATATCTCCATTTGAACAGATATTTGAGGCAGTAAAAAGGAATATAAAAGAAAAAGGGTTGGACATTAAGTTAAAGAAACTCATGTCCCCTCTAACAAATATCCCCCAATTATTAAAATATCTTATTTATGACTTTCGAAATAAATTTGATAACTGGGAAACTGTTGAATTAACTAAACCATTTGATGTAATAAATCCCATTGGATTATCTCCAAGATACAGCAGTTCTATAGATGATTGGTCCCAATGGAAATTAAAATCTAGTATTAAGGATTTCTTACAATTAAACAGATTTGTTAAGATAGAAAATAATTCTTTAACAATTACAATGCCTAAAATTGAGAAAAAAATTCTACAGCTTTTAAGAGAATTTTCAAAGAGATCAATATATTTGACCATTAACACCTTAAAAGCGTATTTCTTTGAGACTACAGAATCTCCTGGTTTGTTAGAAGATGTGATATTAAATGATCTAGAAAATAGAGGTATAATTGAGATTTCCTCAAAAAAAACGATCACTTTGGTTAAGAGAAATGATCAATTATTAAATTCTAATTTAAAAGATTTAATAGATAAAATAAAAACCCTTCATATTACAGATAAAAATTTTTACCATCTCTTTACGTTTAAGAAGAAAGGTTTTTCCTTAATATTCCTGTCGGATTTTTTAGATACCTTAGAGTTCCTATTAGATTTAAATATTGATATCAATGAAGAAGTTCTTTTTTCACGACAAATTGTCTTTAATCGAATCTTTTCAGTATTTGAGGGAATTTTTAATAAAATTTTTATTCCATTAGATGTGAAAATATCTAATTTCAGAACTTCATTCGAAAATGAGAAGAAGACCAAATTTAACCCAGATTACTTTAATTCAAAGTTAAAAGAACTTGGATTTAAAAATATTAAAATTGAAAGTTTTCCTGAACTACGAAAATTGGAAGATATTTCTTCTGAAACATTTAACTTATTGGATGATCCAATAGATAAAAACCAACTTCGAGAAGAGGCATTAGAATACCAAAGAAAACATGCCGAAGAAGTAAATTTAAAAGGAGAACCTTTTGCTTATTTAAATCTACAAAAGCATAAGTTAGATAATCAATTTGAGGAGCCATTTTTAAATTTAATATATCAAAAATTGCTGGATAAGAAAAAACAAGTTTTAAAATCTAATGTTTTTAAAGAATTAAAAGATATTAAAAAAAATATTGAAGAAATTGTTAATAATTATGCAATAATTAAGAGGTATGGTGAAAAGAGTTCATACACAGGTAAAATAGCACCACTAATTTTTGAAAAACTTAAAAATCTTTCAAAATTCAAGTTTTTTGAAACAGGGAGAGATGTTTCAACTTTAGATGAAATGAAGACTACATTAATAAATTTAAAAAGTGAAATCAACAAGAAGAATGTTGAAATTGAATTTCTACTTAAACGTTATAGAAGCGACAAGCATATGAATCTATTAGATAAAATTAACTTAGCTGAGGTCTCAATTGAGTCAGAAAAATTAGACATTGAAAAAATTATAGAATATTTACTAAAGAAAAAAATCATTGATAAAGTAGATGATATAGAAAGTTATGCTAATATTAAAGAGGTATTAGACATCTCAAAATATTTGAGTAAGATTAATAACTGCAATAATTTAACGGATTTACAACACTTAGCAAATAATATTTCTACTGTGCTTCTTTCCAGAACTGATTTGTTTAGTACTATTATGGATAGATTTAGACTTGTAACTGTGAAATACTTTAAAGATTGGAGAAATATCAAATCTTTAGAAAGATTATTTGAATCTTTAAAATATACTGGTTATGCTAATACCTGTAAAAATTACCTAAATCAATTAAAGCGTTTCTATAATGAGAATCAAGATATTCCTTTTATCAATATATGTGATGATGTTTTATCCTTACAAACCCGAATTGAACAAGGATATCAAAAAATCTTAAAAAAAAAATTAGATGAAAAACAACAAGAAATATTCTTGGAGTTACATGAAAAATTTAACAAAATTGGGTGGTTTACAGAAGCAGATTTAGTTAGTTTGGGAAAAAAATTTAAATTAAATCCCAATGATATAACACAATTCATTCAGAATTTAATAAATAAAGATTTAACTGAAAGAGCATATAGATTTAAATAAGAAATTTACACACAGTACGTTATTAATGCATCCCGTTTAAAATGTGTGGAAAAAAATAAATTTCTGAATTAGAGGGGATATTTATAGAAATTGATTAATTTTAAAATAGAAATCATGTCGGATGAAAATGAGAAACTTCAAGATTTAGAAGATTATTTTAGAGTATTTTATGAGGTAAAGGGATTATCTTTTGAAGAAATAAGGAAAAAGGGACAAAATATTTCTCATGATAGTGATCTTATAGAAAAAGCTATAGGAAATCTTAAAAAATATCAAGACGATATAATCCATATACCGATTCCAATGGCAATTAGTACGGATACCCCAAAAACATGGTATTTTGGACCAAACGATACACATATTTTCTGGCCAAAATATAAGCAATATTTAAGGGTTGAAAAAGAATTTTCAGATGAAACAATTAAATCAATTGATGATGCTACAACCAAGATTATTTCATATACCAATAATCCTAATGAAGATCATTTTAATTTAAAAGGTTTAGTTGTTGGGTACGTCCAGAGTGGTAAAACTGGAAATTACTTGGGTGTTATTTCCAAAGCTGCTGATGTTGGTTATAAATTATTTATAATTCTAACATCTTGTAATAATAAATTACGAAGACAAACACAAGCTAGAGTAGGACAAGATTTATGTGATTTGAATAAAAGTAATTGGCATAGATTAACAACTAAAGAAAATGATTTCAGAGCAAGTGAGCCAGATCCAAACTCAAAATTAGCAAAAGGATTTGATAAATACGGAAGGAAAATAAGGGATGATGATAGAACAATATGTGTTGTAAAGAAGAATATTAATCGTTTAGGAAATCTGATTAGATGGTTAAAACAAGCAGATCCTGAAAAATTAAAATTAACACCTGTATTATTGATTGACGATGAAGCGGATCAGGCAAGTATTAATACAAAAAGTAGAGAAGATCCCTCAACAATCAATCGTATGATTAGAGAAATTATTGAATTATTGAATAAGGTAGTTTATATTGGATATACAGCTTCTCCATTTGCAAATGTTTTAATTGATCCATTCAATAAAGATCTTTATCCTGGAGATTTTATTTTCAATTTACCTAAACCTAAAAGATATTTCGGCCCTGAACGTCTTTTTGGGAGAGAAATTTTGCAGTATGATACTTCCATTAGAGAAACTGAGATTATAAAACATCCTAGTAATCCCGATAAAGAAATTGAATATTATAAACCAGGATTGAATATTATTCGCGAAGTTCCTGATAATGATGTTTATTTACTAAAACCAAAAAGTCGTAAAGATTTAGCTAACTTTTTTCCCACTTTAACTGAAAGCTTAAAGGAAGCAATAAAATATTTTTGGTTAGCAACCGCAGCTAGACATTTCCGTGGTCAATCCCAGAAACATTCTACTATGTTAATCCACACAACAAGTTATTCAAAACCACAGAACAAGTTTGAGGATAAATTAGTAGACTACAAAATTAGGAGTGTTATAAGAATTGTAGATAAGAATACTCAAGAAGTAGAAATCAATAAATTAAGAAAAATTTGGGATAAAGAACAAGAGAAAGTAGATTCAACCACTCTCGATCCCCCGTTAGAATCAGTAAGCTTTGATAATTTAAGACCCCATCTAAAGGATGTTATAAAGAGGACTCAAATCTTTATTGAAAACTGTACTATCAAGAAGGAAGATAGATTAGTTTATGGGGATGATCCTGGGATATTTATTGTTGTTGGAGGAAATATTCTATCACGTGGTTTAACATTAGAAGGTCTTGTTGTCAGCTATTTTATCCGAACTGCATCGGCTTACGATACTCTGTTGCAAATGGGGCGCTGGTTTGGATTTAGAATAGGTTACGAGGATCTACCTAGAATTTGGATGACAAATGAATTTAAAGGTTACTTCCTTGATTTAGCTACGGTTGAAGAAGAAATTCGTTATGACATTCAGCGATATTTTAAGGAAAACTTAACACCTTTAGATTTTGGTTTAAGAATAAGAAGACATCCCTCTTTATTAATTACATCAAGGTTAAAGATGAAAGATATCATTGAATGTGAGATTTCTTTCTCTGAAAGGAGAGTCCAAACAACAATTTTTAAAGTGAAGGATAGAACTTGGTTAATGGGAAACTTCAATGCTACTAAAAAGCTATTTGCAAATATCGGGAGAGCCCCAGAGTTAGATTGTTTAGGTTATAATTCAGCGTGTTGGGGTTTGGAGAACGTCGATGTAAGCTACATTTTACAATTTATTGATGATTATACTTTTCATGAGAATCATATTCAACTTAATAAAAAATTTTTAAGGAAATACATAAAAGACGAAAATAAATATAATGGACTGAAAAATTGGAATATAATGATAATGAGTATTGTTAATGAAATTGACGATCCAATTGATTTAGGATTTTCTAAAAAAGTAAATTTAATAAGCCGTAGTCGAGCTACGACTGTAAAGAATCGGGATGCAAACCTTAAAAGTATAATGCTTCGAAACGATACAGTTTTGGATTTAGAAGACGATGAGGTGAAAGAAGCCATGGAGAAAAATGATGATTTATTTCGTATAAGATCTAAAAAATCTCCTGATACAGGATTACTAATCATATATCCAATATATAAAAAATCAAAGCCACAAGGTAAAAATTCAAACGCAACGAATCCGAATCAACCATTGGAAGCAAAGGAACATGTGATTGGCATTGGTTTTGTATTTCCAAAATCCAAGATACATAAGGGTGAGAGATATGTTACCGTAAGAATGTCCGGTCTTGAAAATGTAGAAATAGAAGATGAACTTGTAGAGGATGATGATTTTGAATAAGAATTTGGACAATATGTGGGATCAACTGGATAGAGCTCCAACAGAATATGCAATTGAATTTAAAGCTAAAACCACAGGAGTAATATCTAATAATAGTAAAGAAATTCTAATCGCTATTGATAATAAAGACAATTACAGGCATTTAATTATCCCAATCAAGAAAGGAAATTACAAAAGTGATACTTCAAGTCGAGGAATTAATATTTTATATCGCAGTTTTAAAAAGGAAGGAGAAGATTTCCAATTTATTGATACTGTTTGTAAAATTCCTCGATTAAACGCCCTTTTCAATATAGTTCTTTCAGAAATTCTTGAAGAATTAAGATTGGATAATACTACTCCATATAAAGTATGTATTAAGATTTTACAACAGTGGCGTGAATTAATCAATAGAAAATTCTATCGATTGCTGCCCGAACATGAAATCCAAGGTTTATTTGGTGAATTGTGGTACCTAAGAGAGCTTAATGAAATAGATAATGATGCATTAAAATATTGGCAAGGGCCTCAAGGACAACCTCATGATTTTTCTAATGGAACTAATGCAATTGAAGTAAAAACGTATGTTAAAAAAGAACGAATAATCAGAATCAATGGAATTAATCAACTAACACCCCCTGAGGAGGGAGTACTCTCCTTAAGTGTTATACAACTTAAGAAAGTAACGAGTGGTGGAGAATCTGTGCCAAATTTAATAGATTCACTACGAGATAAAGGGATGAACTATACGGAATTATTGACTAAAATATCAGCTATCGGATATTCTATAGATGATAATGAACAATACAATGAGAAGTATCGATACCAAGTAAGTGAGAATAGAATTTATCATGTAGATGATAAATTTCCAAAAATTGCATTAAAATCTTTCAAAACCGATAAATTACCTCCCAATATTATCGATTTAAACTATATAATCAACATTAGTAGTGAGCCTCCTAAACCAATCTTAGAATCCAAAATTAGACAAGGGATGATTGAATTCTGCTCTCAATATTCCACCAACCTACCTAAAAAAACAGGAGAAAAAGATATTGAAATAAATTATTTCAAGAAAATTGCAGAAGGGGAGAATAAATACATTGAATTTAAGTCATCTTTAAGATGGGATTATCATCAAGATAAAATAAATAAAGAATTGGAATTTACTGTCATGAAAAATATTGCAGCATTTCTTAATACCGAAGGTGGAATGTTATTTATTGGTATTGATGATGATGGTAGTATTCTTGGCATAAAAAAAGATTATGAGACTCTAGGAAGGAAACAAAACAAAGATGGTTTTCTCTTAAAGTTAGATAATATCATAAATAACGGGATAGGTAAAGAAATCGGGCAGTATATTGACATAAAAATTATCGAGTTGGAAAATAAACATATTTGTATAATTGAGGTTTCAAAAAGCAATAAACCGATCTTTATTAAAAAGGGTAATCTTGAAGAGTTTATAATACGAGGTGCTGCCGGTACTAAAACTCTGAGTCTTAGTGAATATTCAGATTATAGAGTATTACACTGGTCTGGATTAGAATGAATAAAATGTTAATCTAGTTTCTATTTAACATCCTTATCATTGAAAATGGTGGAAAAATCATTTATTTTAAATTACCTTTTTTGAAATTAATATCCCATTTACTCATACGTGAAATTACAATTTCACGAAACCTTGGTCTAATCATTATTTTTTCTATTCTCTTCAAAAAATTAGCAATCTTTTATAGATAGTAATCAAAAAAAATGAGTTCTAGAACACAAGATAATATTTTCTTTATACATTTAATCTCGATAACCGTTTCACGAAATTGGTAAAATAAAAGTTGTTTTTACAGATAAAAGCGAAAAAGTATAGAAAATCATTTTATACAGCAATTTCATTTTCGATTATTCTGTTAAAATGGTTGAACAGA